>Ga0325404_1003740_pt1 | contig 16232 bp, 5 predicted proteins | sample PopdelMetagenome_18_FD_205664 | JGI IMG/M metagenome (GOLD analysis project Ga0325404, IMG submission 205664) | Populus deltoides microbial communities from Bellville, Georgia, United States - Xylem-Control-R1 | ecosystem: Host-associated > Plants > Phyllosphere > Stem > Wood/Secondary xylem... | reverse complement strand
CACTCTGTTTCTTGTCTGCGTGAAATTCATTTCTCCTCTTGTTATTATCTTTAAAAAAAAATGTTATTTTTTCTATTTCTTTTTTCTTTTCTTTTCTTTTTGTAGTTTCTTAAATACATTATAGAATAATAATTGATATTATTAAAATAAAAGTTCAAAAAATTATATAGTTTAGTAGATTTGAATGTATATTAAAATATTCATACGAGATTTGGGAATTGAGTTTCATGATTTTTTTTTGTTTTCTTTTAAGTTATATCTTCGTATGATCCTCCTCACGGGGTTTGGCGGACTTACCCGGATTTACTGGCTTTTTTGGATCTTTTTTGTTAATTGATTTTTTTTACTTTATCCTTTAACATTTAAATTGTTGGAAATTGGGAATCATGATTATTTTTTTGTTTGCATTTATGGAGTTGTCTCAACCTCATAATGACATGCTATCTTTGATTGACACAAGGTTTTTTTTTGTCATTGTTTTTTTAAAAAATCAAATTTACAGTGTTTGGTTCTCTAAAAATTGAGTTTCGTGATTTGTTTCCCTACAACACATATTCTTTTTGTGCAGGTCATTATGATAACTTTTTTATAAAAATTTAGTCCATTTACTAACGTTGCTTTTTTTTTAATTATAAAAACAACTTATTGGACTTAGTTAGATCTATAATTTGAGTCTCAATTTATATATATATATATAAACACGCTAGCAACATCTTAATATTTTATTAACTTTAATCGGTTCGGCCACCAGGTCGGCGCCCGGGCAGCGCCCCAGCAGCGCCCAAGAAAGACCGCGCGCGCGCCCCCACTCTCGCGCTGGGCGTTGGGGCCGGAGGGCCTGGGGCTCTGGGATGGTGCTGGCAAGAATCGATTGTTAAAAAGGACCTGAAAAAAAACCTATGCTAATCCAATCTTTCAAATTAACTCGTGACACGAAAAGTTAATAAAATCCCTATCAATAAAATGATAAGAGATAAAATAAATAAATAAAAACATTCCAATAAAAAAGGATTAAAAACAAAAAAAATAACAATAAAAAAAAGAACTGAATTTGACATAAAATAAAATGAACTAAAATATTAAGGGTTGCAGTTGAAAAAATAATTCTATTAAGAGAGTGAAATAAAATATTAAAGGATGCAATTGAAAAAAAAAATTATCCAATGAAGAGAATGATATAAAATATTGAGGGATACAATTGAAAAAATAATTCAATTAAGAGAATAATTTTTTAAAAAATCAAAATCAAAATAATTTAGACCAAATCTGAAAGCTGAAAAAACCAAATAAGGATTAAATTGAAAGAAAATTCCAACTGCATGGATAATCTAAAATAAAAAAAATAGCAATAAAAAGATCAAAAGCCAAATAAAAAATAATAATCAAAGAGCTACTTTAAAAATATGTCGGGGTTAGCTCTAAAACCAAGAAAGAGAGATGAAAAAAAGGAAGGAATAAAATAAACAGTCATCGACGTAAAACACGATGTATTTTTTCCATATGGAAACCATAGTTTAGTCGCCAAATAGCATTGTACAAAAACTACGGGAGAACCTGTGCGTGTCCACGTCAACCCCACATGAAACTGTCTTTTTCAAATTTAAAAATATTTATTTATGCAAACGATGAAACTATCCTTGGCCATACTTGATAACTACAAGAAAACCCAAAGTAAAAAGATAAAAACACCCTTAACCCAGGGCAAAGAGAATTCTAATTCAAGGGCTTTATGGTAATTTAGTGCAAATAAAATGAAAAAGTCAAAACTAACCCTACTCGACAATGCACATGTTTTTGCCTTTGAGGGTATACTAACTAGTTATTTTATTATTCAATAAACAACATAAATACTATTATACCCCCATATTCAAAGGATATTTATGCAATGTTAATAAAGACAAAATTATCATTTTACTATTTCAATACTGTAATCCACAGTATGAATTACACAGTAAAACAACTATTACTTTTAGTTTCTTTTAATGTTACAAAAATTTAGAGTTGCAATATTTATACAATATTATATTATATCATTTGTTATTATTTTTTTCTTTTTTTTTAATAATTTACGTAATATAGATAATTATAATTTTACAATAAAAATAATATCTCACTTTGCGTAGACACATGATTTCACATTGTATCTTGTGTCTGGGCTTTTATAAGTAATCAGTATTGTGATATATGGTATTTTTTAAAAGTGATTTTTATTTATAAATACATCAAAATAGTTTTTTTAGTTTTTTCTGACATCAACATATCAAAATTATTAAAAAAAATATTAATTTGTTTTTTTCAAGGCAAATACCCCAAATACAAGTAAAAGCACAATATCAAATTGTTAGTAAGTTTAAGTGTGCTTTTAAAAATACCTTGTAAAATCATCCTATCAAATTTACTTAATTTTGTAATTCGTAAGATAAGTTGAATTTAGGTGCTCTCATTATTAATTAATGGTTACAAATTAACTTAATTAAGGAAAGACACTTTGAATATAAATTAGAAAAGTTGTCAAAAAAAAACAAAACAGAACCACAAAAACATTAAAAAAAAATCCACCATAAACACAAATATTTGTTTTTTTTTCTCTCTTTGCTTTTAATTATCAATAATTTAGCTACACATTAAGGAAGGAGCTTATGATGAGAAGAGACCCACGTAGGCCATTGCTAAATATGTGGCCTTAACATAGCCTCCTAGTTTTGTTCTGGTGGCTTCCCATGTCTTGAGTTAGGCAATCCAACAACTTCATTTCTAGAGCTTTGAATTGGGCTATTTGGATTTCTAGTTCCATTTTCTCTCTTCTAAGGTTCCTGTTCTCCTCCATGAGTATTAAACGATTACTTTCTTCCATGGCAAGCGTTGCACTCTCTCGATTTGAAGCCTCTAAATATGCTGGAAACGTGCTGGGCTCACATTTCTTTCGAGTGATCTCAACCAGCATGTGCCTCCTCCCTCTCAAGAACTTCTCATGCTTGAATTCCCATTGCTTCGTCGATGTTTTCTTGAATCCCTGCCTTTTAAATTATATTTTTAGATTCACTATAAAAAATCGAAAAACAATGAGACTTGAGCGTAACTTTGTATATGCTCACAAGATGCAATTATATCACCAACTCCAAACAGCAAGGTAATGTCTAGTTACTGTCAATTGATGGAAGAGACGTTGGAATAGGGAGAATACATCCTGTATATTCCAAAACTATCACATAAATAATTTCATTTTCATACCTTTGTCTACATCCAATTCGTACTTAAATATGTTTTTTATGTATTTTTTATCCTAAGATGTTAACCTAACGCAATCCATGTGAATCCACAGTAGCTTGTTTGAGAGGGAGAGGGAGAGGGAGTCATTGATACACTTTGTGATCTTGACATTATCTTGCTTTATCCGAAATTCTAACATTTCCTATCCTCGACAGATTAAAAACTCAACAAAAACTTGCCACTCTACTAATTGCCTAGTAATAAAAACCATCGTTGTCATCAAGATCAAGAATTTTGTAAGATTTGAAAGGTTCTGCCTCATACATGGATTATAAAAACAGTATGACAGCAGCTCGTGGTGCTTGCTTACATGAATTGAAGTCCAGGTTTGCTCCCTGAAAAAGTCATCGCTTAAGGCGATACGCCGTGTGATTATTTTGACACTTGTGGATCAGAATATCTCACGTTTTGACTCAGTATTTCTTTTTTTAATATATTTTCTTCACCATGACTGAAGTATGGAAGGAATCAAGATATCTTCATCCATATCAAAACATTCTTGAATAAATTGTAGCTCACCCACCCACATGATAAAACAGTGCATGCTCCATATTTATCATATAGATATACAACAATAGTAAATTTAGTACGTGGGAGTCCATATTTTACCGTATACTTTGAGAACTCAATATTCCTTGAGCAGTCAAAGATGAACAATCTATATCACCTCTGATCATGGAAATTTATATTCTTCATCAACAATTCTTAACTTGGATTAGATCATGCAGAAGAAGGAGATAAATAGTATTCTACTAATTAATTTCCTGTTATCTTGTGTTTAAAGGAATGTTTCCAATTAAGTATATTATTTAGTGAACCATAAATAAATAAAAAAATCGAAACAACAGGAGAGCTTTCGGCATTTGATGATAAAGGTAGCATCGAATGTTTAAAAGATGAAAGCATGTATATAACGATAACTCACATAGGTGTTAAGCTGACGAATGAAGCTGGAGAAGTTGTTGTGCTTGAAGAATCTGGGTAAAGTGAGCTCTGAGAACTCAGCTGGAGACCATACTATAAACCCATCTCCGTCTGCATTCCAAGAAACAATTCTCTTGCCATGATGATGATCGACAACTCCATCTGCACCACCTTCTTCTATCAAGTCATAAGTCTTGGATAAAAATGGAGCAGGACATTTTGTCTTCGGAGACTTGATGTTGCTTGAAGAACTGTTCTTGCTTGTTGTGCCTGGATCAAGCTGCAGTAAATTGGCTGCCATGTTTTGGCTCAGCTAGATTTATGGAATCCAAGAGGTTTCTTATTAAATGGGGCCGGATCGAGGCTTTCTACTTGTAATATATATATATATATATATATATATCAACACCCTCTAGGAAACCACCGTGGAAGGTGGACTGTTTCTTTTTCTATTATTTCTTTTACCTTTTTGTTTTCTTTAGGTGCATGTAACCTTCTTGTATCGGAAGGCAGCCATTCTTGGAGATCCCTTCCTGTTGCTTTGTTCTCAATTTCTTGCAATAAAATAATACTAGCAAGAATTTATGTCTCTCGTTTTCTATATTGTAGACGTTATCCCTTCAAAAGTCGCTACATATATTCTGCTTTGAAATAATAAATGAATAAATAAATGAACATTGTGTAGCCAAACGATTGGAGTGGCCAAACTATAGTCTATACGGTGGAAATTCCAGCCTTTCCTTCTTCTCCCCTTATAAAACAAAAAAACAAAGCCAAGTACTTTCACACTTTCTGTTTACTTGAACCTAATTTCTCCCATTTAGAGAGCAGCTAGCCCATAGATTTCATTCTACGCAGCTGTGCTGTGGGGGGTTTTGCAACTTTTTTCACGATAAGACAAAAAAATAAGTTTCTGATTGTATTGATTAATGAAGAATGGATTAATTCTACAGTATTGATCAGATGGATAGCATTGGACGGATATGATGATTAGGGTACTGAATTAATTACCAATTATTATTAAGGTCAACCTACAAAATCAAAAGAAGGGCAGGGAACTTTGACCCTACCTGGGAAGTGTCCGGCGAGCTTCTTTGTCTGCCTATCGCCATTATTGAGTTGTAGTCGTTCGTTGTGTGATTGTAATCACTCCATTTATCCAATCCCAATATCGAGAAACCATAGGATGTGCGACTAAAAAGTTAATATCAAGAGGCTGGTGATTTGTTTTTTTTTCATTGATGTTCTTTTAAAGTGTTTTTTAATTAAAAATATAATAAAAAGTATACTTTTTACATATTATTTTGTCTTTAATATTAGCATATTAAAATTATTTAAAAAAATATTAACTGTTTTTTGAATAGAAAAATAATTTTAAAAAGAAAACTATAACTCAAGAACAAATATTCAAAAAACATGTTAGAGAAATATGTATTTTGGTAACTTATTTGGATTGAAAGAAACAATATTCTTATAAATCTCATTATTTTAATATAAATGATTTATTGTTTGCTAAATAAAAGAACTAGATTTAATCTTACCCATGATGTTCCTCACTGTAAAAGGAAAAAAAATCCAAATAAAAGATGGAAAGGGTGATGAATTACAGATAAATTTTTACACTCTCATTCGTCTATCAAGAATTTGAACAAAGAGTTGTTAGTTAGAATTTTAAAATGAAGTGTTTTTTTTATTATGTTGCTAAATGTTTTTTAATTGAAAATATATTAAAATAATTTATATATATTTAATATCAGAATATTAAAACTGTCCTAAAATACATATAAAAAACAATTTAATATTTTTTAAATAAAAAACTATTTAAAAAAAACAAATTAAAACGCAAAAATAAACCCTCTCTCACGCCATAATTAATGTTCAGGGGTGCCATGATGAATGGATGGATGGATGGGATTGTTAGAATCTTCCTGAGGAGGTGGTAGCAAACTCGATTTGACTACTGATGTGGTTAGGTGTTGACCTATGCAAAATGTGATTTAGAGGGGTTATGAGTGTGGTTACGGTGTTTTTTAAATAACTTTTCGTGTTAAAATACATGTCAATGATATTTTTTTATTTTTTAAAAATTATTTTTGACATCAGCACATCAAAACGATCCAAAACATATAAATTATATTAAATTTTAATAAAAAAAAAATTTCAAATTTTTTGAGAACGCAACCACAGCCGCATTCCTAAACATTACCTTAATTGCATGGAATTGTGGTATAAATTGTTTTTTTTAATATTTTTAATTTTAAAATATATAAAAATAATATTTTTTATTTTTAAAACAATTTAAAATATTAAAAAATCAAATTAAAAAAAAAACAGATTGAATTTCAAATCGAAGCAAGCGCGAGAGAAAGGATTCATGTGTTTTTCCTCAATGCTTTACCCTTTCTCTTTTTCATCGTACCCTGTCATGTCGAGAGAAAGACGGTCACACGCCTCCTTATTCAAAGAATATTTTGTCTATTTTAAAAAGCAATTTGCTAACAGCAAGTTCTGGCACGGCAGAGAAAATGTTCTTCTAGGAATTATTATGGCTGGCAACCAAATAAAAGCTAGAAGAATGACTACCAATAGGATGTTGTCCTGATGTGCAGGATCTTAATATCTTCCAAAAAAAAAAAAACAATTTTCTTGTAAGAAATAACATCATTTTACAGAAAGTTTAACCTTTTTTAAGTGGTTAATTAAAAAATTAAAATATTTTAGTGGTCAAATTGATTTAAAAAAAGGGGTTAAAATTAAAATTAATAATATTCAAATAGTTTGATGACATATTAAATATTATTCTTCTAATATCTTATACAATAAGGCTTGTCTTTTATTGTCATATTAGCAAAGTAGAAGCTTTAAGAGCGTGCTTTAAGAGCGTGTTTGGTAGTGTGGTTGCGGTTGCTTTTCAAATTAGCTTTTTGTGCCGAAATACATGCCAATGATTTTTTTTATTTTTTAAAAATTATTTTTGACATCAGCACATCAAAAAGATCTAAAAAGTACAAACCGCACTCAATTTTAGCAAAAAAAAAATTCAAAATTTGACAAGACACAGTTACAAACACAATACCAAACAAACCCTTAATATAGCTTTTCAAAACTAATCTAGAATATTAAAACAATTATAGAAATATACTGGTTGTTATTCCATTTTTAATAAACTCAACATTAATTTTTTATTTAATAATTCAATAATAAAAATATCCTCAAAATAACCAGTCAACCAAAATTAAATTTTCTATTTCACTGTCCCATAAACACGAGAACTAAATGATTGTTTGTTTTTGGGTTTCAAAAGCGTTTTTAAATAAAATTGAAATTTTTTTATTTTTTCTTTATTTCAAATTAATATTTTTTGGTATTTTTAAATCATTTTAATATGTTAAAATCAAAAATAATTTTAAAAAAATAAAAAAATAATATATTTTTAAATAAAAAACATTTTAAAAACAACAATAATCACACTATCAAAACATACAAAACATGAGTTGACAAGTCAAAGTAAGGGCAGGATTGGACATCTACTGTCAGCTAGAATCACATGTTGGCCATCTCATGTTATTTTGCCTGGTCCTCACATATCTGACCTTTAGAAAGATGCTTTAGGCCTCGTGATGGTGGGTGCCTAGCCAATCCCGGCATCATCACATATATTTAATATAAATATCACAATATATTATGTGCAAAGTATAGAGAAATACAAACTATTTTCTGGAAAGAGACATGTCCTACCATTATCTTTGCCATAATTTCATTAAAAAAAAAAATATTCTGGCACGCAATATTTTTATACAAAACCATTGGTTGACGCTGCGTTACAAGTTAAAATAAAATTTCTTTTAAATACCAAAAACTAAATACATAGGCTTTGTTAATATTTTTTTTAAGAAAATTTTAGTTATGAATTCAAAATTTACCATATATTAGATTTTTTATATATAAAAAAATTGATATAGTGATACTGAACAATATTTTTATTTAATATTTAGACGGTAATATATTGGATTCATCTAAGTTAATTTATAAAACCTAGGGTATAATCCTATAAAAATAAATTAAAAAGCTCAATTATCAATTAACTCAGTTTTGAAGAATGAAATGAATAAAAAACAATACTTAATTAAAAAAATCAAAATCAACTCCAGTCCACCAGTAAAACTCACGACTCGATCATGCACGCCCCTAAATTTAATAATTTTTTCATCCCTCATATTATTTTTCATTTAATATATTATAATAAAATGCATTAAAAAAATTGTGTGAAATATTTTTTTTTAAAAAAAATAATCAAGATAAAAGCATAAGACTGAGATAGTAAAAGTAAGCCTAATTTTTTAAAGCAAAATAACAAAAAAAAAGGGGTTAAAAATGCATTAAATGAAAAAAATATGAGAAATTATATATATATATATATTAAAAAAAAAAGCAAGTCAGGTGCGTTTAGGCATGTGCACCTAGAACATTAATAATAGGCCTTGCTAGCAACAAGGCCTCTTAATTTAAAAAAAAAAAAATTAAAAGTGAGGATGACACGTCGTACTGTTTTCCATGCTTTTTTAGGCTAGAAAAAATGTGAGTCCCCAAGACCAAAGCATGATTGTTCACTCATGGATTTTTTTTTCCACGTTAGCATAGTAGCAAAATATTCCATGTGCACCGCCTTGTTTCTCTCTTCCTCTTCCTCTTCCTCTTCTTCCTCTTCCTTCTTCCTTCTCCTTCCTCCTTAACATCACCCGCAATCTCAACCTCTCTCTTCATCGTGAAAAAAAACTATCTCCACCATTGGTCCCCCCAACCCCCCCGGCGCAACATCAAGTCTTTCTCGCCACTAGCACCACCCCACAAGACCTTTGTTTAACCAATTTGAAGTATAATTCACCTCCTTCCTCCTTCCCCTCCTTCCTCCTTCCTCAATTATATGGGAAATTTTCAATTTTTAATATATTTATTTTATGCATTAATATGTGATATGGAGATTGTTCATCGCAAATTGATAATAAGAGTTTCTTTATTAAGCGTAATGATTTACGGCTAAAAGTGCAATGCACTATTTTGTCATTATTAAGGTGCAATATTGTTATGATTAGATAATATAGTAGTTTGGATTGCATTAACACATCCCTGATGATTTTGACATGATTTATGACTTACATGTTGTTAATCGTCGAGATTAAAGGGATAATGATTAGTCTATGATTCATGTAAAATATATCAATATTTGACATGTAATGAAAGATTATATATTTACAAAGTAGTATTTGTCTATTAAGTTAGATATCTATATTTTTTGGTATATGAACATAATAAGATGATTCATTACACTACCATATAAGTATATTTCGAGGTGTTTATTTGATCTTTCACATCAGCCGACATATAATCCGAATAATTATGAAGTCCATGCACCAATATATAATAAATTGGTATGAATTATTTTTTTTGTAACATATAATAAAAATCTTATTTATATATTATAAATGAAGATATATTTTTTTGTTATATATCATGGGAATTTTTTAATACATGAGGGTTACATAATGTTGTTTCTTATACATTCAATACTTGATTCTAGTCTTGTTGTTCTTTACTTGACAATGTTGAAGAGATTTAGTGTTTGGACATTGTAATAGAGAAAAATAAGGTTATTTATCGTTAACCACAATGACATGGCTAATTTATTATACGCAATTACATTATATAATCAAATTGAAATTGTTTACTATAATGAATATTTATTTTATTTAATAATTGAGTTTCTTTCATTACGAAATGACTTGATATGAAATTATAATTTGTGTTGAATTGGTTACGTTGAATTTGTTGTGATTGGTGTTGACGACGTGGGTTTAGTTGCTTTTTTTTATTAAAAAAAAAAAAGTGTTTTCATTGGCAAGTGGGTTGAAAGGATTGAGAAGTGCACTGGAACTGGATTATTTAAGGGTGGCTAAAATTTCTTCTTCTTCTTTTTTTCAACTTTTTGACTAAAACTATAAATATCATTAAAAAAGTGGCTGAAAAAAAAATTCTCTGTGGGGGCCGGGGCCTTACCAGGGCCCTCTTGTGTCTGCCACTATTTGCATGGGCTCTGCTATATTGGGTTCATGGTGATCATATGTCTCAATACATGTTTAAATATTAAGAATGTGGTTATGATGTTTTTAAAGTATTTTTGGTTAAAAAATATATTAAATAATATTATTTTTATTTTTTAAAATTTATTTTTAATAATTCAAAAACATAAAATATATAATTTTAAATAAAATAAATAAATTTTAGCAAGCTTTTATTCGAACTACATCCCTTTGGGAAAAAAAGGCATATAGATGTTTAAAAAAAAAAAAACAAGGTAAATGGAAAAGGAACATACACATATAAGAAGTAGCAAAGATCAGTAAGTCAAAAGCTTTTTATTAGTTTATTTCAAACACGCAAAAGAGCTTCAACATCATCAGCACCTCTTGTAGAACCCAAGACTCTGTATGCAAACGACTTTCATTGTAGCAGTGGAGTTTGTCGCCATAGCTAACTTCAAGTAAATCTCAGCACCTCTTGTAGAACCCAAGGCGATCCTCATTTGAACATCCCTCAACACATCCAACGCCACCATTGATGATATTTGTTTATCGCGCCGTACGTGGCCTGGAACCCTACAAGCCTTCAAGTATGCGTTTCTTGGAGTCCAAATTTCCAGTGATAACAACGTGACACGATCGGGGGCTTTGGGGATTGTGAGGTCATCTAAAACCAGAGTGGTGTCTTGGAGGAAATGTCTGGATCATCGGATCAACAATTAGTTCTGGTTCTTGTAATAGATTCAACTCCTCATTATAGTTCCTGCAATGATGTTTTGAAGGATTGATGCGTTTTAATTTCCTTTTATTCAAAATACTTAACCCTATTCAATAAGATAAAAGATTCCTATATGACCTGTGAACAAATTTAAGTGGCGGCCAATAATAAGTTGTAGGTCTGTAGCGCAACTGACAACTCTTCTCACAAAAGGTTTTGCGTTCCAAGTTCGTTGCAGAAGAACAAATTGAATGGCAAAATATTGCTGTAGACGTCATGGCAGAGGAGTTACCATGTGAGTTGGATTGGACCTCGGTCCAAGTATTGCTTGCTCTCAACACATTGATTCGTGGAAGATGGATCACGATCATCTGCATTATTTGTTCTTTTATCACCCTTGTTTTTGTTGTGTAAAACTGTTTTTAAAAAAAATGTTTTTTTAATTATTTTTTGTATTTTTAAATATATTGATGTAAAAAATAAAATTAATAATTAAAATCAAGAGGCTTAATGGAACTTGCATTAGATAATGAAAATGTCCCTTTTACGCAATAACTACATAAATTAAAATCATATTATCAAAAAAATAATAACAAATTAAAATCATTAAAACTCACGTGGTTGAGGAAGCTAGCAGGATGCTTGCTTGTAGTCAATTTGATCTGTGTCCTTTTAGGTGGGCAAGTTAGTCTATCGGCTTGTCTTTAATGAATTGGATCATTAGGAGTGGCCCAATTCAGCGTACCGAGCCTATAAGGACAGACGGGTTCTGTCTTTTTCTCACGCTGACATCTATTTGTCTCCAGCACATGTTTCTACACTGAGCATTGAGGCATGCATTTTGTCTCTAGCTAGTGAGGGTGACTAAATACTTTTAATAAAAAAAATTTCAATTTTTTTTAAATACTTTTAAAATTCAAAAAAAAAAACAAACAATCAATTATTGAGATTATTTATTTTTAAGTTTTAAAAGTATTTATAAAAAAATTAATTTTTTTGTTTTTTTTGTTTTAAATTAATATTTTTTTAGTGTTAATAATTTTAAAAAATTAAAAAAATTATTTTGATATATTTTTAAGTAAAAAATACTTTAAAAAACAACTACAATCACACTTTCTAATACACAAATAATTTAACTTGAAACTTGCACTGGATAGGTGCAAGCCAACCTATCCATTTTATTGCATGGTTGAGAAGGGTCGCGCAGGTCACTAGCTTGTTGATCAGTACATGATTTATTCCCCACGGGCCTCCTCCTTCAGGCTTGTGCCCGTGGTTCTGGCGCCGCCCCAGTTCATGTACTGGTTAAGGTGGTCATACATACACATGGCGTGGCTTTGCCTTGCATAACCGTCCTTCATCCATGTAAGTAATGGTCGGGACTCGGGACGCTTCCGCCCTATTTCCTTAGTAGTCCCCGGCTGGGAATAAGAAGGCCGAGCTACCATCAGGAGGCAAAGGAAGTCTTCTAGAACCGCAAACACACCTCAACTCTAAAGACTATTAATCGAGTTGAAAGCAGAGAGATCCATCAATAGCGTTGCAAGCTTACGATGGAACAGTGGAAGTCAGATTTGACAACCTGCACATTCAGCATTAGTTCTCATGAAAGAATGTTCAGGTTCACACCATGACTGATCAAACCACATGTACCTGATAAAACGGCATGTATTTCTAGTTAAATATAAAAAATCGGCTCATATATATAATCTGATCTAAGATGTTCCATAACCTCCGATCCGTTGCTCTTCACAAAATATACAGATGAACAATGGTGAATAACCTATTACTGTGTTTCAAAATACAACAAGGCATAGGAGAAAGCAGCAGAAGAGAAAAATTGAGATTCTGTTCAATGACTTGGCTGCCAGCATCTCATGCCTTCTCATCCTGGGGCTACTAGTTCCCGTCAAATGATATGAGCTTGGAAATGCACTGAAAACCCTTGCATAAATCATCTCCCTTAACATCCCAACAACTGGTTCCTGCAAACCAGTCATCGTAGGGTCTCCAAGGTTAAGTAATGGTGATGGGGAATCCTCTTCAAAACTGCCATATGGATTAGCATTGTAGTTATGGCTCTGGTAAGGATTTCGATATGGAAGCCGCTGGCTGGTATTGGATGTGTTTGACATGACACCTTGAGCACCACAAGCTGATGGTCTGGGAGGTATGATCATACCCCTATATGGTGCCTTGCCTTCAGCTTCAGTTGAGCCTTGACCACGGCCATAGAGGGGGACCATGGTAGCGTGAGATATATCAGCTTTGCATACTGGGCATTGCGGATGCTCATCAGAGGCAAGGGAGGCGCTCTGGACATGGAGCCACTTGTAAATGCAGGGCCAGCAGTAGAGGTGGCCACAGAGGGTGACTACTGGCTCATGTGCAAAATCAAAACAGATATTACAGTCAAAACAGCCACTAAAACTTTCGGACTCGGCTGCTGCACTTGAAACTGATTTCCATCCTTGGGCAAAATATCGCTCAAAGTCCATGGATCTATTCTAGCGTCCTTCTTTAACTCTGAAATAGATAAGAGAAATCAAACCAGATCAGTAACAATTTTCCCTCACCAACCAAGTTGAAGCACCAAACTAACCTATAAACTTCCATTAATACACAATCTGAAACTCACTACTTGGAAGGGGAACTGGTCAAGAATAAAGAACCAGTAAAGATACCACTTGCGTGTATAATGTTTAATATTTTTATATCATTAAAATTAAAATAGAAAAACATCAATTTAATATTTTTTCAAGCTAAAAATATTTTTTAAAAAATATCTAAAAAACAGAAGCCGAAGGACAAACAGCCTCTAGTGTTCTTGGTGAAATTTCGTTTTACGATTTCCAAATTCATTTCTCTTGAAAAAGCAATGATGAAGTAAATGGCTTAAACATATACTTTGAACATTCTAGATAAGCACCGCTTTCTAAATCCTAGGAAGACAAACCACGTACACACTAAAAAAACCAAACTTTTCAAAGACAAAAAATAAGGCATGAAGAACAAGTTGAACACAGATAAGATCAGGAAGAGCAGTTCCCCACGCAACAAAAAGCCATTACAGAATTCAATATCGCATGCCTTTTAGTCCATTAAAGTCCAAGTTCTGACTAATCTTCTTCAAGCACAAAGCAAATTCATCTAAATCTCTTTTTAGTTGGCCCAGTGAAAGTGACATCGAAGGATTGAATAATCAGCAAAATGATTGTTCATTTAAACCAAGATCTAATTAATTAAATAATTATGTGTCGAGTTTATTAGGTTGGAACTGGTAAATCATGGAAAAATTAAAATATAAAATGACCAGGCACTGACCCTTCAAAATTATATATATATATATATAAAAGCTGAGTCAAATAAAAAAAATATCCAAGCATTGGATTCTTGTTAAATCATATTATAATCTATGACAGAAAAAACTACCATAAATTAAATAAATAAATAAAATTCTTTCAAGAACCCATGAACTCAGAAAGATAGCAATAACTTTAAAAAGATAAAGTTGGTTCTAAGTAAAGGTGATCACTAGCATCAACAAGGAACCTGGAAACAACATCTAAGTAATTGTGAAATTAACCATATCAAAAACAAAATCTAAAATTTTGTAGGGGTTTTTCTCAAAGATGGCTAAGAAGAAAAAAAAAAGTCGAATTGGACCTAAAAATTGTGCGATTCTTCCATTTTTAAAGCGAATTTTTCCACTTTTACACAAATAAAAAATTGAAAATCAGAATAAATCTAATCTCATTCCTCTCTCATTAAGCTGTTTTCCTTCATTTTCCTTGCCTTTACCCCCTCTTTCCTAGAAGCCTAACAAAATACACTATACATTTCAATCAACCAAAAACAAAAGATAGAGATCCAAGATCTATGCCACAATCACAAATCAAGAATCAAAACAAACAACAAAGTATAAGAAATGAAGCACAAGAAACAAAGAAAAAAAATCATCAGCTAAAGAAGCCTATAACCAATTAACTAAAGATTACCTGCAAAGGAAATTAGAGATAAAATAACAGTGTGTTCGTTTGGCTTGATTAAAATTAGAGGTTTCGAGTAAGCTTCACTGGAAATTTTGCAGATGAGAGAGAGGGAGAGATAGAGCGGGGAAGAGATTGGCAAAGGGTATTGATGTAGCGTAGTATCTAGGGTTGGGTTTATATAAAGGGGGAATCCAACGTCCGTTTCGTTTAAGATTATATTTGTTTATTTTTTTTCGATTATTGCGTAGGCGCTTTGACATGTGTGGGTCCGCTCGGTGTTTTTTATTTGACGTGGCGCCATCACTTAAACTTGGATATTTGTTTTTGTGTTGAGTATTTTTAAAAAAAAATTAAATTTTTTTATTTTTTATTTTAAATTAATATTTTTTTAAAATTTTTAAATTTTTTAATGTATTTATGTTAAAAATAATTTTTAAAAAATAAAAAAATATTATTTTGATATATTCCTAAACAAAAAACACTTTAAAAAACAATCCTTGTTATATTTACAAACATCTCCTGAAATACTATTAATTGTGTTTTTTTACTTTGAGTTAAATATTTTTGAAAAAATTTTAGAAATAATATTTATTTTAAATTATTTTATTTATATTTTGATATCATTTTAATATATCATGTGAAAAATTAATTATTTTTAAAAAAAATTATATATTATTTTAATATATTTTTTAAAATATATATATTTTAAAAAATAAACATTACTATGTGTTATTTTCAATCTTTTAAAACATTTTGCTTAAGCATTACGAGTAAGAGTTTGACCCATGGTTAAAAAAAAATCCTTTTAAATTGAAATCTTAGAGTTAGTAGTAATGAAAAAAATACATTCAATTTATCAAAATGTATTATAATAATATAAAAAAGTGATTTTAATATTGTTTAAGAAAAAACTTAATATCAATTGATGTTTAACTGTCTGTTCACTATTGTGGTGATGATTGTTTTTCAAAGTGTTTTTTACTTGAAAATAAATTAAAATAACATTTATTTTTATTTTTTAAATTTATTTTTAATATCAACACAACAAAATAATCAAAAAACACGAAAAAAATATTAATTCAAAGCTAAAAAAATTAAATTTTTAGAAAACACGGTTGGACCACAATGTCAAACGAAACCTAAATGCGAGTTTGTATTATGGTATAAGATGTTTTTTTCTCATAAATGTATTAAAATAATTATTTTTTTTATTTTTGACATCAACCAATCAAAATCATCAAAGAAAATTAA
>Ga0325404_1003736_pt1 | contig 16249 bp, 13 predicted proteins | sample PopdelMetagenome_18_FD_205664 | JGI IMG/M metagenome (GOLD analysis project Ga0325404, IMG submission 205664) | Populus deltoides microbial communities from Bellville, Georgia, United States - Xylem-Control-R1 | ecosystem: Host-associated > Plants > Phyllosphere > Stem > Wood/Secondary xylem... | reverse complement strand
TCTATCACTTTTCTCTCTTATTTAAGTGTTTATAGGTGTGGTAATGATTAATTCTCTCAATCACATTAATTTTCTAATGTTTTCTCTAAGGATTTTTAAAGAAAAATCAAGTTTTGTTCTTTTTTTTTTCAGGACCATGGAGAGAGAATGTGAGGGTGTTTTATATGGGTTTTCTTTATTATTTACACTATGATCCTTATTTACATATAATCTTAATTTGCCTCCATAATTTCTAATTGATTTTATCCTCTCTTAACAAGTATTTTTCACTCTTAACATAATTTTTTTTTATTTTTTCTAAATCTTAATTTTTATATATATATATATATATATATATATATTAATGTCATCTATCTATGGCCCACCAACCCGATTTATGTTTCATTCAAAAAATTTTGAATCCCTCCTTAAACACTCTTGTTGTCGTGATTGGGTTCTTCAATTCCCCTTGGAATCTATCACTTTTCTCTCTTATTTAAGTGTTTATAGGTGTGGTAATGATTAATTCTCTCAATCACATTAATTTTCTAGTGTTTTCTCTAAGGATTTTTAAAGAAAAATCAAGTTTTGTTCTTTTTTTTTTCAGGACCACGGAGAGAGAATGTGAGGGTGTTTTTATATGGGTTTTCTTTATTATTTACACTATGATCCTTATTTACATATAATCTTAATTTGCCTCCATAATTTCTAATTGATTTTATCCTCTCTTAACAAGTATTTTTCACTCTTAACATAATTTTTTTTTTAATTTTTCTAAATCTTAATTTAACCCATTTTTTATTGCTGGGTTAAATTCATTTATTATCTTATTTGTAGTTGGGAGTTTACATGTATATTTTAGGTCTATCTCATATGTTGATGTAACAGTAGTAAAGTAGTTAGGTCTTCATAGTTACATTATATAAAGTTCAGTTACCTTTATGTTTTATTATGTAATTAATTGAAATTATGTGTAATTAAATTTTTTGAAATTTTATTTAGTAAGATGTCAAATATTAATTGAGTTGTATTTTTCTTTGTATGTGAATGTTACTATAATATAATAGTCCTATGTAAGCAATATTGTATATAAATGGGGTATAATTTGGTGGTGTAGACAATGAATGATAATGGATTGGGGGTCAGCTTATGTGTGGTGATTGATGAATTGTGTAAAAGTATGAGGATGCGTGATTGTTAAGTATAATTATGGACAAAAACATGTGATAATGGATTGGGGAGAGATGAGAATTATATTAATCGCTATGCATGTATCTTAAGAAAAGAAGAAATGTACAGTGATTCGAACAGAAAAGACTCTACCATCATTTTATTAGAGTTTAAATATTTTAAATTAAATGAAATGAACCTTGAAATAATATAAACGGTTACTAAGCATGGGGAACAAATTAAAAAATTAACAAGATTTTTACATACTTAATTATTGGAAATAAGGATAAATGTATTTGAAATATTGGGGTGTTACAAAAAAAAAAATTGATTTTGATGTCAACTTATTTCAATCGATGATGGGAGTTTATCTTAGATGTTCTTAGCCCTTAAATGTGTCTGAGATGACAAATATGTGTCTGAGATGACAGATATGAGCTCGAAAAGTTTTTTGATTACAAGTAGATTTTGAGTTTTTGAGCGAATCTTTGGGTCGTTTGATCCCATAACGTGCTTATAAAAGTTTTTAGAATATTTTATAGGTGTTTGGATAAAAATTAGGTTGAAAAATAGGTTTCTATGTCAAAAAATCATCAGCCTCATTTTTTAGCCACCATTGTGAACAAAATCTTAGCAAAAACAGACAACACATCGCCTGCTTTTATTATTTTTCAAAAACAAATTAAGACGGATGACATATCATCTGCTCCAATACTAAATAAAAAAGATATTGGCCCAGGCCCACGCGTATACACCTTATCTCTGATTTTTTAGATTGTTTTTTTAAATAAAGGTTTTTTTAATTATTTTGTATATATTTAATGTTTCAAAGAAATTACTCTAATTTATCTATAATTTTTTATATATTTTATATAAATAAACTTTTTTTAAAAAAATATAAAATATTTATTCTTGGATAATTTTTATAATACGTATAACCTTGCATAATATTGTTTTTATCCGGTCAATTCCATGTGTGTGTCTATTTCTATTACCAATTGATTAAGTGAAAAAATAATTTTAATAAATAAAGTCATCAAACAAAACTATATATCAAATATCTTGATTTACATCTATATCTTAACTTTTCAAGTTTCATTTTTTGTTATTTTTAATAATTTTTTATTTATTTATTAGATGATTTTTAATATATTTAATTAAATATATGTATAAACTTTTTAGTTGTAGTTTTTTATATGTAAAAAAATCATATTGTAAAAGTTTATATATTTATTTTTTAAAAAAAATCTGACCCTCCACAAAACAAATAAAAAACCTAGTCATCATCCTATTAATGAAAAGGGATTGTTATTTTAGATTTTTAAAATTCATAAGGGCCACTCTTAATTTAGTACCTATACACACTGACCTCAGGCATGTGCCACATGCCTTGTGTTTGTAAAAGACGTTGTAATACTGATTACCGAGGATTCTAGCAGCCATCTTTTTTCTTTTTTTCTTTTCATTTTTATTATTTATTGGTTAAATGTGTCTATGTAATAGGAGGAGGAGGAGTTATTTTATATTACATAAATAAATAAATAAAATTTGTAGTTATCGAAACGCATAAAATTAACCGAAACGTTTTTGTTTATAAAACAAGTCTTTTAAAGTAAAGTTCTTGTTGAAAACTGTACAAGAGGATCGAAACAACCTATTTGATTATGATCATCTATGCATTGAGGAGCTTGACAAAACATCTTTTATATTTATAAATTGAGGCATAATCTATATTAAGAAATATGACGAAAATAAATATAATTGTTTTTTTTCAGATTTGATTTTCTGAATTAACTTGGTAAATTTTATAAAATCATTCTTGTAAAATATTCCTTTAATTCTAATAATCAAAATAACACTAAAATAATTTATCTTAAAACAAAAAAGTAAATTCTCAAATAATCGTAAGTTCTATTTATACCTGAGATTCATGTATTTATACTAACTCAACTCCGTATTCTACATGAATTGGACATGATACTAGTTTTTTTCGCTTGACGTAGAACATACCTAAAATGACAACCGGAAGGATCAAATTGGCATGAAGTGTGGAACGAAAGCAGTTTCGCTGCTGGCTTCCTTCCAGTCAAGCTCATCCCACCATTCCTTGTTTCCATATACAGTTGGTAAAGTTGAGGTGTTGTGAGTTTTGATCGATAGCTGTTTCAGGTTAGGGCAATCAATTACTGCAATGCTCTCCAAGGAAGGGAAAGCCAGTTCCCAAGGGGTAATACTCCTTAGTTTTGGCAGGTTGCGGATAGACAGAGTTCGAAGGCTTCGAAATGCCTTTGAATCTTCCCTTGGTATCCCACTCCTGCTGACAACTTCTTCCATTTCTTCGCAGTACATTAAGTAAATCACCTCTAGCTTTGGAAGTTGTAAAACCCAGGAAACATTCCTCAACTTGCGGCAGTGCCAGATATTTATAGATTGAAGATTCTGCAGACATTCCCGAGTCACCGGATTCTTCCACACTGTTTCCAAGTTGGGAAGGCCATGTAACGCCACAACCTCCAGGCTGGGCAGCCATTTTTTGCCAGCCTCTTCATCAACTTGCAAGTACTGCAGGTCATAACAGTTATTGATGCTAAGCCTTCTCAACCTTTCGCCAAAACTGGAATTCAATGACAGTTGCAAGTAAAATAAGCCATCACATTGTTTAATGTAAAGATACTGTATTACTTTTAGTAAGCAACTGAAACTATAGAGCCTCTTCAGGGTATTCAATTCATTAATAGTGATACCAAGTGTGGTAAGATACTTCAAGGATTGCAAGTCTGCAAATCCAACTTCATTATCCTGCTGTTCCCAAACTCCATAGCTGTAATAAACATTCAAAATTCGCAATTGCAGAAGTCCTGATATAGCTTCTTGTGGAATTATTCTAAGAGAATGTGTTCGCTGCAGATCCAAATGCTGCAACTTGGCCAAATCTCCAAGCTCTTTAGGCAATGAAGTTATCTTTGTCCCTGACAAATCAAGATGCCGCAACTCAACTAACTCATTGATGGATACTGGAATCTCTCTGAGACTGGTAAACGACAAATCCAGGACTCTTAAAGCAGGCATAAAGTGGAAAAAGGTATTTGGAATCCTGTTCAAACCACTGTTCCATTGAAGCAACAAGGTTGACAATCTGGGGCACTCGGGAATCTCTGCTAGTGTCGTTATTCCATTATCAAACAATGAAATTCGCAGTGCATGTTTCCAATGATCAGCTCTGGGTGCTTCAGTCAGCCCCGTACTGGCCTCCACTAGAAACTGATTGTTCAATCCACATTTTGAAGCTATCCATAAGGCAAAACTCCTGACTACATCATGCATCTTCACTTGAGTTTTCTCTTCGCCGGTTTCAAGCAGGCATGCAACTTTAAGAGAACCAATTAGAGCATGTCCCTGATTATACACATAACTAGCATGGAAACTGCCTAGAAATCCTTCCCCAATCCAGTACTCTATAAGCTGCTCTTTCTCGATAGAGTAGTCTTCAGGGAACAGGGAACAGTATAAGAAGCATGACCTCAGCGCATCAGTCTCCAGATTGTCATAGCTGAACTTTAGAAGAGAAAATACATCTTCCATGCCTCGAAGTTCAGAAGGAGATCTGTTCAATACCTCAATTGCATACTTCCATTCCTCTTCGGTCTCTTTATTGGCCATGGCTTTTCCAATTGTGATCAAGGCAAGCGGCAAGCCTCCGCATTTTCTCACAATGGTCTCGGCATACGCCCGAATAGTTTCTGAATCAAAAATCTCCTTTTCCCCAACATTCTCACAGAAGAGTTTCCACGAGTCTTCTTCACCCAAGAATTCAACTCTCAGCTTCTGATGAGCATTCATGCCAGTACACACATCCAATGAACGTGTTGTGAATATCACTTTGCATTTGCTCGTTTTCTCTGGAACAGGGATTCCCACATCCAGAAGATTAATTCCCTCCCAGACATCATCTAACAAAAGGAGGAACTTTTTCCTTCTCATAAGTTTATGTATTTTCAGTGCTCGTTGCTCGTGGCTTTCCGATTCTTCCCACGGCAAACCTAACCTGGCCCCAACAGCCCTTTGGATTTTATCGGCAACAAATTCTTTTGAGACCCCAACCCATATTACTACATCAAAATGGTGGCGTTTGGTGAGAAATTCGTTGTTAATAGTCTTCAAGAGAGTTGTCTTCCCGACTCCCCCCATTCCATAAATTCCAACTGTTCCAACTCCATCCTCTGCCAGAAATTGTCGAGCTCTTTCTAACATCATATTGAGTCCGACAGCTGGCCTACTCGGCATCTCCTCAACAGCATCAGGAATTGGGTCATCAGCGACGACATTAAAAGCTCCTTTTCCAATCAGTTCATTAGCTCTGTTTAGGAGCTTCGAAGCTTTCTTGCTGAGCTTGTATGTTAAACAGCAAGCATTGCAGCCCACACAGCATCGTCTTCTCTGTTCAAGATCTTCAATGATGGAGCTTGATTCAGCTTCGATATCTTCAACTCTTTGTAGCCACCCTTTGACTTGGCTTGTGCAGGTTAATCCCTCCACCTCAGCTCGCTCAACCTTTCTCTTCAAGTCATCCCTTTTGTCCTTCAATTCATTTAGTGCTGTTGAGAGGGAGTCAATCCTTTGATCCACATTAACAACATAGCTCAACCTTGCAGCAGCAGAAATGCACAAGCTGTGAACCATGCCAATCAGAGGAGAAACAATATCCATAGATGAAATTCTTCTGCGAAGGAAAGAACAAGTTGATTGAAGTTCGCCGAGAAAAGCTGTTTATTTTCTTGCCACCCACTGAATTGATGACATGAGAGGATTGCTCAATTCTTGCAATGAAAAGATGAGAGTCAAACTAGCACAAATGATTTGGAAATGGACTGATCATCAACTCATTTTCCCTCGATTAGATAATGCAAGAAGGCCGCCATTATGGAAACCTTCAAGTTGACTGACTTCTTCTATATTTGCGTTGCTATTTTCCACCAGAATAAAAGAATGAAAAGGACGTCTATGAAAGTTCCCCACCTTTTCCTTGGATTAAAAATTTGTTGACCATCTCTTTCAATGATTACTAACACCCACCCTCCCTTTCTTCTTCCTGATTTATCACAAATCAACTCCCAATAAATATTTCAGCTTTAGATGTTCAAATCTCAAATCAAGAATAAATTTATTTTATTTTTTTTGGAAAATCCCCAAGAAATTGATTCTGAGTTTATTTCATTGGTGTTTCTAATGCTATTCCAGCTTTAAGGAACACGATATAGCTATGAAATTCTGAACAATCATTACTCATTTGAAAGAGTCTAACAATTGACCTTCATCATAAAATTTCCCTCTGGTGCCCCCCGATGAGCAAATATTTCTTTGCACGCTTTAGAAGATCCTAAAATTTTGTCTAAAACAAGGATCAGGCATAAAATTGCCAGTGGCTATATTAACTGCAGCCTGCAGATGAAGCTTCAGTGTTCCATATTTTCCTTCTGCTTTTTATGAGAAGGGAAGAAGTATTTCTATAGATACGTCATTCTCGTTAATTTTGCTTTAGTAGATGCAGAACACACAAGGTGGGAGAAAATCTAGAGCCTGGCAGGAGTAAAATCACAATTTATGATGTAGACACTGAAATTAGCAAACCTTCACTCCCTGAACTATCAACAAGATCTAGTGATCTAGGTAAAGATTAGAGGAAAGCATGCTATGCTGAAGGAAAAATTAATGCAGGATATGCACTAAATCCATAGCAAATCAAGTTCATCAAGAAAAAGATGCCATGGATACGATGAGCATCTACACAAGTTATGGGATCAAAACAATAGTGTCTCCATCACGTTTAAGCAAACGGATAAATATACACATAAAATTTATATATGTACATATACCTAGTTTTTCAACACGGGTGGCCTTCGAGTATTCTGAACAGCAATGCAAAACAGAACTCAACAAAGGGAAAAACCCATAAAAAAGATAGATCTACACTGTCAGATAAGTTCTTATCATAGTTGCTCCTGTTGGATCGGAGAGCAGGTGCCTGACAAGGCACATTCTCAAATCATTTCGTGCAATAACAAACATATAGAAGGAAAATAACATGAGATCAGCTGAGGAGAGAGAGGAGCTAAGAAATCCTTGCCACATCCTGCAAACCAACACATCTATCAGTTATTCCAAAGTAAAAGTGCAATGCAAGCAAGTCCAGCATCTATTTACAGATTTAGCTCACCCCTGTTAATTTATGCGTAAAATCAATTAGAATTGACAGCGATGCTTCCCCTATTTTCTTTAGCAATTAATTTCTCTAACATCTCTGGGTATCATGCTATTTGAAAACTGCTTACCTACTATTAAGGCTCATTCAAAATTGCTCCTGTTAATAATTTGTTCAATAACACTGTTATTAAATAATGAGACACAACCAATTTCATCCCAAAATCTAAACCCTAATTTCTTTGCTAAAACAGTTAGAAACCCTTTAAGATCTTGACCAATCACAATACAACCTGAAACCATACAATATCAAAAGAATCTTTTTTGCTTTTATGGGTCTTTTAACTGTACAACTAAGTTCACATGACAAAATTTATCTGGTATATGGGTTCGATTTTCAGCCAATACGTCATTTTTGTTAAATTGAGCCAATTTTACAAAGAAAGTTATTGAACAAATTATTAGCATGAGGTTAATTTTGAATAATTGAGACATACAGGACAAAAAGTAAATGATAGGTTAAGCTCTGCAAGCAACCTGCCATCATAGGAATTGTGCAGCTAAGCATAATTGAGTGCCCAAAATTAGGTTTTGAATATGTCATGAGATGGAAGAAAGAAGCTTGACAGTTAGAGAAGGAATAGCAGCAGCATTGGTTATTACATTTTGCATGATTTACTTGATAATGTAGCATGCGGGCATAAAAACAGATCATGAGAGCCTGAAGTTCCTACTTGAACAGAAGATCCATACAATAATACAGAAGAAAGGGTTAACCATGTTAATAGGGCTTAGATATCAAATTCATTACAAAAAAGGAAAGGAAAATGTGACAACTGATGCATTGTCCAGAATATTTCAAGAAGAATGAGCAACTGTTGGAAATAAACAGATTGATATGCTTAATGGCAGGGTTGATGCAATCACTGTAATGGTGCCAGCTTGGCATGAAGAAGTAAAGGCATCTTATGAGAATGATTCTATCCTACAAGGAGTCATTACTGAGAAGATGATTAATATGAATAGCTGGCCACAATATCAGTTTACAGAAGGAATTCTCAGATTCAAGGGAAGGACTGTAATTGGATCAAGAGGTAGTTTGAGGAAAAGTTTAATATCTACAGCTCATGATTCAAATATTGGTGGTCATGCAGACATACAGAATTCTTACAGAAGGCTGAAGACTTTGTTTTATTGGCATTCCATGAAAAAAATGGTAGAAAGGGTTGTCAATGAGTGTGATGTGTGTAAACAGGACAAATTAGAGAGAGTTGCCTATCCAGGACTCTTACAACCTCTAGAAACTCCAGGTGGGGCATGGAAGGATATTACAATGGATTTCGTAGGACTTCCCAAGTCAGAAGGAAAGGATACAATTAGATTCACTGAATTTACACATTTCATTGCCATGTCTCATCCTTTTACAGCCCAAGATGTAGCTCAGTTATTCATGTGACATCTCTATAAACTCCATGGACTACCAGCTACAATACTGACTGATAGGGACAAGATCTTTACTAGCTTGTTCCGGAAAGAATTGTTCAAGAAACTAGGAGTGAAGTTATACATGAGCTCTGCCTACCATCCACAGTCAGATGGGTGGATTGAGAGGGTGAATCAGTGCTTGGAAGTTTACTTAAGATGCATGACAACGCAATATTCTAAGAGATGGCTAAGGTGGTTGTCTTTGGCGCTGTGGTAGTACAACATTAGTTTCCATTCAGCCATAAAAATGACTCATTTTCAGGCTCTATTTGGGTATCCACCCCCTTGCAGGGAGTTATCTACTGAAGCAGCAAGTTCTGTAGCTGCAGTGAATGAGATGATAGCAAGAAGAGTTACAACTGATCAGTGGTTACAAAAACAATGGGATATGGCTAAGAATAGGATGAAACAGATGATTGACAAACACGGGATTGAGAGAATTTCCAGTTGGGGATTTTGTCCATTTGAAGCTTCAACTATACAAACAATCAAGCATAGCATTGAGAAAGCACTTCAAGTTCAACCTGTGATTTTATGGTCCTTAGAAAATTCTACAGAAATTGGGAGCAGTTGCCTACAGGTTATAGTTGCCAGTTGGGGCTGCAATACATCCTGTTTTACATGTCTCGTTGCTCAAGAAGAAACTGAGGACAAATGCAGTCATAGCAACAACTATGCCAGCAGTGGATGATCAAGGAAGGGTGAAGATTCAACCAGTGGCTATACTAGACAGGAAGCTCATGAAAAAAGATTACAGGGCAGTAGTAATGGAGCTAATCCAGTGGTCTAATATGTTTGAGGAAGATGCCACCTGGGAAATCCTGGAAGAATTGAGCCGACAGTTCCCTGATTTTAACACAGATTTTTGTGGAAAAGAATCTTAAAAGGAAGGGTAATTGTCATGAGATGGAAGAAAGAAGCTTGACAGTTAGAGAAAGAATAGCGGCAGCATTGATTATTACGTTTTACATGATTTACTTGATAATTGAGCATGTGGGAATTAAGAATAAACATGTGGGAAATAACAGTTGTATAGTTAGTTAGCTGAAGGTAGATGAGATTTAATTACAAGAAGGTTAGCGATAAACGGATTGTACAGATAAGACATGTGAAATACATTAGTCAAGTAATGAAGTATACAGTTTCTGTAATTGTAGAAAATCCTTTCTTCTTTATTTCTCCTCATTCTCAACCTCTTTTCTTTCATTTAGACATTGTTATGGAAAACTTCCTTAACAGAATATGTGCTCATCAAAATTCTCCAAAAAACACAATCACAAGTTCTGCCATTCTCCCTGAAACTAAAATAATTTGGATTCCATCTCAAGCACAACTTCTTTTAAGATGGCTAGTAGTCCCACCACCATCATTACCAAAGCCATTCACAACCACAACTCTACTGCGTGTTGATTATGTTATAAAACAAGAAACACCAGAAATCATTACCTCCCAGTCACTGCCTTCACTTCCATTACATGATGCAGAACCATTATTTTGCCTAGATTCTTTACTAACTCAGGGCACACATAGTTCTATCCTCTGTATTATTTTGTGTATTCATTTTCCAGAACGAGTATTACATTTCATCCCAGATTGACTTGTATCAAGCTCATATGAAATTGAGTTCTAACTACGAATGGGGTAAGCAGATATTAAAAGAATAGTAATAATTAGTATATATAGGCAAATGATGGGAGTAGACATAAAAGGATACTAATCATACCAACTGGGTAAGCGGAAGAAGGTATGGAAAAATAATCTGATGCCTTCAATATCCAGCTGCAATATAAGTGCTAGTCCAAAGAGAAAGAATGCCCTTTGACGTTTTCTCTCTAGTGGCCAAAGAGTATTCCAAGCTGAGAAAAAAGAAAAGCATTCAGCATAAATTAATCTTCCACCACTAGTTAAGGAGCATCAGCTAACTTGTCTTTATTAATATTTTCAGAAACTGGACTAGAAAAATTTTTCCAAAATGAATCCTAACAGGAAGCTAAAATCCATGGTATAGAGGATTCTCCCAAAGAAAAGTTGTCAAATGAAGAAACTTATTGCACTGTGCTGGAAGTGCTGTTTTATTCACGCAATAAGATTGACAAACTCAGTAAGAATTAGATGTGAGTAACTACTGTGATCTGTGATGTCCCATTTTGATTGCTGAAATTATGATATTATCATCTTTAAGGAAGATATGTAAAATGGATGAAGTGGTGTTCGGGAATCTTTGTGTGTCCACTGTTCCATACCTTGCATTGATATATTTGCATAACGTCTTTCAAGAGTAGGCTTTCCCTTAGAATGATCCTGATTCAATATATTTGCAATTACAGAAGCATAATTTGGAGCCTCGGACAATGATCTCACCACTGAATAACCTGTTTGATGAAGCACAAAATGAATAGGTGCCTTTAAGTTTCATTTACTTCAGAAAACAGAGATTATCCCTACTGTTCTTACCTGTGGCTGGATGCACCATGCTAGCAGCAGCACCAAATGCAAGATTTTTTTGCTCAGTATTTGGCAAGGAACCACCAACTGGAATATAAGACCATTCCTGCTTAACAGATCAAAAAACTATTCACTACCCTTCACGCACCCAAGGGACAATAATGTTGTCAATATAATTCAACTATTTTTGTGAAATAGCTATGTCCCCGAGAACGCAAAATGCTTTCTAGTGCAAAACACTAATAGCACTTTGTTCACGGGGCTTCAGCATTATGCATGACAAGAGCGTGTACCATCTAGTAATGGCAATACCAACAATTAAATATGCGCAACAAGCACCCTCGGAACTATTATACCTCAAAAATCTAAATTTGGAGGAATCAAACCAGATAACCTCTGATTGATACCGGGATAATATAACTGTCAAAAAGCACATCAGATGACAATGACAACCACCTTTTGTTTTTGAAAACATAATTGGTTTTTACATGGCATGCAAATAAACACATGTCTTGGAAGTAAAGATAAGGAAACTACTCCTAGATTTGGTTGTGAAGATTACCTCTTCATAGGTTTTCAAGACTCGGATTCCCATTGCCTCTAACCTTGACAAGAGTTTTTTCTTTAACAAGTCGAAAGGCATCGCGTCTTTTGAGGCCAAACAAGTTTCCTGCAGTTTACTATCTCTTTAAACTTTGCACATTATTGTTATTAATAAAATTGAAAATATCCAAAACAAATCATATTGAACAAACCTCAAAGAAAACTCTTGTTGACGACATGGGCATTGCATAAAGAAATGTTGGATATTCAGCTTCTAAACATTGAACTTTTTGTTTAATGTAGTCTCTGTAATCCATGAAAACCATTAGGCTAGGATCATATGGATTGTTTTCCACCTGCAATTGAGAAACAAAGTGATATTGTCAAAAGGAATTGCAGCTCTGAACAATTTACAAAATCCTTCACCAGTTTCTTAGAAGAGAATTATAGAGCAATATTTAAAATTCAGATCAATCCTATGGTTGAAATTATCAATGTAACAGCAAAGAGAACAAACCTAGGGTGCAAACAAGAGAGGGAGAATTGAAAGTCATTGTAATGGCTTCTTAATTCGAAGTTGCTTACCATCAACAATATGTATTCAGAAAAGAAAAGGGTTTACACACGCAATCCTTTCTTTTCCCTTTTGTTCAAATTTAGGTAGGCATGAGGACAATCCGGTATTAGGCTACCATCTCATGTCAAAATATGGAAGGAAGAAAATGACATAGAAAAACAGGGCTCATGTAATACATAATTATTGATAGTTACAGGAGATAAACAGGGCTAATAAACCAGCTCTTATTATTAATAGATAAACAAAGTTATACACATAATCTTTGAGCTTTACATGACTTCTAAAATGGTATATCTCACTCATACCTCAACTTCCACACCATAAGCTGTTTGCACAGAAACCCTTGGACCTCCCACCTCATACTGCAAGAGTTTTCCCGAAGCAGCTCCAGATGCAACAGTAGCAAGCCTATAATAACATGTCAAAAATCAAATTTGGGTTTAAATGCAATAAATAAGATAAAATTCACGTTTACTAAGCAAGGACTAAAAAAATTTGAGGACATCAAAATTTACCTGCATGGAACTACAATGCCATGTTCACAAGCTACAAGACTTTGACCATCAGTTGCTTCGGTAATTCTTTCCACTTTTGAGCTCAGATATGAAACACCTGACTCGACACACCTAGAGGAAATTAATATAGATTATACACCTCTAAAGGACTCCAATTCAATATCCAAGGCATGATTAAGATGAAAATTACGATAAAAGCAATTATTGAAAACACACACTCTTCGTAGCTAGTCTTACCTCCTCAACAACTCTTCATGGAGCAAATATCGACTAACTCGTCCATAGGCGCGGCCGATCAGAATGGGATCATTGTCGTTAAGATATACAATGGTATCCCGCCAAACATGCTCAATACACCCATCAAGTCCGAGATCTGAAAATACAACAATTTATAGTTATACAGGTTAATCCAAACAGGAAATGAAGTATTTCCAAGCCTACAAATTGCAGCAAAGTTGCATCAAGTGGCAAGAAAAATACCCAGTTTAGATTATTCACTCAAGCTTAGGCAAGTGACAAACGAAGTTGGAAAACAAAAATGGAAGGCAAAAAAATAGTTTAATATTCCATACGTAATTTAAGTGAAACACACATGGCATTTGTAATAAAGGGAAAAAAAATACTAAATATTAATACCTTTAAATTCATCCTCCCAAACACCATAATTATTAGTAAAAGGAAGATCAGGACCAATAAGTCCAACACTTAACCCCAACTTAGCTGATTCTGCAGCTAAAGCTAATCCTGCTGGACCACAACCAACCACCACCAAATCCAGTTCTCCTCCACCTTCTCCGCTTGTTGCTATCGGCCGCAACTGCAACCGCATAATTAATAACAAAGTTAATATGTTAACAAGAAAAGAAAAAGAAATTAATTAATTAATTAATCAAAAAACACCTTGTCGGCAAGTTTAGACTGTTGACTCATGGCCTTTTTTCGCTGCATTTGTACAAAACCAAGCTCAGAACCACCAGCTTTAATATAATCCTCTTCATCAGCAAACATACCTTCTTTGACAGCAACACTACTACAGCTATCATTCATCCCTCGACTACTGTTACTACCTCCTCCTGACCTCACTTTACATAAACGGTATCGTTTATTACTATTAAAAACACTCTGCTTTGCACTGCTGCTGCTGCTGCTGCTACTAATACTCTGTGGCTGTGTTGCTACTCCTGTTTTAGACCTCCACACAGGACATGGACATGACAGCAGCACAGCCGCCATTGCTCCGAAATTCCGAGCTCCCACGGATTCCATTTCTTAATGTCTGCTATCTTTTTCTTGCTCTCTGCTACTATTTATGTGCAAGAACAATCACGCCATTGCTGTTGTTTGGGTAGTTAAAAGAAAATAATCGAGGACACCAACGTCAGTGACGTTCTTGGAGATGCTTGTTGATTTGATTTATTTATCTCACAGTCTTTGTTGAGTTCTTGAAAACACAAATAAATGAAATAATGTCGCTGACGGTCAGATCTTTTCTTCTCTTTTCTTTTGTTGAGGATAGGGAAGGGAAGGCTGGTTTGGTTTCTCTGCTCTCTAGTCTTTTCCTTGCTCGTCATCTCTTCAACTCTCATCCTCAAGACCGCCACGTGGACGTATTAGATTGGTGAAGTATTTCAATATAGCCGCTCCTATCTCGAACGGGTCCAAACGACGTCATTTTCTTCCCTTTTTTTACTTAATATATATATTATTAATTAACAATAACTATAAGGTTATTGCTCATCTTGCTATTTTTTTTTAGATATAAATTAGTGTGAATTAAAGTAGTATTTTCCAGGAAAACTTACTAGGTATGCAGCTAGAGGTAGGATTATTTTGTTTTATGGAATACATTTGATATTGAAAAAAATAAATGAGGATAAAATGGTTCATTTAAATTTTTTGGTTTGGGAGACAAAATTTTAATATTTGAGTTATGGTTTTTTTTATTTTAAAAAAAACAGTGAAGAAACAATTATGCCCCTAAAACAAGGGAATATACATTTGTTGAGGGTTTCATCGTCTTTTCATTTTATTGAAACAATTCAAATATAAAATTATCTTTGAGTTTCGATAAAAAAAAATAAGGTTGCATGTAGGAGTGTTTTTATTGTTTAATATGGTTGCCAAACTCAAGCATCTGGGTTTGGCATGGTTACTAAACTCAAGCATCTTGGGTCGATTTTCAAACTCATATTGTTTTGGTCTAATATGTTTATCATACTCATTCTTTAAGGTTTATTTTAGACAACCCATTTTTTTCGTAACCTTGCCCAAAATAATTCTAAGTAAATCCCTTGCCTTTTTTCTTTTACTTTTGAACTAAAAAAAGTGAATTTTTTATTGAGATAAAGAAAGTTTTGAGACATGATTTTTTTTTTCAGCTCTACAATATAGATATTGGGTTTTTTTAGGATAAATATTATATATACTATTAATAATTTTATATCAAAATTATTTTTATATCAATCTTATCATGCTACACATTTTTTTTATTGCGTTGCTAAATCTAGAACACCTGAGATTGGGGTTGTCGCCAGGCCTGGGCACGAGTCTGACATGTTTGACAACCTAATAGACCTGACACTTCTAACTGTCATTGAAATAATCATTTATATTGTTTATTAATTGACCCGCAGTAACGCACGCGTCATCTGCATAGTATACCCTAAACAGTAAGAGTATTATCAATCTTAACTCCAAACTATTTTTTATAACAATTTCACTCTTAAACTTCTTTGATTTTTCAATTAAGAGTTTCTGTTAGAACGCTTAACGGGATAAAATTAAGCTCCTTACAAAAACAAAATTACAATTTGGATGGAAATATGAATAAAAAAAAGTGCTTGTATGTAACGTATAGTTGGGAAATATGTTTCAGATTTTTCCTCTTTTTTAAGATAGGTCAAATAAGGAGAGGACGACACCGTATCATGATTTTCGTTCTCGATTGCAAATTAGGGCTGACAAATCAACGGTTGCGTTGCCTAGCCTAGCCTGATACCTTGAGGTCAAGAAGAAGAAGAAGAAGAAGAAGAAGAAGATATCAGATGAAAGCATAAAGAAACCCTAGAAAACAGAAATTTTGAAGAAAAGGAGAGAAAAAGAGAGGGATACAGAGAGAGAGATGGGGAATCCAAAGCAAAAGTGGACATCAGAGGAAGAAGAAGCGTTGAGAGCAGGAGTAGCCAAACACGGTACTGGAAAATGGAAAAACATACAGAGAGACCCTGAGTTCAATCCTTACCTTTACTCCCGCTCTAATATCGATCTCAAGGTTTCTCCTTCTTCTTCTCCGTCTTGTTGTTGCTGTTGTTGTTGTTGTTGTTGTTGTTGTTGTTGT
>Ga0325404_1003728_pt1 | contig 16272 bp, 16 predicted proteins | sample PopdelMetagenome_18_FD_205664 | JGI IMG/M metagenome (GOLD analysis project Ga0325404, IMG submission 205664) | Populus deltoides microbial communities from Bellville, Georgia, United States - Xylem-Control-R1 | ecosystem: Host-associated > Plants > Phyllosphere > Stem > Wood/Secondary xylem... | reverse complement strand
ACAAGCATCCTGATCACTTGCTAAAGTGATGAAAAAGAAGGAAGGAAAAAAAACATGCTTGTGTTAACTGATCAACCTGTTGTTTAATTTACTCCTTGTTTGGAGATATATCCTGACGACACTTCTTCATTTAATTAATTATTTAATTAATATATAGGAGGCTCTACACACTAGCTAGGATCAATCCCATATATATATATATATATATATATATATATATATATCCAATTAATGGCTCTGACTTATGATATAAATTAACCATATCATATATATATATATTTGATCAGAAGCATATGTTTTTTTTCCTTCCAAAATCTGTATCAAGTATGTATATATATATATATATATATATATATATGTTATAGTTTTTCTCCGTATAATTACTTAAGCTCTTCCTTTTCTTTTCGAATATTTGATCAAGGCTGAGTACAATCCACGTCTGGGAAATACACTTTGTCTGTAACTTTTGACGGCTGATCTTGGAGTCGCTAAACTTTAACACATAGCCCTGCAAAGGGAATATATCAATCCATGCTTTCAGACAAGGGATCGCGATTTTCAATTCTATGGACCTACATGTCACTTCACTGAGCCATCAGAGTAATTTGATTGCTTTCGAGCAATAACTTTTATGATAAATATTACACAGTCAATCTCAGTCTATATATACCTATAATATTATTATTAAAATTAGCCCGATTTAGTGGATAGAGCCTAGTTCATGTTAAGTTTAAAAAAACTTGGCGGAAGTCCATCCAGATAAACTTAAATGATTCAATAAATTAATTTACTATCTAATTAAAATATAATTTAATTTTTTTAAAAAAATTAAAAAAATATTATTTTAATCTATCTAAATCAACTTAAATTAACCCATCCACCTACTCATTACCCAGACATTGAGCGGTTATTAAGAGTTGAATAACTTTCACATACGTAAGACAAGACTTCCGTGTGAAGGTATTTTTTAGCTTGTACACGACCTTTTGGTGTGGTCATTGATCATCGGTTCTGTCGTAGAATTAGCATAAGCTATTTACAATAGTTTAATCACTCCAGTGCTAGTTAATTAATGATTAGAAAATATACTTAAGGGTTAATCAAAGTTCTCGTAAATAAATCAAGGGATATATAGGCGATCCAGGAACAGAATTAATGACTAATTCATAGTGACCCTGCAATTAATTTTAATTCCGTTAATTATTAGAGAATCTCCCTATTGAATTATATATTTACATTTGCAATTCACTGTTATGTTTACTCAAATTACTGACGTTACGCTTTCACTGCTTCTTTTTTGAACGTCTACTTGCTTTTGCTCCTCTTGTGGAATGAATAATTTTCACCAAAATTAATACTTGTGCATGGCATATTAAAATACTATAATTTCTAAATCAAATGAATTCGTTTTAGTAAAAAAAATAAAAATCAACGAGTTGAACCGAATTTTTAACCGGATCTTACCGGGTTAATATGATCACCGAGTCACAAAAAGTTTTTTCTTCATTTTTTTTCAACCTAACCCGATTCTAGTCTCGGATCAATCAGCCAGGATAGGCTGAATTTCAAAAGTATTATCTTTTGCATTCTTGTTTCATTCACTTGGAGATTTATTTTATTAATTAAATATCGAAATAATGGTGGGATCCATTCGTATAATATAACCTCATGCTTCATCATTAATCATCATCTATTAGGGAATTGATTTGTCGCCCACAAACCATTAATCACCGCTAAAGTCCCAATAGCTAGCCCCCCCCGCCCAACCATTATCATGCATGACACTCTTAATTCGTCCAAGTTGTTTAATGACAATTTTCCCTTTCCATTAATCTTCATTAGATTCAATTTTATCCTACTGATGAAGATCTTAGCATAACACACTCTCTCGTATCGGTTTGTAAAGAGCATGTATAGAAGAAATCTTAATTTTGATGTGCTGAATGAATAAATATGCAAAGAACTTACTGCTCATATATATTCAATTCGCAAATGATTTTTTGATCATTTTAAAAAAACTATTCTACCCCATACAAGACCTCATAATTTTAGAATAAAAAACAATATCTTCATTTCACTATTATGTTAAATTTACTCTTGGAACATAGTGTTAGGGCTAACTGCTTATAGTTTTTTTGTTTTTTTTTTTTAACACATGAAAGAAATCATATGTTGTACCTGTGGTAGATTAATATTGACGAAATTAATTATTACGTACACACAATAATTAATACAAGCAAGGTGACTTTTTCACCTTAAGATTGCAAAAAAAGCAGTCAAGAATAACGATCTAGTGCATGGAATCTCGTGTCCAAATCATGGGGGAGACAATCATGTGGGATTTATCCCAGTGAAAAACTTAATCATGACCACTTCAATCCCATGTTGAACTTTGGATCTGTTTTATCATTGGATTTAGATACTTGGAATTGAGTGAGCGCGCAATACAAAGATCCGCAAACTATTTTTTTCTTTAAGGTTGCTGGTGAAGTACTCCTGGAAAAGCCAAGGCACCCTCCTTGTCCCCCATGCACATCTTTTCTTTCAAAAACTTTCCTCGATGAATCGAAAAGCAATCAATGGCAGTAGAATGAAACGAACACGATAGAGTTCCTAGACAAAACAAAACCCAAATTGTTTGTCCCTAAATTCCACCCCCATATTTCCTTCACATGCAAAACCATGTTATCCAAATAGTTGCATGCATGTGCATGTTGGGATTGCACATGGTTTTAGCCACACCTTCCTGTGGCGTAGGTAGGTTAAGGGGACAGAGAGATATGCGTGTACCATCTGATCTCTCTCCACATATGGGCAGTACAAGGTCTAGTTTCTTTCTCTTTATTTAGTTAGATTGCAAATATTCATTAGGATCGACTACATTTTGTGTTAAAGTGTCTCCCCTTTCTTTGTTCCTTTTATATTTATCCCTTTTAATAACCTTTTCGAGCACACCCTTATGATCAGGAATATCGGTCGATCATTTGCGGGCACTTTCATTGATTTATATATATATTTTTGTCCCTATTCCGATTCTTCACATGGGCATGCAGCCCATGTTGTATAATATATCAATGATGTGTCTCGCCGCATCAAGCAGCCACATTGTTTTTAGCTTACCCTTCATCGTATTCCATGGCTAAGAGGCAAAAGGACACTGCTTTTTGTTTCCTTTGGCGACACGAGTAAGCAACATAGATCGGCAATTTGGCACTGCATGCTGCTCCTCTCCCTTTCTCACCTAACTGTAAAAGACAGCATATGTAAGATAATTAGGATGCATGCATCTTCCTATAAACACTAATCATTATCTGATCTATGCATGTGCTGATCTTACCTTGTTGCCAATTAAGAGGATTTTGCTCATTCCAGGCTATATATATACAATGTAATTTTATATAGCTACTGTGACCTTTTTAGATTATATTTTTGTATTGAAAATGGGCTGCTAGCAAGCATGAACTTCACCATTGGCCATCTGCAGAACAACGTTAATAACATCATCGTACCTTATCATTGTAAGTCTAAAGTTAATTAGAATCGTTAATAGAGATATACACTACTAAAAAATGTAGTAATTAGCAACGAACTACTCCATTGCAAATAATATTAAAATCCGTTGCTAAAACAATTTAGCAATGAAATCAGTAATGACAAAAATCGGATGCAAATCTGTCGTTGCTGATTTTTTAGCAACGGATTTATCCATTGTTGATTTCACAGCAACGGAAAATCCGTTGCTTACAATCAGCAACGGATAATCAGTTGCTAACTGTAAGCAATAGATTCTATGTTGCAAAACTAGCAACGGATTCTCCGTTGCTCATTTTAGCAATGGATAAATCCGTTGCTAGTTTTGTGAATCAGCAACGGATTCTCCGTTGCTGATTCATGCATCACTTACAATCACCAACGAAGAATCCGTTGGTGATTATATTATTTTTTATTAAATTATTTTTTATTTATTTATTAAAATGTTTTTTAATTTATTTATTTAATTATTTATGGATATTTTAAAAGTTGTAGAATATATATAACCAACATAAATTAATATTAAAAATAATTATATCATTAATAAAAAATAGAATAAAAATAATATTCATATTATAAAAATTTAGTTAAACTTGCATTAATACATTTAAGTTCAAATACACTAAAAAAAACAACAACAAAAGATACAATCATGGTGCTGGTTGCGAAGATGAACCATGATATTGTGGATTGACACAAGATTGATCAGGATATAAAGGCCGAGGTGTAGGTCGAAAAATTGGTTGAGATCTGGGACCCATAGGTGTCATTATCTGAGGAGCCATAGGTGGCGATATTAATGGAGTCAAAGGTGGTGGCATACCTTGATCAATATTTGATGTCCCATCATAGTATTCAAGATTGTTCAACATGATTCATTTTGAAATTTTAAAATAACTAGCATTTAATTTATAATAAGGAACTAACTTATGGTTTTCAAAAACATAATGACTAACTTATAAAATCATAAAAAATGCATAGACTAAATTATAATTAACTCTAATTAATAATGGTAGCACATGCAGAAAATGGTAACAGTTTGTATAAAAACAATAAATGACATGTAGAAAAATTGCATGAACAAAGGAAGCTGGATGCATTAAATGATATTCCATGTAAATGACATGTAGTATAAGAGCACAAGACCTCAAAAGGACAAAGCATTAAGGAGACCATATTAAATAATAGTAAGAACGCAACACACCGCTTTCGTGCCAAGAAGAACCCAAAGGCTGATTAATTATTGAGGAAGATAACTTGATGCCACACTTAAAAACCTAAGCCATCATATTGAACATAGTCATGTCAGGACCCAGAAATTAAAAAAAAAAAAGCCAAATAACAAAGCAAGCATTAGGTATTGTAACAAAATGAGCAAATATTACAGATTTTTATCCAAAATTCAATAGCTGAAGCATACATATAGATGAGTCATATAGCCAGTTCCAAACTCCCTATTATCTCTAGAATGCCTTTGAGTTGAAAAAAATAAAATAAAAAAAATTGTTAAATTAAGGAATATTTTTAAAAACAGAGAAAGAATATTAAAAAAAATAAATGAAATTAAATAGTGAAATTACTATATTTCATGTACTAAAAAATCATGTCCCATTTCTTACATTGTTTCTCTAACTTTTTTAAATTCTCAATGTGACTATCATATTAAAAGCCTGCCACCTAAACCATTTGGTGATCAATAACGTTTCCAAATCATGCATGCTGACCTCAAGACAGGACAATCAAATGAAAACAAACAACATATATAGCTAATGTGGGAAATTAACTGATTACCATGTAAGGAGGAGGCAACCATGAATTCTAACCTCTTTCACTACACAATTTTGCTACTTATATATATAACAAGTAAAACAAAAAGAAAAAAAAAATAATGAATGAAGAAACAAAAATAAAACAGCAATCTTATTAACGAAACACAACATCAACAAGCAAGTTTCCTTATATATATATAAGCATATGAATACATTCAAAACATCTAGGTGTCTGCGCACAGGAAGACAAAAAGACTTGCAGACATCAAAGAACACCCAACATCAATAATACTAATTGTTAAAAATTAAATTGGGGGTTTTGAAAAATTTTCAATTGAACATGCATAATTTTCATCAATCACTCTCTTCCAGACACAAGAATTGCCAGCATTGGTCAGGTTAAATAAAAGCATTCAATTTATGAACCGTAACCCTAAAAATTAATTTGGGGGTTTTCATAAATTTTCACTTAAACGTGCATAATTAGGATATAAATCATGGTAAAAACATTTCATAAACCTTATATTATCGAATTAATAGCCTAAAACCATTATTCAAAGTATCAGAAAAAAAAAATTCTTACTTGTGTTCTTCAGTTACAGGTGAGGGAGATGGGTCAACACGACAAAATAACACCTGAGATTGGGAAAGTTAGGTTAGAACTGTTTAGTGTAACTTAAATTGCAATAAAGAAAACAAAAACCATAAATTAATTACCTGAGCTATTGAATAAAACAGTGCAAAACCTAACCCGTTTACAGAGAAGGGGTAAAACAGGATGTTCGATGGTGATGATGATGGGTCTGGTGCGATGTTGCCATGGGTCTCTGTTTTTGTTGGTTTGCAGAGAAATATTGAAACTGTTAAGATGAAGAAGAAGAAGATGAAGAAAAAAAATAGGGTTGCTAAAGACGAATGCAAAGATGATGAATAGTTTTGGATAAAGGAAGATGAAATCGATGAAGAGAGGGTGATTTTTGAACAGTTAGGAATCAATGTTATTAGGGACGAAGAAGGATACTGGAAGAGTGGAAGTAAATTAATTTTCAACGTAATTGGTTTTGTTGGATCTGTATTTCGGTGTGGGGGGAGAGAGTGAAAATAAACGGTTTATATTTTATGTAATTAACGGTCTATATAATTTTAGTTTTATATTAACATTTTAATTTTTTTTTCAATTAGCAACAGAAAATCCGTTGCTAAATTCAACGTAAATTTTGCAACGGATTATCCGTTGCTAAAGTCCGTTGCTAATATTAAAAAAATAATATATGTGTAATCTGTTGCAAATCCGTTATTGAATTTAGCAACGGAATTATCTGTTGCTAAATTCAGATGCTAATACCCCTGTTTTTAGTAGTGATAGGAACATTGATTCTTCCTCGCAGGATATCCTTAATTCATTATCTTCGTGATTATTCTCTAAACATTTCACAAATTCTCATCTCCCATCTCAAACGAAAAGAGACAAAATGGAAATTCAAGATAGAAAAAATCGTATGATTTTATGGGAAACTTGTAATAACATAATCACACACGCACCATATAAAACTTTTTTTTTTATTAATGTAGGTGTCCGTGTCAGGTTGCGCGCACCTCAATTATTCCCACGGGCCTTAAAGTTAACGACCATGTAAGCCTCCAGTGACCATCATATAAACAACCACAGGGCTCGAATCTGATATCACAGAGAAAACATATCTTTTAATCCCAAACTTTTATTACTGAGTAATCTCCTAGATGGTTTCACCATATAAAACTTTGATCCTACAGCATAATGCTTCCTTTGCTCCCATGTAATTTACATCAGCATCTTATTTTGAGAAATCAATATAACCCCATTAGACGAAGCTCATTTGAACGTGTGCATCCCTAATTGGGCTTGTTAAGAAAAAGAAAAAAGTTTATCTGATATCTGTGATCAGTGAATGGGGCCAATGCCCCTTGATGGGCCTCGTGCATGGTTTGGCGTTGAAATTCCAAGCTAGGCCCACTGAAAAACGGAGGAAACAAAATCAATAAACGTTCGTCGCGTAGCTAAGACGATGAGCTTCATTGTTGAACTGTCGTGAGACCAAAACGATGGCCTCCTGTGTCATTAATTTTGTTGCTTGAACACGTTTCCGGTATGTTTGGGGATTATTCCCATAAAACCTTCACCTGGCAGCTAAATTTCAAAACCCCGAAAACCATGGATCAAACGAAATCCCACCACGTGTCCCTAAAGCAACAAACCTTTCAAGAGTCGTACTACTGGTCTGTCATGGGAATAACCAGTAGGAGGCCGTGAGTATAGAGTAGGAAAATAATCTTGGGATGGATTCAAACAGTTGAAAGAGTAGAGTAGCTGGTACTGGTGAGGTGAGAAGTGTAATTTCATATTTGAAAACAAACACACTACTCGAAAACTGGAGACTGAATTTCACTGAATAACTTTGCTTATAAATTACAAAGTGTGTGATAGAGTCTTTTTCCCTTCCCTTTTTCTTTGCTTCAGTCAAATGCGAATAGCTACCTAGCTAAGTTTTTCCGAAGGATTGCGAGGAAATGGCTGACGACGGCTACGACGACATCGCTGCTGCCACCAGCGCCGACGGCATGGTGCTTAGCTTGCAGGAAATAAAAAACGAGAACGTCGACCTTGTGAGACGACTCCTCCTATTTTTCACTTATATTTTTTAAGCCTTTGTGTAGTCATTGTTTTATATGCATGTACTGTGATATTGATGATATATTGTTCTTATTTGTATATCGTAACGATAGCCTGTTTGGTTACAGATCTCTCTCTGTTTTCGTTTCTCTGCTTTCGTAATATAAGTCGTGTTTGGCTACTCCATTTTTATAAGCTCTGCTGCTGCTATTTGTTACGTAAACTTGCTGCCTCGGCTCTCAAAAAAATGTTTACGATATTCTGATCTTCGTTTAACTGTTTTCTTCTCTACGATTTGGAGTGCTTTGCTCTTCGTTTTTAATATATCAGAGTCCTGTTTTATGTGTTATTGTACGTTCAGGTTTTTGTTAATTTGCTATGAAACTGTTTCAAGTATTTTACATTGGTGTTTTTGTTTCCAAGATTTGAAGATCATCATCATCATCATCTTGTAAGTTGCTGTCATTATTAAAAAATGAGATGATCAACGACAAATCCGAAAAACATCGTATGCATGTTAATGATATGCAGTTGATGATTGAATATATAGAATGTTTATATCGTTTAAAAGAGTGTGCCTCAGTGGCTAGTGGAGGTAGTAATTGATCATATACTGCTTTAATTTATAACCTGATTTTCCTTTGACGTACGGATTTCAGATTTCTAGATTCTTTAATTCTTAGTTTAATGACATGTTCAATATTTCGCATAGTGATACTTGAAATAATTCATGAAATATAGCGGGGACATATTCTATTTCAGCAGACTCTCTGTGATTCAGTTAGTCATGATTCATGAAGTATAGCATGATAATTTGGCGAGGTTGGATATTATTGAGTATACTAATTAATTAAAATATCAGAGATTTATAACTTATTGGTTTTGCAATTTAATAACAGGACCGTATTCCAGTTTCGGAAGTGTTTCAACAATTGCAATGCACGAAAGAGGGTCTGTCTACCGAGGAAGGCCAGAAGAGGCTTCAAATTTTCGGTCCAAACAAGCTAGAAGAGAAAAGGGCAAAAACAATCTCCAATATTTCTTTGTTTTTCTATGTTGTTAATTTTTAAGCTGTAAGATATGGAATGACTGATAAGCTGGATTGTTTGAAACAGGAGAGCAAGCTTTTGAAATTCTTGGGTTTTATGTGGAACCCACTCTCATGGGTCATGGAGGGTGCTGCTATCGTGGCCATTGTCTTGGCAAACGGAGAGGTTAGTGAGCATTCACTTCTTTCTCTCTTTCGGTGTCTCTGATTTCTCAGTTTTAGTTGCTCGTAAATAGTTAAATTATCTGTGAGAATTAATATAAATGCAGGGCAAGCCACCAGACTGGCAAGACTTTTTGGGTATTGTGGTATTGCTTCTCATGAACTCAACTATAAGTTTCTATGAAGAAAATAGTGCAGGCAATGCTGCGGCTTCTCTTATGGCAGGTCTTGCCCTGAAGACCAAGGTATGGTATTTCCACACCAGAATGTCACTCGCTCGATTAATTTGGAAGTCTGTAATTACTTAGATACAAAAAAGAAGATCTAGTACTTCCATTTTTTGATAATGTTAATAATTCTGTTTGCAGGTTTTGAGAGATGGAAGGTGGATTGAGCAAGAGGCTGCTGTCTTGGTCCCAGGAGATGTGATCAGTATCAAGCTGGGAGACATTATACCGGCAGATGCTCGTCTACTGGAGGGTGACCCGCTTAAGATTGATCAGTCTGCTCTCACTGGTGAGTCTTTGCCAGTTACAAAGAAGCCGGGCGATGAAGTATTCTCTGGGTCTACCTGCAAGCATGGTGAGATTGAAGCTGTTGTGATTGCCACTGGGGTGCACTCCTTTTTTGGTAAAGCTGCTCATCTCGTAGATAGCACCAATAAAGTGGGTCATTTCCAAAAGGTACTGAGCTAACTGGGGAAAAATTGTAGAAATTTAATACTATTAGAGATGAGGCTAACAATTTAAGTTTTGAAGGTGAACTAGTTTTTTATATGGAATTAAATCTTATTGTCCAAATAACTCACCGCCCCGTTTTGAGTTATGATATTATATTGCCAAAATTGTTCCATAATTTGAAATCAGCTCAAGAAATTATCAAGTAATCCTACAAATTGTTACATATTAAATTCTACAGCTTATGTTTTATGAAAGCATACTTTTAGCAGATGTTTTATTTTTTGAAAGAACGAAACTTGAATTATAAGAATGTTTAACAAATCACTGACGTCTCTATTGCAGGTTCTAACGTTTCATTAGTGAACTTTTAAGTCTCTGCTGACTTTTTTTTTTTTTGGTGATGGATTCTTGATGGTGATATGGTTTGATCAGGTGTTGATATCCATTGGAAACTTTTGCATAATCTCCATTGTAGTGGGAATAATCATAGAGGCACTTGTAATGTGGCCTATTCAGAGGCGCAAGTACCGGGATGGTATTGACAATATTTTGGTGCTTCTCATTGGAGGGATCCCAATTGCCATGCCAACCGTGTTGTCAGTGACAATGGCAATTGGATCCCACTGGCTTTCGCAGCAAGGAGCTATCACTAAGCGGATGACGGCTATCGAAGAAATGGCTGGAATGGATGTATTATGCAGTGACAAGACCGGTACCCTCACTCTTAACATACTTACAGTAGACAAGAGCTTGGTTGAGGTCAGTTTACAAATCTATCATAAGCTAGAGCATCACTATTGAACTGACGTGGAATCTTTCAGTTTTAGGATGGAAGGCAGTCATTAAATTTATATGGTGTGATTATTTTTTAGGGAGTCATCCCTCCTAATTGTTCGTTCCTTGTTGGTTCACTGATTATTGATGCATTTGTTTAATTTTCAGGTATTTGTTAACGATGTTGACAAGGACACGTTAATTTTGCTAGGGGCTAGGGCCTCCAGGGTTGAGAATCAGGATGCTATTGATGCATGTATTGTTGGGATGTTGGCAGATCCCGAGGAGGTAATGTTACAGTTGAGATATGTCAACACTTTAAATTTCTTGCCTGTTTCGCACAAGCATTATGAGGGCACTAACATGCTGTGCTTCCTAACTTCAAATTTCTTAACAAGCTTGGCTAGTAAAAAAGAGAAGGATTACCTTTGCGGACATTTTATTAAGGTGCAGCACAGCTATAGCAACACAATCTTCTAAATAATCTCGCTGAATAGAGAAAATGGATGAGATGATGACTAGTAGCATCATACAAGAGAAGAAAGATGTGGAATCAGACTTAAAATCACAAGTTGATCCTTGATATGCATTTGTTATTTAACTGGAGCTAATTTTGCTGCACTTTCATCTTACTTCAATCAAGCTTGATTTCCCTTGTGTGCAACTTGTCAGGAGACCATTACTCTCCGCTTGATTGTTTACCTCATTCACCATGTCAAGTGTTAGGTTATTATGACCTTTGAATATAACTGAAAGCCTGACCGTGAGTTTATTTCACTCTGCAGGCCAGAGAAAGCATCACTGAGGTGCATTTCTTGCCATTTAATCCAGTGGAGAAGCGTACAGCTATAACGTATATCGACTCTGATGGCAATTGGCACCGAGTTAGCAAAGGCGCCCCCGAGCAGGTTATAGATCATCTATTGCCTTGTATTGCTTTTTTCTTCCCTCCCTTTCTTCCCTCCCTTGTATTGCACTATATCATTTACGGCATTTAAAATCTCCTAACAGATCATTGCATTGTGCAACCTCCGGGAAGATGTAGAAAGAAAAGCTAAAGCCATCATTGATAAGTTTGCTGAACGAGGCCTCCGCTCTCTAGCTGTTTGTAGACAAGTGAGTTCATATTCTCTTTTCCTCAGAATTGTGTATTGAAGTAATTACAGATACAAGGAACTCTATATGATTTAGCTGTCTTTTCTTTGCAGATTGTTCCGGAGAAAACTAAGGAAAGCCCTGGAGGGCCATGGGAATTTGTGGGCCTGTTGCCTCTCTTTGATCCTCCAAGGCATGACAGTGCAGAGACCATTACCCGTGCCCTCAATCTAGGTGTCAATGTTAAGATGATCACTGGTGATCAGCTAGCAATTGGTAAGGAGACTGGTCGGAGGCTTGGAATGGGAACCAACATGTATCCCTCTTCTGCCCTCCTTGGGCTGCACCCGGATGAATCAACGGCGGCCCTTCCTGTTGATGAGCTTATCGAAAAGGCTGATGGCTTTGCTGGCGTCTTCCCTGGTAATTGGACTAAATTCTACAGTTTTGAACATGACTTATGTTGTTTACATCAATCTAGATGCTTCACTAAGTTTTTTTTCTTATAATAAACAAAAAATACAAGCTCTTACAAGTTAAATCCTTTATGAGCATCCATTGCAAGTTAAATTAGCTGGTGAGACATGGAATGATTTTATAAAACAATATATTAAGAGAGGTGGAGATTTTTTCATCTCGCACGCATAAACAACATATATTAAGAGACATGGAAAAAAATATTCCTAGTTATTTCATTGCATGCATAAACAACATATCAAAGAAATTAATTAATGATCAAACATTCAGAGCACAAGTTCGAGATTGTAAGGAGGCTGCAAGCTAGGAAGCATATTTGCGGGATGACTGGAGATGGTGTAAATGACGCGCCAGCATTGAAGAAAGCAGACATCGGAATTGCAGTGGCCGATGCTACTGATGCAGCCCGCGGTGCATCTGACATAGTCCTGACAGAGCCAGGATTGAGTGTGATTGTGAGTGCTGTGTTAACAAGCAGAGCCATTTTCCAGAGAATGAAGAACTACACCATCTATGCAGTATCTATAACCATCCGTATTGTGCTGGGTTTTCTGCTCCTTGCTCTAATTTGGAAATTTGATTTTTCCCCGTTCATGGTTCTGATCATTGCGATACTCAACGATGGAACAATCATGACTATCTCCAAAGACAGAGTGAAACCATCTCCAATTCCTGATTCCTGGAAACTTAAGGAGATATTTGCTACTGGTGTCATTCTAGGCACCTACTTAGCTCTAATGACTGTTTTATTCTTCTGGGTTGCTCACAGTTCCGACTTCTTTTCTGTAAGAAATACCATGAACCTTACAACTAGCACATGATTTTATCACGCTGTTTATATTTCTATAAAGCATATGTGGTTTCAAGAACTTGTAACGCTTGTCCCTTCCTGTCAGCTCGTTACTGCTGTGCAGTTGTCTGTAGTACTGATATTGATTGCACACTGTAAATATTTGCAGGATAAATTTGGTGTTAGGTCCATCAGGAACAACCGTGATGAGCTGGCATCAGCTATATACCTACAAGTGAGCATCGTCAGTCAGGCACTCATTTTTGTTACTAGGTCCCGAAGCTGGTCTTTTGTCGAATGCCCTGGTGGTTACCTTGCGGGTGCCTTTGTTTTAGCACAACTGGTGAGTTGTTTAGAACTTTTCATTCCGGGTTTTTTTCTTTGCATATCGTGAAAGAACAACCCAGTGATGTACGTTTCTGGTTTGCCATTAAGATTGCAACACTCATTACTGTGTATTGCAACTGGGGATTTGCGAGAATCCATGGCATTGGATGGGGATGGGCAGTTGTTATCTGGCTTTACAGCATTATCTTCTACATCCCTCTTGATTTCCTCAAATTCATAATCCGCTACGCTTTGAGTGGCAGAGCCTGGGATAATCTCCTCCAAAATAAGGTCGGTGGAATCGTCTCTTTTTTCTATAAATCTTTTTATGTTCAAGGATGTCAAGTCTCGTCTAGAAAACCTTCTCCCCTCTGTTAAATATTTACCTTTGTTGTACTTGATTATGCAGACTGCTTTCACCTCAAAGAAGGATTATGGAAAAGGAGAGAGGATGGCAAAATGGTCTGCTGCACAACGTACCATTGATGGAGTGCATCCTCCTGAAGGCTCGGAACTCTACCGTGACAAGAGCAACCACAGAGAGTTGTCTAGTATTGCTGAACAGGCCAAGATGCGTGCTGAAGTTGCCAGGTAATGATCAACAGAGCTTTTCCTGTTCACTAACAACAATTTCTTTCCTATCTACATTTGTATATCTTAATTCCACTCGTGATCTCTTCTTTTCTAGGCTGAGGGAGCTTCACACACTCGAGGGTCATGCGGAATTGTTGGTGAAACTCAAGGGACTTGACAATGAAACTGTTCAACAACACTACAGCGTTTGAAATAGAAAAGGTGAGCTTTTAGTAGGGCAAAAGCGTTTGAAAGAAAGCACAGGAAGACACTCCGATTGTCTTCTAAATTTTTCTTCAACTCTTTCCTAATTAGGAAACCTACCATTCTAACCGCAGGAAAATTTTCTATCTTAACATTTGTTTTTATTATTTTTCGGGGGAGGTAGAAGTTTTTCAATATTTTGCTATGTGATATAAAAAAATAATTTATTAATAATTTATTTTTTTAATTTATTAAAAAAGTGAGAATGAAATCTTATAGATAAAAAAATTGAAGGATATAATTGAAAAAAAAATCTAATTTTATAAATTATATAAAATAAAATAAATAATAGTTAAAATAATAAAAAACTAAATTTGACAAGATAAAAAATGATGATGATGATGATGATAAAAAAATTAAAATTTATAAATTATTTGAAATAAAAATAAATAGTAATCAAAAGAATAGGGACCAAATATGATAGATATAAATTTTCAATTAAAAAAATGATAAGAAAAAAAATAAAAATAAAAAAATGAGGATCAAAATTGATATAAAAATTAAATTAAATCAAATTTTAAATGATGAAATTGAAGTAAAAATAAATTTAAAACAAAATATATAACAATTAAAATATTGAGAATTAAATTTGATATAATCAATAAATAATAAAACATTTCTGAATTTTTTTTTATAATTTTTATAAAGTATTTTCATATCCAAAATAATTTTTTTTCTTTTAACTACGAAATATTTTTTTATTAATTAAGTTTTATAAATAAATAAATAAATAAAAATTAAAAAATAATTTCTAAAAAACCACAAAAAGCATGTTGAAAAGTTTTGCCTGAAGGTGAGGCCATTAGGCGTTAGGGCAGGTGGGCTTCGCAATGGACTAGAGTTAAGATTGTTAATTTGGTAGACGAGGGAGGCTGCGGGCAGGGTATTGGATCGCATGCATAACCATGCTGACTTATCCACTTGGGTAAGTTTTCATGAATAGTTATTATCAGTCTCCGACTACCAGACTACGAGAAATGCTAGCAGCTTTTGTCGTCCCCCACCACGCAATGACGCCAAACTGAACCAGCAAGAAGAGACGACGCCCCCACACACACCACAAACATGCAGGCCTCAACTCTGCTTTTACTTGTATATACTCAACTGGGTGTCATATGAAAATGAAGCCAAATCTAAACTCCCTTGGTCTTTACAATAAAATGAATATATTAAAAACCCAATTGAATTAGAGATTTCCCCAAAAATCTGCAAATGCTTTTCGAGAAAAACACATGCGAGATTTGAATTTCTCTTCGAATTGGTGGCGTAGCTGAATCTCCTAATTGGATTTTGAGTATTACATGGTAATAATATAATCTATGGATACATAGATGAGGTTAAATTATGCTCAATTAGCCAGAAAATAGAAAAGCGGGAGAGGTTTTATCCTTTAATTTTAGTAATGTTTAACCCTAATAATCTTTTTTCAAAATGTTTTTTATTAAAAAATAATTTTTTTAATTTTTTTAATATTAACACATTAAAATACTTTAAAATTATAAAAAAATAATTTAAAATAAGAAAATTAAAATTTTCAAAATTACTTTTTAACACAAAAACAAGTATACTCCACGCTTATGTTGCTTTAAGTGAAATTTTATTTTATGGCCATCAACTTTCATAATTCCGTGAAAATATACACAAATTTAAGTGGAAATAAGACTTTCCAAGTTATTGTAGAGCCCCACAAATCACTTATTTTTATATTAAATTCAACTCTTTTCGTACTATTAATTTTAATTAAGTACTACACCTTTGCCTTCCAATGCTTACAGAACATTAAAAACAATAAAGGGTTTATCTTTACCAAAACCCCATAGTTTTATAAGACCTTCTTCTCCTATCCTTGTCTCACACGTAAAAAAGCGGGGTGGCCATTCCAGGCTGCTTTGCCTGCTTTCCTTTGAATCTATCAGTTTTGGCTGCAAAAACGCCTGCACTACTATTTCATACAACACAGAAACACGTACGATTTCTAAATACATTAGCAAGCTTTAGTTTTACTGATACTTCATGCATAGAATGAGACCTAATCAATCTAACCGTAAATAGTTGTTTTTTCCTTATGCTGCTGTTGCCTTGTTGATGCTTCTCCTTCAATCTCCATTACAATCTTGAAAAGACCTTTGATC
>Ga0325404_1003723_pt1 | contig 16280 bp, 20 predicted proteins | sample PopdelMetagenome_18_FD_205664 | JGI IMG/M metagenome (GOLD analysis project Ga0325404, IMG submission 205664) | Populus deltoides microbial communities from Bellville, Georgia, United States - Xylem-Control-R1 | ecosystem: Host-associated > Plants > Phyllosphere > Stem > Wood/Secondary xylem... | reverse complement strand
GTTGTTGTTGTTCTTATTATTATAATTATAATTTATATAGTTCACCTCCCTGTGGTTCGACCCCGGTTTTGTCGGGTTATTTATTACTGTGAAACTCCTGCACTTGGGATAAGACATCAACTCTTTGATCGTGTCATGGAGCAACTAGCCCTATGGAAGGAAAGAAAGAAGCCACACCATCCTTTAAAAAACTGGAAAGAAATCAGACATCAGAATCAGAATATTTAAGTTTCCTTTTTGCATTTTTTTACTGCAAATCAGTAGGGATTTGCATCCTAGAATTAATGCATTTAATCTTTCCTAAATAGAGATATGTCTAGACTATATATAAGCCCTTCTAATGACCTAAAAGGGGCAAAAGGAGAGAGCATAAAAAGAGGAGAAAACCGGAGAGAAAGGGGCAGAAAAAAACAGCAAAGAGAAAGATAAGAAAAACACAAGAAAGGTAGAGTAAAAAGAAAACACAGTAAATAGAAGAAAAAACCAGTGAGACCTGCAGTTCTGAATGCTTTGACGTAGAGGAAAGAAAAACCAGAGAAGCAGACGTAAATATAGAGCAGGAGGAAAATATTTGAAACAGACGAACACCGGATCAACCATCACGCTTTCAACGTCGCTGCAGCTTCTTCGCTTCCGTTCCCAAGTCTGTTTTTTTTCTCTTCACCTCACAGCATGCATGTTTTCTATTTTGTGTTTGCACTGTTCAAGTGAATTAATTCACTTGAACAGTGCTCGTCAGCTTTCTTTGAACTTTACCTGCGCCCCCCCTTTTTTTGTGTCCAGTCGGGTCACTTGCTAGCTGGACTTCTTTACTTTTTTTTTTTGAAAAAAATAAAAGAAAGAGAAAGAGATTTATTTTCTAGAATATTTATTTTAAAGTTTGAATTTTTTTATGTTGTAAAAAAAATATATACCAATCTCGTATTTAGAATACCCGGTTTTCGACACAACTGCGGCAAATATACATATATATCAAAATTTGTTTTCTTGTGTGTTGCATACGGCTAATAGCCTAACATGTTTTGAACGCTCTTTTTTATACAAAAAATATTGGAAGTTTTAAAAATGTGTTTTCGCATAGATTTCTTAAACACAAAAAAAAATTATTTTCTTGCATTTCTGGATTTTACAACATGTTTGTAAAACTTCAAAGGGTATTGGCCAATATTCTAAAAAATATAAAAATCTTATTTTAGGGGGAATTCATCTATTATTCATCGCTAATGTTTGGATAAAGAAATCCTTAAAGGACGAATATCCAAAATATTATTGGGAATAATTTGTTATTATTCACTGTTAATATTTGGATGAAGAAACCCTGAGTGGTAAATATCCGAAATAATTTTCTAAGAATAATGAATCCGCACACATCCTTGAAAGAAGCCTTGATTATAATCGAGGACATTTCAATTTTTTTTACTCCACGGTTTACGAGTCGTGAGAGTATAAAACACTAAAGTAAAAAATAGGTTTTTTTTTAAAGCGCCTTAGATTTCTAAATTTTTATCCCTCCTTCTTGCGATTTATGAGTCGCAAACTCTTGAAATACTAAGGGAAAAATGAGCTTTCGAAGCACATGGAATCTCCTTGGATTTCTATCTTAATAAATTAAGTTTGAATTAAACCTAGAAAAACTGATGGGATTAGAAAACACCAACACCATAACAATTATAAAGCAAACCAAACACCAAGCAGCTTACCTTAGGTAGGGCATACTAGGGGTGCTAATACCTTCCCTTTACGCAACTAGTCCCTTGCCTTAGAATCTCTGAAAAAGACCAATTAGGGTTCCTAGTGACCAAAATACTAGGTGGCGACTCCTTGACACGAAACAAAAACCCCGAAACCAATCGAGGGTCATCGCGACGCCGCGAGGGTGCGACATTAAACAAGCTTTTCTTTCTGAATTGCCTATGATTTTACTTATATATAAGGAGTCATACTTTAACTTTGATAATTTGGATTCTTGTGTTCCTAGTGTTGTTAAAGTTCTTTTACATGAATTTGAAGATGTCTTTCCAGAAGAGAGATTCCTAGTGGCTTGCTGTCAATTAGGGGAATTAAACATCAAATCAACTTTATTCCAGGAGCATCTATACTAAATAGGCTGGTATATGGGAGCAATCCTGAAGAGTCTAAAGAACTCCAACGGCAATTGGAAGAGTTGATATCGAAAGGATACATTCGTTGGAGCATAAGTCCTTGTGCAGTTCCTGTGCTTCTTATCCCAAAGAAAGACAAGACTTGGTGAATGTGTGTCAATTACAGAGCTATCAATAACATCACTGTAAAGTATCGACATCCTATTCCTATATGATATGTTGAATGAATTGCATAGTTCTACAATGTTTTCGAAGATTGATTTAAAAAGTGGTTATCATCAAATTAGGATGAATGAAGGGGATGAATGAAAAACTGCTTTTAAAACTAAATATGGTTTGTATGAGTGGTTGGTTATGCCTTTTGGACTTACTAATACACCTAGTACTTTTATGAGATTGATGAATCATGTTTTGCGTGCTTTCATTGGTAAGTTTGTAGTTAACTACTATGATGATATTTTGATTTATAGTAAGGAGTTTGATGAACATATGGATCATTTGAGACAAGTTCTTGATGTGTTGAGAAAAGAATCCTTATATGCTAATTTGAAAAAGTGTGACTTTTGCATGGATATAATTATTTTTCTTGGATATGTTATTAATGCAAAATGTATAGACATGAATGAGGCTAAGGTGAAGGATTTACATTCAAAGATTCAACAACAAATAGAGAAAAAAATGAACAATATGCACACAAGGCTAATAAAGGATGAAAACTAGTGAGGTTTGAACTAGGTGATTGGGTTTGGGTGTATATGAAAAAAGGAAAGGTTCCCTGAACAAAGAAGATCAAAGTTGATGCCTCGGGGAGATGGTCCTTTTCAAATCATAGAAAGGATTAATGATATTGTCTACAAAGTGGATATGCCAGGTGAGTATGGTGTTAGTGTTACATTCAATGTCGAATCCTTTTGAGGAAAGAGGGGATGATGCGATCCAAGCACCAAAGGATCCATTGGAGGTTCTGGTTGGTTCAGTTACAAGGCTTAGAGCTAAGAGGATCAAAGAGACTTTTAATGGACTTCTTCAAGATGGGCTAAGGTGGACTTCAAGAGGATATTAAATAAGGAGGAGCACGCCGAGATTAATCTTATTCATGTTCAAGAGAGGCTTGTTGGTTGAACCAAGACCATTACACAAGGATTGAGAGAAGAAGACTAGATTCAGATAGTTTGATCTTTGGTTGTCAATCTAGGTCATTGATTGAACTTTCATCTTTTCAAAGAATTGACCAATCTTTGTTGTGAATTTATATTCTTTTCGCTCTTCTCCAGGTGTAAGCGTTATGATTGAGTTGGTTTATAGTCTTGTTGCCTTAGAGCAGGTCTTCCATTGTGATAAGCTCATCCTATTTTCAGCAAACTTGGATTAGATAGATCTTAGGTTTGCAAATTTCATTAAATTCCGCTAGGGTTCGCATCATCTTGAGTTGCCAATATAAGAAAAGAAATATGTGGGATTCGGCAATCTTATGGGGAAATGCTCTCCAAATATTGGGAAAGATTTGAGCAGTTGTGCATTCAATGTCCTCATCATCAAATACCCGATCAACTACTTATTTAATACTTCTACGAAGGACTGATGCCTACTGACCGTAATATCATTGATGCGACAAGTGGAGGGGCATTGGTAGATAAAACACTAAAGGCTGCATGCCAATTGATCTCAAATATAGTAGCCAACTTGAAACAATTTGGCACGCGTGAAGACTTTCCAAGTAAATGATTAAACGAGGTAAGTATTGCTAACCTTGAGAATAAAGTTAATGATCTTACTTCTCTTGTGCATTCTTTGGCTTATGAAAATATACAGCAAGTGAAAGTTTGTAGCATATGCTCATTATAAGGTCATGCTTTAGATATGTGCCTAACAATGCAAAAAGATTATATTGAACAAGCTAATATAGTTGATGGAGCATTCAATGGCCATCCCCAACATAAATATGATCCATTTTCTAACAGTACAATCCTTGATGGAGAGATCACTCAAACTTATGCTATAAGAACCTACCTCAACAAGGTAATCAAGCTCGACAGTTCCACCCCCATGAATTTCAGCCATAGTAGAATTATCAAGCAAGATAGGCCCTTGCATTTACAAATTCCAATGTTATGGGGTCATCGAGTGATAATCTTCATGGGATGATGAAAGCGTTAGCTTCTAAAAGAATGAATTTACAACAAAATGCCATGTCTTTTCAATAGGAAACAAGGTCAAGTATTCATAACTTAGAGAAGCAAACGGGGCAAGTAGCTTCAAGTGTAGGGAAATTAGAAGCACAAATCAACAGAAAATTGCCATCCCAAGCATTGAATCCAAAAGAGAATGTTAGTGCAATCATGTCGTGGAGTAAGAAAGAACTTGAAGAGCGAAGGTCAAAACAAATTGAGATGAAAGAAGAAGAGGAGATAGAAACTGAACTAAGCATAAAGAAGAAATAATCTACTCCTCCACGAACTAAAACAACCACCATACTCCAAGGGTATGTCCTAACTCAATGAATTCTAATTTCAAGAAAATCCATCCCTTTCCTTTGAGTTCTTCTAGGTCTAAAAAAGAGGACAAAGAAAAAAAGATTTTAAAGGTTTTTAAGAAAGTAAAACTCAACATTCCTTTGATTGATGCTATCAAGTAAATTCTCAAATATGTCAAATTTTTGATAGAGTTGTGTACTATAAAAAATGCTTATAAGCTAAAAGGCTATAAAACGATAAAAAAGAAATAATCTACTCCTCCACGAACTAAAACAACCACCAATACTCCAAGGGTATGTCCTAGCTCAATGAATTCTAATTTCAAGAAAATTCATCCCTTTCCTTTGAGTTCTTCTAGGTCTAAAAAAGAGGACAAAGAAAAAGAGATTTTAAAGGTTTTCAAGAAAGTAAAACTCAACATTTCTTTGATTGTTGCTATCAAGTAAATTCTCAAATATGTCAAATTTTTGAAAGAATTGTGTACTATAAAAAATGCTTATAAGCTAAAAGGCTATAAAATAATAAGTATGGGTGAAGTTGTATATGCTATTGTTCAAAAGAATTTTCCTTTAAAGCAAAAAGATTCAGGTGCGTTTACTATCCCATGTGTTAATTATTGGTAATGCTAGCTTTAAAAGGGCTTTATGTGTTGTACATGCATCCATTAATGTTACGCCTAAACATATTTATGATTCTCTTAGTCTTGAGCCTTTGATTAAAACTATTATTGTAATACAACTTGCGGATTATAGTTTTGTTTATTCACTTGGTGTGATAGAAGATGTCCTAGTCAAGATTGATAGTTTGGTTATTTCATACAACTTTTTATATTCTTGATAAAGAACGTGATTCCTCAAACATGAACACTCCTATCTTATTTGAATGACCATTATTGAAAATTATCAACACGAAATTTAATTATGTTAAGGATACTTTGTCTATGAAAGTAGGAGATGAAGTAATTCAATTTAACTTTTATGATGCAATGAAATATCCTTACAACAATGTTTATTCTATCACATGTCATGACCAAATTGATGAGTGTGTGCGGCAAGTTCTTGATTTTGATTGTGAGGATGGATTAAGCATAGCATTGAGCCATGACGTTGATTTTATTGAGATTGAGAAGATGGAGAGGAACATATATATTCCCTAAAATGTGCAAGAATCAGCCTTGGCTTTGCAAGCTTTACAAACCGCCTCCTATGGTAATGTTTTTGTTGATTTAGTACTTTCACATAAAAAGCTTTTACCATCTATTTTGCAGGCTACCGAGTTAGAATTGAAACCTTTGCCCGATAATTTGAAGTATGTATTCATTGGTGACAACATTGCACCCCTGTTATCATAACAAAAGGTTTGACAAGTGCTTAAAAAAAGGCTTGTGAAATTGTTGCGCGATCACAAAACAACCATTGTTTGGACTTTAACTAACATCAAGGACATAGTTCCTGAATATGTATGCATCAATACTATTGGAGCACAATGTAAAACCAATAAGAAAAATGCAAAGAAAGTTGAATCCATCTATGATGGAGGTAGTGAAAGCTAAAATTTTGAAACTATTGGATGCAAGAGTCATTTACCCTATCATGGATAGTAAGTGGATGGTGTCAATCCATGTGGTGCCCAAAAAGACAAGAAGCATGTTGGTAAAGAACAAAGATGATAGACTCATTCCTACTTGCATCTCGAGTGGTTAGAGAATATGTGTAGATTATAAAAGCTTAATCTTTCTACATGAAAAGATCACTTTCCATTATCATTCATGGACCAAATGCTTAAATGCTTAGCAAGTAAGTCTTTTTATTGCATTCTTGATGGATATAATCAGATTGTTATTAATCCTGAAGATCAAGAAAAAACTACCTTTACATGTCCATTTGGTACATATGCATATAGGAGAATGCCCTTACCTTTTGGTTTGTGTAACGCACTCGTAACTTTTCAAAAATGCATGATGAGTATTTTTTCTAACTATGTTGAAAGAATAATTAAGGTTTTCATGGATGATTTAACGGTGTATGGTGATTCTTTTGATAAGTATATAGAAAATTTATCTTTAGTCTTAAAAAGATGCATTGAAACTAACCTTATCTTGAACTATAAAAAGTGCTATTTTATGGTAGAACAATGAATAGTTATTGGGCATGTTGTGTCTTTACGTGGTTCAGAGGTTGATAAAGCTAAAATAGACATTATTTCATCATTATCTTACCCCTTGTGCGCGAGGGAGGTTCATTCTTTTCTTGGCTATACATGTTTCTATTGATGTTTTATCAAATATTTAATGATAAAGAAGATTATAGCACCATAATGCAAATTGTTAGCAAAAAAAAAAAGGATTTTGTGTGTGATCAAGCATGTAAAGATGTCCATAATGAGCTTAAGAGGCGTGTCACATCTGCCCCCATCATGTAACCACCAAATTGGGATGAACCTTTCGAGAAAATATACGATGTGAGTGACTAGGCAATAGGGGTTGTACTTGGAAAAAGAATAGGGAAGAATTTGCATGTTATCGCATATGCTTCCCACATGTTCAATGAAGCACAATGGAATTACCATACAATTGAAAATGAATTTTTTTGTAGTGGTGTTTGCTTTAGAAAAATTCAAGTCCTATTTACTTGGTATAAAAGTTGTTGTTTTGACTAACCATGCAACTTTGAGGTATCTTTTGAAGAATAAGGAATCCAAACCAAGATTGATTAGATGAATCTTGCTTTTACAAGAATTTGATCTTCAGATCAAAGATAAAAAAAAAAGGTGCCAAAAATCATGTAGCTAATCACTTAAGCCAATTGCGGATCAAGGATATACATACCGAAATGGTAAGAGACATTCCCCGATGAGCAGTTGTATGTGTTACATTCCCTTCAGGTTTGTCTCAATCCCAAAAAGACAAGTTATAAGCTGATGCTAAATATTATTTTTGGGACACTCCTTAGTAGTGGAAATTTTGTGTGGATCAAGTAGTTAGAAAATGTGTATCACAAGATGAATTTCATTCTATTCTTATTTTTTATCATTCTCATTCTTGTGGTGGCTATTTTGGAGCAAAAATAATGGCCCACAAGGTACTTGAAATTGGTCTTTATTGGCCTTTTATTTTTAAAGATGCATATTACTTTTGCAAATCATGGAAAAAATGCCAAAAAATAAGCAATATCACTCATTAAAATCAAATGCCTTTAACTCGTATTCTTATAAGTGAAAATTTTTATTTTTAGGGTATTGAATTTATAGGTCCATTTCCTTCTTCTTTTGGTAATCTTTATATCTTTCTTGTTGTTGATTATGTGTCCAAATAGATTGAGGTGAAAGCCACATGAACGAACAAAGCGAAAGTCTTTTTAGATTTTGTCAGGAGTTATATATTTGACAGGTTTGGAATCCCAAAAACTATCATAGTGATGGTGCCACTTATTTTTGCAATTGTTCAATAGGAGTATTACTATGCAAGTGCCATATGACTCATCGAAATTCCACACCCTACCATCCTCAAACGAATGACCAAGCTAAAATTTCAAATCAAGAAATCAAGTCCATTTTGGAGAAGACAATGCAACCTAACCAGCAATATTGGAGTCTGCGACATGGTGATGCACTTTGAGCTTATCAGATTGCTTATAAATCACTTATAGGAATGTCACCTTATAGGATGATTTATGGAAAAGCATGTCATCTACCAGTGGAGCTTGAATACAAAGCTTTTTTGGTCATTAAGAAATGCAACTTAGATTATGATACTACTAGGATTGTAAGGAAGTTGCAATTGCAAGAGGTGGAAGAGATACGTAATGATACCTACGAGAATGCAAGGATTTACAAAGAAAAGATCAAGAGTCTTCATGACCGAATAATTACAAGAAAATAGTTTCATGTTAGAGACAAAGTCTTTTTTTATCATTCACATTTAAAACTTTTTCCTGGAAAGTTACGCTATCATTGGATTGGACCTTTTATTGTTTCTATTGTTTTTTCTTATGGTGCAGTTGAGATTACAAGTATAGAAACAAACAAAGTGCGTAAGGTCAACGAGCATCGATTGAAAACTTTCTATGAAGGTTGGACGCAAAACTCACTACTTTTGTGGAGTTAGCTGAACCAATCTATAAGGCATGAGCATGCCATATATCAAGCCAATGATATCGAACAAAAGCATTTACTGGGAGGCAACCCAACAAAAAAAAAATCAGATTTGCTTTCTTTTTCCCTTTTCTTTTTCTTTTTTGCATTTTACTTAGTGGGGGGAGAATTTTGGTTTTCTTTGTTGTTTCTGTGTGTTTTATTAGAATTAGAAGAACCCATAAACATTTGAAACAAAAAATATTTATGTTTTCCAACTTTAAGTATTATGTTTTATCTATTGAACTCCCCTTGATTTATGAGAATATGAGTATTATGTACGAGAATTAGTTTAGATAGATGAAAATATAAATCGAATGAATGTGTGTACATGCAAGTTTTAAAGTTTAATTAGTTTAGAAATTGACTTTGAAAATATGTCATGTTGACGTAATAGTGTTGTACTAATGTAAGTTTTTGAACCTTCAGAATTATATTTTTTTATTTTGTATTCTTTCAATGATATATATCTCTAGAACTTACTTCAGATCTTGTTGAGATTACATTCACATTACATTTACATTACATTTGTATATTCAGATGATAAAGGCACTGAGACTTTTAATCACTTGAGCCAAAAAGCCATCTCAAAGCACATTATCCTTTGTGAGCCCTTTTGAACTTATTTATCTTTTCTTTGCTTTACCCATGTTATAAGCCTTAACTTTTTATATGTTTTTCATTTCTCCTAACCAAGTATTAGTAGAGCATATACTTGTTGATATTTTATGAGATTATGGTTGGAAATTATGTGAAAAAAATGATACTTGATGAAAAGAATGGGCAAAGTTGCCAATGGTAGACCATTTAAATAAAAAAAAAAAGAAAAGTTGATGTGATCCAAGCAATGCCAAAGGATCCATTGGAAGTTCTAATTGGTCTAGTGACAAGGCTTAGGGCTAAAAGGTTCAAAGAGGCTTTCAATGGACTTCTTTGAGATACATGGGTTAAGATGGACTTCAAGAGGATAATAAATAATGAAGAGCAAGCCTTGATTAATCTGATTTATTTTCAAGAAGAGCTTGTTGGTGGAACCAAGGCCATTACACAAGGATTGGGATACGAAAACTAAAATCGGACAGTTTGACCTTTAACTACTTTTTTTTATTTATCATAACTGGAGCTATAAGTCGAATTTGGATATGATTCTAGTTGGGCTGAAAACTAGACTTCCATACATTTACAATGATATATGGCACTCCTCCTAATCCATTAAGACGAGAGAGAACCATTCGTTTGAAGTTGGGTTTTAATGTTGCCAATAGATTACGAGAAAAACTGATCTTGTCTTATTTTAATTAGTCGAGCTATTGATCTATCTTTGTTTTGTCTGGCAACACTTGTTTAATATTCAGACTTGTTTATTTTATTTATTTTAATTAGTTTGGGCTAGTTTTAACTTGGTTTGGATATTATCTAAATTAGATTTATGTGTGACTTATTAGGGAAACTAGGGTTACTTAGCTTTCTAGTATAAGTACTCATTTTGAAGAATATTAAGAAAAAATGAATATTGCAAAATAAAAATATTGTTTCTCTTGGTTCTTGATTGAACTTCAACTCTTCAAAGACTTGATCAATCTTCTTGGTTCTCTAGGTGTAGGTGTTATGATTGGGTGGTTTGTAGTCTTGTTGCCTTAGAGCAAGTCTTCCATTATGATAAGCTCAATTTCATACTCAAACTTGGATTAAATAGATCTTAGGTTCATGAATTCCATTAAGTTCTGCTAGGGTTTGCATCAGTTGGTATCAAAGCCAAGTCTAATCTCAGGTTATATCCTTTCAATTCATGTCTTTATTTTTCTTGGTTTTCTTCCTGAAAGTTTCGGCTATGGATAAAAAAAAGAATAAAAATTTAGGGTTCTTGCATCTTCTTGATTTATTGAACACATAATCACAAGCTTATATACTTATTAATTCATTCTTGAGCAAATCAGCACACACCCCTATTAATCTCTATGATTTTTCTTGTTGCCGAATATATTACAAAAAAATAGAGAAAAATAAGAAAAATAAGAGAAGAGAAATCAAAGTGTGTGTGTGTGTGTCTATATATATATATATATATATATATATATATATATATATATATATATATATATATTTCTTCTTGTGCTTGCTGAAGTTTACAAAAAAGAAAAAAGAAAGGAGAAATCACAATTTTAGTTTTGGTCAAAGGTTTACTTGCTTAAATTTTGATTATTACACAATTTTGTTAGAATTGAATCTTTAAGTGTCTTGATTATGTTTTCTTGATAAATTGGTTAGTTTAATTGATTTTTTAGTTTCTTGAATTTTGTGAATTAAATTTTTAGTTCTTGATAATTCATATTCTTTTTAGTTCTTTCTAAATTTATTTCACGTCTTCAAATCATCATTATACTCGTATAAATTTACATTGCCATTTGTGAATTTATCATTGTAGTCTTGTTTTGAAAGTTTCATAATTTTCTTAATTCTTGAGTCTTAAATTTATTCTATAAGATCACTGTGAAATTTGTTAATTCATTTGATAGGTTGCTAGTTACTTTTAAGACTTAAAGTAAGGCAATAAAGTGAGAAAAAAAAAGCGTAGTGAACATATTAGAGTGAAAAATCTACAAATTATATGAAACACGAGTGGTGTGAGATATTTTTTTTTTATTACTAATATTTTTGTGCAGGATAAAAAAATATCTCCAGGTAGTGTATCACAAAAAAAGACTAAAACTTCAGATAAGTTGACGTAAGTTACATTGTTGTTTGATTGTTTTTCTAGGTCAAGTTTCTATTCGTTGGTCTCATCTAAAGTTCAAGGTAGATCTTCCTCTGTGATGAAGTCTCTACCTTATCGAGTTAAATCCTAACCGTTCTAAATTCTAAATTTTTGCATTGTTTTTATTTTGCACTTTGTATCTTTAATATAAAGATATTTTATACCCTAAATATTAAAGTATATAGCTAAATCCTAACACTTTAAATATAAAGTAAACAAAATGATTAGTGAAGGGTTTTTGATATTTTATCCAAACTCTAACGGATAATTGATGAGAGAATTTATTGCACACATATTTTTAGTTATTATTGTTTGATTTTAGAGTGTTTCGTGTGTTTCTCAATGAGTTTATCTAGAATTTTTGATATCTTTGATATTTATTTAATTCTTGGGAAATCAATGTCCTTTCATGTATTTAACTATTGAATTAAGATGAATTTAGGATCATACGAAAAGGCAAACAATAGGCTAAGCTTAGAGTTCGAATTTGAGTTGGTCTCTTCTAGTCAAACCTGAACACTAATTGGTTTTTGGGTTGCAACTAGAATTATACAACTCTGTTTTGTGCTTTATTTACTTTTCTGAAAAGCTGAGACATAGATCTATAATTCATATGTAGATAAAAAGAACCCAGTTTTACTGTTTTGAAGCCCAAAAAATAGGTTGAAATACAAAGTCAGAATTAGTCCAGAACTCCCAGCAGCCGAGACACCATCTTGAGTTTTGGCCCATATCTAGAGTTTCGAATGTAGAATAATTGCAAGATACATTGAGTTGGAAATAAAATTTGATTCTCTACGCATGTTTCAGAAATAGAGAATTCACAATTCACACGTTTTCTACCTCAAAATTGGTCCGCCATAAAAGGAAAAAAATCTAGCAGATTCTCCGAGAGATAACGAAAGTGATTTCCTTTTGTTTAAAGAATAAAGCCAAGGATAATAAACCCCTAAAGGGTGGTGGCTACGAGTTTTATGATTGAGACCCTAGAAAGCACAACAGAGGAAAAAAGAGGACATCTTGAGAGAATCGATCAAGACAGAAAAAGGTGGAAGCATCCAAGGAAGAGAAGGCTTGAAGAAATTTTGCGTACATTGTAAGAGTCTTATTTTTATTCCCTTTCTCTTCAACATGTTAAACTTCAGAATTTGTTTTGTTTTGTTTAGATTAAACATGAACTAATCTCCTTTTCTAGGCTACGATGTAGCCTAACCATGACGTTATAATTTCAGTATTCAATGTTATCTCAAGGTTAATTATTTCATGTTAAGTATTCATCACTAGTTTTAATGTATTTGAATATCTGGCAAATATTTGAATGATTTGATGGTCATGTTGAGACCGAAAGGTGATGTATGACGTTTTCTTCGAATGATGAATGCCATAAATTGAACGAAAACAATAAATAGAGAAACATGATTTGTGTAGTTATTGTTGAGAGAATCCATGGAATTTAAGGAGCTTTCATGTAATTAAATTCATATAGAGATATGGTGGGTTAATATATGAAAGTAATTTCAATAATACTCAAGAGAGGTTGATGGATAGGGTAGGGATTCTCAACTATCAACATGAATATTCTTGAGTAACATCGTTTAATGTTTTATTATTGAATGGTTATGGTGAAATCGGATGTCCTAGTATTCTAAGTTATCAAGTTCAATTCATTCTATTTCAGTGCGCATTCTTTGTTTTTGCTTTTATAATAATAATAATAATAATAATAATAGTAATTATTATTATTATTATTATTATTATTATTATTATTATTACATTACTATTATTATAATATCTTCAATCGATTTCTAAATAGAATTAAACTAGTAAATTTTGGTAATTAATTGATAAATCAATCTATATGGGTTTGATACTTTACTTTACACTTTACTACTTGTTTGATTTCATACACTTGTGAATTCTTTGTTTCACTAATCGTAAACTAGTTACAATATCTTTTTTGTATTTTTTAAACATGAAAGATGTATTTTTTTAATAAAATCATATGCTCGGAAAACATTTAGGATTTAGTCGTATGCATAAAAAAAAACATTTTTGTTTTTTGTTTTAAAGAAGAAATTAATTTAAAATTTTTGAATTTTTTTTGAATTTTCAATTTTTTTATGAAAAGTTTTGGAGAAAACCAAGTATTTTAATATTGGATCTGTATCTTACACTGTAAATATACAACCTAATATTATGCAAAAAAATTTGGAAAAATATGCGAGAAAATCACAAATATTTTGAAATAACCCTTGGAATTTTTTGGAATTTTTTTTTGTTTTTTTAATTGTATAATATTATTAAATATAAATTGGGTTGCGCCAAAATTGGTCCAGCTTGACTCAGTCGGGTTAGCCCGACTAATGGCCCAACAGACCCTTCATTCTTCTTCTTTTTTTAGGGTAGGCTGAACCGGGCCCATCTACATGGGCTGGATTAAGCCCAGGCCTGCACTATCACTAGCCTAGCCTAGTGACCATAGGGTTAATTATTATGCAATGGTCAGGGGTTTTGGAGGCGGAAAAACAAGGGAAAACTCGCCTGGCCGGAGGAGAAAAGTTATTGGCGAGGTTCTTGGTGTTGCAAGGAAGACATGCAAGTGGTTGGTGGTGGAAAGGTGATTGAGGCACAGTTGAGGAAGTGGCCAAAATGGTGGCTGAGAGAGGGGAAAGAAAAACTAGAGAAAAAAATGTTTTTTCTCAACTTTGGATTCTGATTTCTCCCCTATTGGGGCATGGAATCCACCTTCATTTATAGGGGGTGAAAAAAATGTTGTCTTTTGTGGCGCCAAATCTTGCCCCTTGATTTAAAACAAAAAGATCTCAACTATTGGTTCAAAGTTGTCATCATGGTCTGAAAAAGTTGCTGCAAAAGGGTTGGTTGGGTTGGCCATTTTGGGGTGGCACCGAGGCTATTGTGGTGTTAATCAGCCAAAAAGAACCATACTAGGGTGTAGTTAGATATTAAACCATTGTTTGCATGCAAGTTTTGTCAAATTTGGTGTCGCACCCTCGCAGCGGAGTGTGACATCGTGACGATCCTCGATTGATTTTGGAGTTTTTGTTTATTGTGAATAAAGGAGTCGCCACCTAGTATTTTAGTCATTAGGAACCCTAACTGGTCTTTCAGAGATTCTAAGGCAGGGGACTGGTTGCGTAAAGGGAAGATATTAACACCCCTAGTACGCTCTACCTAAGGTAAGCTGCTTGGTGTTTGGTTTGCTTTATAAATGCTATGGTGTTGGTGTTTTCTAATCCCATTAGTTTTCCTAGATTTGATTCAAATTAAATTTATTAAGATAGAAATCCAATGAGATTCCATGTGCTTTAAAAGCTCATTTTTCCCTTAGTATTTCAAGAGTTTACGACTTGTAAATCGTAAAGAGGAGGGACAAAAATCTAAGGAAATTCCGGGCACTTTAAAAGCCTATTTTTGCCTTAATGTTTCATATTCTTATGGCTCGTAACCATGGAGTAAAAAAAATTGAAATGTCTTTGATTATAATTACGGCTTCTTTCAAGGATGTGCAATGACTTATTGTTCATAGAAAAATATTTTGGATATTAACCACTTGAGGTTTCTTTATCCAAATAATAACAAGTTATTCCCAATAATATTTTGGATATTCATCCCTTTGGGATTTTTTTATCCAAACATTAAAGGTGAATAATAATAAGTTATTCCCAATAATATTTTGGGTATTCATCCCTTTGAGATTTCTTTATTCAAATATTAACGGTGAATAATAGATTAATTCCCTCCAAAATAAGATTTTTATATTTTTTGGAATATTGACCAATACCCTTTGGAGTTTTACAAACATGTTGTAAAATTCAAAAATGTAAGAAAATAATTTTTTGTTGTGTTTAAGAAATCCATGCGAAAACATATTTTTGAAACTTCAAATATTTGTTTTTTTATATAAAAAAGGAAATTCAGAATATGTTAGGGTATTGGTCATATGCAACACACAAGAAAATATTTTTTTTGTTTTTCAGACATATATATATATATATATATATATTTGCAACATTTCGTGGAAAAACCGGGTATTTTAATACTAGATTTGAATTTCAACAATATAAAAAAATAACAAACCATAAACTAAATACACGAGAAAACCAACGATATTACTCGTTTTTTTAGGGCTGGGTCCAGCTCGACCCATGTGACTGGACTGAACCCAATAGACTTAGCCATGTCGCTGGCCCAAACTAGTGACCCGGCTGGGCAAACGATGCCTCATTATTTACTGTTCAAGTGAATTATAATTCACTTGAACAGTAACAAAGCATGCACAACAACCATTAATATGCAAAGTGAAAAGAATGCATGGAAACTCACCTGGCGCTGAGATGAGCGAAGGCGATGGCGCTGCTCATGAAGGTAGATCCGGCCTGGTGCTCACAGCAGAAATAGAATTGCTGTCATGCAAGAGAGTTTTCGATGTGGCTTTAATAGAGGCTGGAAAAAAACCATCCTGCTTTCATGTTACTGCTGCTGTTTGTCGCTTTGGGAGGAAGGATCCCTGCTACTGTGCTGCTCTTGCTTATTGCTGCTCACAGTGTTGTCGTCTCGTTCACAGGTGGAGGAAAGTCTTCCGCTGGCATGGCAAAAGATCAGCGCCCTTGGAGTCTCGGTTTTCTGCTCCTTCTTTACTGTCCTTCGGCCTCCCCTCTTATTTCTCCATCTTTTCCGTAATGAGCTGCTGTTAGCAGCGGAGAGGAAGGGAGAGTGAAGGGCTGGCGCAACCCATTCTTCGGTCAGGAGAAGACGAGGCTGTTCTGTGGAGAAGACCAGGTTGTTCTATATATCTGG
>Ga0325404_1003719_pt1 | contig 16284 bp, 5 predicted proteins | sample PopdelMetagenome_18_FD_205664 | JGI IMG/M metagenome (GOLD analysis project Ga0325404, IMG submission 205664) | Populus deltoides microbial communities from Bellville, Georgia, United States - Xylem-Control-R1 | ecosystem: Host-associated > Plants > Phyllosphere > Stem > Wood/Secondary xylem... | reverse complement strand
TCTTGTGGTTTTCTTTTAAATGTTTCTTTGTGACTGTTGATCATTGGCTTTGAAAAATATTTGTGGGTTTTGAAGATAAGGAAGATGAGACAAGGGAATGTTGCAGCAAGGAGTCATGTGAGTACAAGCCAGGAAAACCTGTCTCTGATGATATAATACCTCATATTCTCAACTTGTGAGTACTTTCTTTTCCTCATTTTGCTTTTGATTCTATCTGTTTTTAATGCTACTTCGGTTAGATAAAGTCATGAATCAATTGTTTTTGTTTGAAATCACTGCCATTAAATTTAACCAAAGAAGTGGACTAAGTCTCAGTCTGCGAAAGCTGTCCTGAGGATACCTCTACCTGTAAAACTAAAAAGGAAAAAAATCTGTGATGTTTAAATGGAAATAGAATGAAAGGGAAATTCCAGCTTTCCATGATGATGGGTGTTCAGATGATAGTGAAATTCTGTTCTTGGTCATCAAGACTGACTCTTTATTGATCACTTCAAGATGTTCATCGAGGTTCTTTAATTGATTGTTTCAGATATGGATCTTGTGCCACACCTCGCGACTTTGAAATCTACGCTTCAAATGCTTCCTTTGAAGATCCACTCATGTGTGCTCATGGGTATGTAAATATTGTTGCCTCGAAATGTTTTGCTAGTAAAGAGAACCTGATTTTTAAACTTAAAACACACTGCATCACAGAGCACTGTTTGCATTACAAAACTGGATTGATAAGCGGAGTTCTGTTGTAATTACATGTAGAGATGTAGTTTGCATATGCTGCTCTATGAAAGAGCTATTCAAAATTGTTAGCATTTTTCATGGAGTGAACATTTATAACTTTACACAGTGAACAGAATTTTGTTGTTCCATTGATCTTTTTTTGATAGGCTTTCATCAGAATCAGTATTTTTTTGCTTGTTTTAGCCAGAGAATGTTGTGGGAATGAGTGCCTTTGCAGTTTCTGATTTTATGATTCCACAGGGTGAAGCAGATCAAGTCAGCATTCTATTCACTTTCTAAGGTACTTTATTTTCGGTGTCGGTAATAATCTTCTTCTTTCAACATATCAAGTATTTTATTCAATTCGTTTATGCTTATATGTGTTGATCTTTCAAGAGAATATTTAAAGGGGCCTGAAGAGAATTTCAATTTAACTTTCTGATTTTTCTGGAGATGCATCATGATTTCCTAAGCTCTCTCCCACTCTTGGATTTTGCTCTTGTCATTATGTCTAAATTTCAAGAGACATGCATATCTTGTTTGATGGTTTCATGTTTGGAATTACTAGTGATCATTGTTTCAATGCTACTGTTGATCATGTATTGAATTGGAAAAAAAATGTTAATTGTTTTTCAGATATTTAGCGAATCAAGAATTGTTGAATACAGCGTGAAAGAAAAAGCAATGTCACCGGAAAAGCAAGAGGTTCAAAACTTCTTCTGCAATTTATTTTCACTATTTTTTCAAGGTTTGGTCATTGATACAGATTTTTGAAGCTTTACGTGTACATTTGCTTTAGATATTAATTGACAACAAGCAGAACTATAAGTTCCTAGGAAGAAGTATAGACATGATATCACTCATTAAGCTATATGTGGAGGATGGGAAGGTTGTTCGCCACGAAGATTGGTATGCTCTACAGATGCCCATGTAGAATTCTCCGTCATCTTGACCTACAGTATAGTTATGCTTATGTTCAATTCTTCATTAATTTTATACAGGTGGGACAAGAAGCCTCTAAGAAATAGAGAAACAATCAAGTTTCCAATGGCTGGCCGCTTTATGGAAACACTTCGCAGGGGATCAATGCTTGCAACTCATGCTATGATGGGGTTTGGGAAGGACCCAACCATGTAAAATTACTCTTAGAATCAAACAGATATGTCGTGCTTTTCTTCTGCTTAATTCGTGTTCATGCCTGTATTGGTGTTGTATTTGTCACTTAATCACATCAGCAAGCCATATATTCCTGGCTGTTCTGCTTTAAATTAGTATTACGAGTAATAATCAGCAATTACAAGTTTGTATTCAAGTAATGTATGATGTTTAGCAGCTTTACGTTCAAGCTCCATTTTCTGGTTGCAGAAAGCTGTGTCCAGGTAATTATTGGAGGGAACAAGCTTTGTAATCACTGTGCATATTTCATTTACATATGATTTCTCTCAATGAAGTTTACATTTCCTTCTTTATATTAGTTTGGCATTGCAATACAACTGCATTTTTGAGAATTTCTTAATTTTTTTTTTAAACTTCAAACTAATATTTTTTTTATCGTTTTGATATCAAAAATAAATTTTTAAAAATAAAAAGTATTATTTTAATATATTTTTAAATAAAAAATATTTTGAAAAATAATATCTACCACAATCACAAATAAAGAAGAGTGGTAATAGCAGCGGTAGACAAATTAGCCGAATGTTAGCTTACTGGGCATCGACTCATAACAGGGCTAGGCAGCCACAATAACAGAGAGGGAAAAAGGAAGGAGGTGAAGTATGGAAGGAAGTTATGTTGTTTGCTTATGATCACATTGATTGCAGTTTACCAGAAATAAATTGATCACAAGCATACCTGCGCAAACCACACAATTAACCTTTCAAGTTTTTGCTTAGATACCAGTGATGGATCGACAGAGAGATGAGACTGATGAAGCATGAGATCCACCCCTTTAACATTAATTGACCTCCTCTCACAATATTTCTAGTCAAGAGGTTGAAGTCATTGGATGTGTGCTTGCCACCTAAACTATCAACTGTTTTCTAGTAAAATTCTCTCATCATGTCTTGTGTGAAGAAGAGAGGACCTTAATTTTAGGCTTTAACCTTGATTGCCATATATATCGTCATTTTCCAGTTGTTCTTCTTTTTGTTGAATCTCGATGTGCTAGACTGTAGATGTGTTTTTTTCCTGTTCATAGCCGCTGCTTTATAAATGTTTATTTTTTCCTTTAATATAACGTGCAAATGCCATGTTATACAGCCCTAGAATTCTCAAGCTTTAAAGTTAAAAAAAATAGAAAAAAATAGAAAAAACTCTTACGTACTCTTGAAACTATAAATCTTCAGATTAAAACCCTGTAATCTAAAATCTAACTAAAAAAGAAATTCTAAATAGCTAAGAAAGCTATAAAAACAACAGAACTAGGATCGATCAGTCTTGTCCGTAATGATTGAAAGCTATGGTCTATATATCTCTCCAAGATTCTCAAAGACAAAATCAAACAATGATTGAAAGCGAAAAAACATATCGAATATCCAAAACCATATCTAACATTCTCTCGTTAAATTTCACGCCGGAGCCTCTTTTTGACTGGTCTTTCCATGCTGCTTTGCCTTTGAGATTTATTTATAACCCCACAATAAGCCTAAAGCCTAGTTGCTCTCTCTCTCTCCCCCCATTATCATGTGAGAATGATGAGTGAAGGATCCAAGACTATAGGGTTCTTCAGGCATAGATGCATCAGTTAAGGAGAGAGTGAAAGATGGGTGATTCTATGATAAAGCTTTTTTCTTTGTCGGAGTTCAATTATACACTAGTTATTGGAGTTTCAGATCCAAGAATTCCCTTACTTTCATGCAAAACTCTCTTACATGAGAAAGAAGGAGCTTTATGTACATGGTGACCTTCAATAAGAACAGCCATTTTAGCTAGCTACCTTTCTTTTTCCAAAGACTGCAAAAGTATTAAGGTGTGGAAACTTTGTCTCCATGCCATTCTTTTTCCGCAAAGGGCTCCACTCCTTCTCTCAAAATCAAAAGCTTGAGGCGTGGAAGCTGTCCTCGATGAGACACTGTTATTGCAGTATATTACAACATGCTCTAAACCGCGTGGGGGGAATCACTGTTCCCCCCACACACAAAATACTGTGAATTACAATAGTAATTCACAGTATTCTTTTTTTTTTTGCCAACTTTTTTCTTTTTTTTTTCTTGTTTTTTTTCTTTTTTTTTCAAAATTATTTTTTTTAAATTCCTATTTTTTCTTTTTTTTTCCAAACTTATTTTTGTTGATTTTACTTTTTAAATATTGACCTGGTTAAAATTTTTGTTTTGTAATTTTTTTCTTTAAAATACTGTGAATTGCTGCGATGTTTTTCCACATAGTTTTTCTATTTTATTTCTTTATTTTTCAAAATTATATTTGTCGATTTTTTTTTAATATGGAGCTGATTGAGAATTTAGTTTCGTAATTTTTTTCTTTAAAACATTGTTGATTGCTACAGTGTTTCTCAGCATGGTTTTTTTATGATTTTCTCCAAAATTATCTTTTTTTATTTTATTTTTTAATATTGAGTTGGTTAAAAATTACAGTTACAATATGTGAGTAAAACACTGTAACTTTCCTCGAAAATTACTGTTGATTGCTACAGTGTTTTTTTCCACATGGTTTTTTTATGTTTTTCCCTAAAATTATCTTTGTCAATTTTATTTTTTAAATATTAAGCTGGTTAAGAATTGCAATTACAAGTAAATACAAGTTTTTCCTCACAAAACACTATAGATTGATACAGTTTTTCCTCACATGGTTTTTTTTCCAGTTTCTTTTGTGTTTTCTTTTTTTTTGATATTTTTTTCCAAAATTATCTTCGTCAATTTTTTCTTAATATTGAGTTGGTTAGAATTTAACTTTGTAATAAAACTTAATCATGTGGGGAAAGTATTGTAGCTTTGCTCATAAAACATTGTGGATTGCTACAGTGTCTCTCCGCATGGTTTTTTTTGTTATAATTTTTTTAAATTATCTTTTTCAATTTTATATTTTTAATATTGAGTTGTTTGTGAATTACAATTACAAGTCATTACAAATAAAGCTAAATCATGTGGGGAAGTATTGTAGCTTTCATCACGAAACACTGTGAAGTGCTACAGTGTTTCCAACATGATTTTTTTTTTTGCTATTTGTTTTGTTATTTTTTTTAAATTGTCTCTGTCAATTTTTTTAAAATATTGAGCTGATTAAGAATTTAGTTTTATAATTTTTTTTCTTTAAAACACTGTGAATTGTTGCAGTGTTTTCCTATGTCATTTTTTTTATGATTTTTTCTGAAATTATCTTTGTCGATTTTTTTTTTGAATATTGAATTGATTAAGAATTATAATTACAATAAAACTAAATCATATGAGGAAAGCGTTGTAGTTTTTCTCACAAAATACTATGAATTACTACAATATTTCTCTAAATGGTTTTTTATTTTATTTTATTAGGAAAAGCGCTATAGTTTCCTCACAAAACATTGTCAATTGCTACAACGTTTTTTCTCATGGATTTTTTTTTCCTTCCAAAATTATCTTTATTGTTTTTTTTTTAATATTAAGTTGGTAGAGAATTTAGCTTTGTAATTTTTTTTTTCTTTTTATTAGCTGAAAAGTTAAATCATGTGGGCGAAAGCACTGTATCTTTTCTCATAAAACACTGGAGATTGCTACAAATTATTTTGATGAGTCTCTAAGTTTTTGATCACTAACATAATTTTTTTTCGTGATGAAATATTTGCTTTATCATACATTTAATTTCTATTACTTATCTAGCGTTGATTCACAATTATAATACTATCAAGTGTATTTATTTTATAAGCCTGCAGCAGCGCGCGAATATGTTATCTCGTGAAAGATAAAAGATGTGAGAAGTAATGCCTTTGAAAAGTGTGTGCATTTTGAATACTTTATGCCCTAATGACCCTAAAAAGAATACATCCAGTGGGTTCATGCTTTTGTATTTCCTTTTCCATATTCCTTTTTATCACTTGTGATGATTTTCCGTTCATGTTCTAAGATTATACAAGGATAACGGCTAGTATAATTCATCTCACAAAAAAAAAAAAACTTTTTGGACGTTGTTATTAAATGAGGGTAAGTTAAGTTGATCAAAGACTGGAAGTTAATATTATATGATTCATTCAATTCAACTTGATGGATTAAATTATTAGCTCGTTAATTTAGTTAAAATTTAATTTAATTTTTTTTTATAATTTTCTTTTTAAAATGATATTATTTTAAACTAAATTAGATTAACTTATTCAAATTATGACTCAAGAATTTGAGTCGTCGATTGAGTTTAACTGAGTTTAATAATTTTGTTTTTGATCTATTATCTTGTGTTACCATAAAACTTGAAAAAAATATGAAACAAATCAAGATCATGCAGTTCTGCCCCACCTCATCATACCATGAACATAAAACAAGCTCGCAAGTAGTAACAACCTTGTGATTAATGATGCATTGATCAAGACCTAAATGTTGTTGAACTTGATATTTTACTCAGGTTGATTAACAATGCATAGATTAGCTAGGACCTTGAAGAATATCACTGTCTTGTTAAAAACTCATTAATATTTATATTAGTGCTTAAATGGGTATTTAGTTAGATGCTACAAAGGTCAAAGGATTCTGTCACTAAACCAAGCAACAGCTGCTAGAAGGCCCAGAATTTGAATTGCGGCAGCCACTGAAGTCGACTAAAAGTGAGTTTGGAAAACAGCTGATGACTAAGTTTTAGCTGATCGTCATCTGACTATTTTGTCCAAGAGAACGTTTTCTGCATGTCGGATAAACATGAATTGTAGTGGATTAAGGGTGTCTGAAACGATTGACGAAAAGGTCACGAAGAATATGCAAGAAAAAACCATCCCCTCAGGAAGAAAAGAGACCAGAAAATCAACATTTTCTGAAAGATGTTTGTTATTGTTCTCAAAAGTCTCCTGGGGTATGATATATTGTTAATTATAAGTGTGCGAACATGATAAGAGCAATAAAAAACATGTCCAGATATGTTTCTTTAAAGATTAACAGAAATTCAAAGGAAAAAGAGGAAGAATTAGGATGTGTGTGAAGCTTATAAGCATGGCTATAAGAACCAGTCAAGTTTCGAGACGTGGGTTGGCTAGATTAAATCACTAGTCCATGAGTTAACTTTTTTTTAATAAAAATAATATAAAAGGTGTTGTTTTGAAATAAAACTTGGTCTGAACTAGATTTTGGATGGACGGGTCTATATTATAGACCCACCGGCCTAGCCGTTGTTTATAACCATGCCTCTGTTGGTCATAGACTCAAGGGTACAATCTCCCGGCAAGTCACACAAGCTTTTCGTGGAATTGGATAACATCCCATAAGACTTCTTGGTTAAAAACATCAATCATTCATGGAAGTTGCAATCATTCATTCTCATGACTTCTTGCTCAAATCTTTTAACCATTTATCCCTTAATGGGAACAAAGCTCGAGGTCTTGTCTTCAAGTGACAAAGGCTACCCATTATCATCAACTAAGTGGAGTAGTTCTTAAAAATTTAAGGGGCTGCTGTTGAATAAGGATTGGTTCCAACCTAATTACTATCATAATGCTGTGAAGTGTACTTATCTCTTAGACCAAACCCATGGTGTAAGAAAATTTTGTTATTGGTTACATGAGATAATATTAAAATTTTCTGATCTTTTTGCCGGGTATTCCTTTTCTTTTTTCCTTTTCCCTTTGTTCTCCTCTCTTCTTTTGTCTTACTCAAGTAAGAACATGACAGTTGGAGATGAGTAAAGCAGGGTGAGTTTCACATTTTGGAATACTTAAGCCATTGCTTTCCTTGTTTGATTTTATGTTCTAAAGCTTACAAAAGACTGGAAAGCATAGGCTCACTACTTTTTGTAGTTTAGTCAAGGTTAGTTAGTACTCATGCTAAGATTCTCTGGGGAGGTGTAAAGAGCTTATATTTATGAGTCTTTTGGTTTCTTACAAGTAGAGGAAGGTATAGAGCTTTCTGAAAGATGAAGCTTATTCCTCTTTTCGTTTAACAAAATGATACCTCTGAAGTTTGAACAAAATCTTCAAGAACAACATGCAAGAACCAAAATCTAAACCTAGCTATATTCCTCCTCTTTTGGTGCTTAAACCACCTGATAGGGTGGCTTGGACCACTCCTTTCAAGCTAGTTACCAGTTGCTAAATATATATATAGCATGCGTGAGATATTCAGCAGAATAAACTCAAAACAATTTTAGATTAATCAGTCAGCTACATGGCTGGATATGTTAGAACTAGAGAGAAGGAAAGATAAAAGTTTACATTTGAATGGTGAGGAGCTGGCAAGGTCCCATGATTTGTTCTTCAGGTATATAGCTTGTTAATTAATATAATTATCATTATATATATATATATATATAACAAATTCTTCAAACATGGTCCCATAAAGTCTTAAAAAAACGATCTTCCTTTTTGGGATTCTAAAGTGAAAACTTCTTTATGGTCTAAAGATTAGATGCTTCTTGTTTTTGTGCTGATCCTCTTTTTGGTTGATGATCATTCCCTCCTTACACTTCTCAAAGACTAGAATGTTAAGTTTTAATAAACCTACCAAACAAATATAGTAATAAAGCGAACACTTGCCCACTAGTCATAAAGTATATATAGTGTTCACTTTTTAATAGTTGTTTCCCATGGAAGATTGTTTTTTCTTGCTTCTCTTCCAAAGTAGCCACTCCTTTGCATAACCTTGAAGTTATGAATCTAACCTTTTGATTTTCAACAATTTTTTTTTATCACTAGTTAAGTCTTAGTGTTTGTATCTGCGTTTCAAGCTAATTAAAAAAGCATTATTTTTTTACTTGAATCGCAATTTCACCACAAATGAGCCCTTAATCACCATGTTTATCATTGCTGGAACTATAAGATCAGTATAAAGGCAATTTGAGATGATATAGAATATAAACTTGCGTGGAAGATTGCCTAACTTGTACAAAGAAATGAAATCTTGGAGGAAAACCATGATTAGATTTGCAGTATGTAACATCAAGTTAAGAAATAAAAAGACATAAATATACAGCAAAGCCTTACTTAGCTAAGTGCCTAAATCCTGTCAACTCCCCCCTCCATGTAAGATCAGAAAAGAATTTTTCTTTTTCCCCTTTGTTAGTTTAATCTCTCTCTCCCCACATAAATCCCAAAAAAAAAAAAAAAACCAAAACCAAAAAAAAGAAAAGAAAAGAAAGAAAGGTCCTTCAATATTAAATATCTAACAGATATACCCCCCCTAACTTAATTCTTGAATTTTGAAAACAACCTGCCTATCCACAGATTCTAAAATCCCATATTCTGCAAGTGAACATTGATCATCTCCATTATCGCCAAAGGAAATATTCAGGTCAAGTGAAAGGACTAGACTTTTCTCCTCCGTGATATCCTCATCTTCCTTGTCTTCATGATTGTCACCAGTTTTTTGCCTTCTTGGAGGAGAACATGCTCTGGACACCGAACAGAAGCTTTCACAGCTGAAAATAATAATGGCATCCTTAAGAGGGACTTTTTCACCATCAGGAAGTGTTACATTTCCATTTTCAATTGCTTGCTTGATACCCTTTTGAGAACAGTTGTCAACTTGATCCACATCTTCCATGAAGAACACGCGATGAGGATTTTCATTCAAAGCTAGGCCAAGTCTCTCAAGATAACTGCAACCCAACTCATCTCTTGCCCTCTTGTTTTTGGATTCTTCGATAGAATCAGCTCTTGATGAGGAGAAATTGCTTAAACCAATCGAGACAAAGTTGCTTTGAGAGCCAAAAACTAGTCTAGCTAGCTCCCTTGCAATCTTTTCTTTACCTTCAAAATCAACACCTAAGAAAAACAGCCAAGTTTCTGCTTTGTCTTCTATGTGATTCAACTTTCCTTTCCTTTTCCTCATTCCAGACCTGCACTCAAGGATAGTGGTTGCAATTTCAGGAATGATATCCTTCTGCCATGGAACCTTCTTCTCCAAGCCACTACGTAGATTCTTCAAGTTGTAGTCATTGAACTCCTTGAAGCTTTGGACACCCTCAATATCATCCATTGCCTCACTTGAAGAAGCTGAATTTGGACTAGAGTTGGGATTTGACAAAAGGTCGGGTTTGGGAACATTTCTCAAACTGCTTTCATAACCTTCATTGCTGCATTCTGAAATCCAAATCTGGTTCTCTTTTTCAAACTGTTTACGTTCAAAAATCACTGGCCAACTTAGGTGTGTCTGTTGTGAGTCGGTGTTGCGTTCTTGCGAGGAGAATGAATTCGGTGAAGGAGGAGACGAAGCAAATTTGATGGTTTTCTCAGGATAGGACTGTTTGTAGACTGAACCAAAAAGAGAAATCCCTTTATTGCATAGATATTCCTGCTAAACAAGTTCCAAGTGCAAGGAGTGTTAATTTAATTGAAGTACTATTGATGTAGCCAAGATTCATTATAAACTTTGAAGTTCATGTAAAATAAGCACCTGGTCATTGGTTGTATTTCTTTCAGTTTCTTTGCACTGCTGGAGCCATAAGGGCAAGCTTGAATTGTTGGAAATAGTAACGCTAGAAGTGGATTCCTTGTTATGGGTCCTACCTACTAGGCTTTGAGCTTCTTTATTGAAGTTGACAGAGTAATCTGTCCAGCAAGTTGAGTGGTTATCAACTCTAGATTCAAGCAGTGGCCAACTGGACCCATTCAAAGATGCCTTGCTTCTGGATTGATGAGATTGTGAATCACTGAAAGAAAGTAAAGAACAGAAAGATTAGTACTAATGGGGATACGATAAACAGATGAGCTTGAAATAGCACTGTAATTAAAATTTAAGGACTTACCTATCGAGTTTGAGACTTAGGTTCAGGCTCCCGACTGGAATTGTTACAGGATTAAGTTCCCACATAGTCTCTAGAGAAGGGTGGCCTGCTTTACACTTCATGTAAGTTTGGAAAGTAGCGATCCCCATAAGCCACAACCTTCCCGTTTCACTGAATCCATGAACTAATCTTTTGAGCTCCAAGATTATGTGATCTACATTGCAGTAGTAGCTTCTCCTTTGCTCACCATAGCTTGACCAAAAATCAGCTATCCATTTGAGATCACCCAGATATAAAACCACCCCAGTGCTTAAATAGCTCTTCACAATACACCTAAGCTCCATAAGCTTCTGTTCAAGGTCCTCTTTGGAAAGACTTCTGAAAGAGAAAAGAGGAAGGTTTTTGAACCTCACAGACCTCAAATCCCCAGAAACCTCCCCTCTCTCAAACTTGTCCATCACTCCCCTAACTACGCTCTCAGCTGTAGCCAGGCACTCTCCTGTGATGATAGTGTTTCTTTTTTTGCCAACCAATGTGTTTAAGACACTCATTACATCATCATTCCTTACTTGATCTAATGGTTTGCTGTGTATGATTCCAAACTGACTGAAAGGTAGAGATTGAGACACACTAGCGCTAAGAACTTGAGGTTTGATGATTTCTTTGGGCTGACAGCTGACAGTAAGAGAACTTTGAGGACAAATCTCCAAAGAAACAGTTTGTTCTACCTTGTTTTTCACTTGAGTACTAGAGAAACCAGCCTCCCTCATGACTCTACTAACACTAGGATCATCTAGGATAGAGATAATGAGCTGTTCTATCTCAATTTTCAAAGCTAAAATGGGCTGTTGCTGGTTTTCGATGGACCCTCGCCGTTGGTGAGCCTGAGCACGCTTAAAGGCCGCAACCAAGGCATTGGAGAGGGAAGGGTATGAGGAGTGAGGGCCTAATAGGGCACTAGAAGTGGACGCAGGGAGGCGATTAAGCGCCACATTGAAGCAGAGCTCCAGAGCTTTGCATTGAAGAGGATGAGAGTGGGATTGAAGGCAAGCCCTTCTGAGAAGACCAGTAGAGGAAGCAAGCATTGTGCTTGCTACATGAAGAGGAGTGACTTGAGCATGGCCTCGCCGCCTAGCAAGACCAACTGCTTGTTTCACTAAACTAACAGCCTCGGGAGTAAGAGCCTGCTGTACACTGCAAATTCCAGCCCTCATATTTCTCTAGTTTTGAATGTTCACTTATATAATGATACGAAGTTTCAAAGATATCTAACTAGATGAAGGAAAACTAGATGATCGTTCAAAGAGGTTTTGGCTTCATGTGTGGATAACAAGAGAAGTAGAAGTAAGGAATTTCTTAGGTAAACTCTCAGTCAAGCTACCAATATATATGAAGAAGCAGCTATCTGCTGGTTTATATATATTTTGCTTGTGAGGGAAGAGGTGTGGCAAGTGTAGATATTATGGGCTATGGGATTGTGCTTTTCTTGCTAGTGAGGCAAGATTTTAGTCTTTGTATGTGAAAGTGCTTTGCATGTGATATCCAACTTTCTCTTTCTCTCATCATATAAAGGTTAGTGGATTAAAAAAAAAAAGGTTGGTGTCTCTATATTGTGGGAGCTATAAATTATATCAACATTTTGCAAAGCACTAAGCTTTAAGGACTATGAATGGAATAATCACTTTGTTAAATCATATATATATAATGACTGATGCATTATGTACTATATAAGTTATTAAAGGTTGGAAGAATAAGCTCAAAAGTAGATAATGAAAAAAGAAAAGGAAAAAAGAGAAAGGGCAAAGAAAAGGAAAGGCAAATCCACCAATACCAAGAAGCTGAAGTAAAGAAGAGAGGACTGCCTGTCTGTTTGAAGGGAATTGGGAACTGTAGTAGTGCTTTACTTTGCTCTCTTATCAAAGAAGAGGAATAATGCCTTTGATGATTGCGTAATGGATGGCCACAAACTTCTATTTTCCTTGAACAGTTGTATGAAATCTATGTAAAAAACATTCTTTACCCCCCTCCCCGCCCATAAAGTTGGCTTTGATGAGGGCCTTCATTTCAAATCAAGTTTTTGATTTAGCCCATGACCCTATAGGAGCCCTTCAATAATTAGCTAATCTCCAATTATCTTCTTTTCTGGGATGCTGGAGTAGTACTGTTGTTACAGTCTCATGCTTATATAATATTGATAAATAGAACATTAATCATACTTGTTGGAATCCCACCTCTCTTTCACAGAATTGGATATGGTCATCAGAAAATTCCACTCTATTTTCCACAATATATAGCGTTAGAGTACTCGTTTGAGTTTTCCCTGCTGGATCAGACTTGCACTAGATATCACATTGCAGTATTGCACTTCTCTTGAGCTATAGCTCTTTCCCCTGCCAAGCTCCTACCTAGCTAATTGTCACTTGAATAGGAAATCCTTGGCTGACAGAATGTTTCATCTGCATGCAGACTTATAGCTAATAGCTTGCTTCTATCAATCCCATGTTCTTGTTGTTGATGCATTGCTTAATTAGTCATCGTAGTTCCTACTTGAAGCTAGCACAGGATAAAAATGCACATAGACAGAACCAGAGCTGATGCATGGAAGGCTCTAAACACAGTCTAGGCCTAGCAAGGCTAGCATAGTAGATACAAACAAAATATATTAGTGACTTGAGTTAGACCCCGTCTGTCTGAAACGAAACGGCAAAACGGTCAACTAGTCAAACAAAATTGTCAGGATAAACTCAAACGACAAGCCGGTGACATGATGGTGACAACGTGAAAAAGTAAAGAAGTTCAACTTACCTCTAAACTAAGAATACTTTTCAGAAACACCCCAAAAACTCTTATCAAGGGAATGCGGTAAAACAAATATATGCAATTCAAGGATTTAACAAGAGATTATTCCCCATGATTTAACTATCTTGATGAGCATGTTTCATTGCGTAAGATTGCATAAAATATCTTTTTTCCGTTTTACATAGCTCAAGTACCGGAATAAACATTAAATATTTAAAGGGATTTTAGAAAATAGGGACTAAATTGATAAGACTCGTAAATATCATGGATCGAGACGTAAAACGTACCACAGATAGTTGGTATCCAGCAAAACCATGTCAGTAACTGGTCCTCTCTGTCTCACAGATTTCACAACCATAGCTACTGATCTCCAAAATTTGTGACTTTTTTGGGTTGTATCTTTTGTGAATTTGTCTGAACTAACACGGGTTTGATTTCTTGGATTGAATTAGTGTCAGAGTTTGTTTCTTCTTATTATTTGTCTGATGAACATGTTCCTGCATTCGATTTTGCTATTTTGATTGTGGGCTTAAAACATTGAATTCCTTACAAAATAGTGGAGGTAAACAAATAGTATGCCCTAAATGGGCTGGAATTGATATGTTTACTGAGCAGATCAAGTTGAAAAAAAAAGGTTAGAACAACCCAAATATACTTTTTTATTGGATTATTGAATCGATTAAAATTTAATTAGTTTAATCTATGGACTCGGTGTTATAATGGATCAGTTAGTTATTACTAGTTGAGGTTGGGATCATGTCCAAGTTCTAGACACGGAATATGCTGTGATAATTTTTCTTTATCTTTCTAGTTGTTTTTTATCTTTCTTTATCAATTCATGGACACGTATGCAGTAGTAATCTGCACCTGCCTGAAATGCATGCTGTTAAGTGTCAAATATATCTGCTGAAGAATGATGTTTTTGAATGCTTTTTTGTTATGTTCTTCGCGTCTCATTATCATGTTTCAATTTGTATGGTTCTTGTGTTTCCCTTTAAAAGAAGGGTTTCGGTTATAATGTACGTGTTCGTTTGGCTGTTTGTGTGAATTTTTTTTTTTTTAATGGAACTGTCACCTGTTTATATGCACATGAGATTGGCTTGTTTATGTCTTCTTCATTTGCAGTTTAGGGTTGCATGTACACACGATCAAATGTCTGGTTGCCTATAAACTGTCAGGAATATTGAGCTGTGGAACATGAAGAGACTGAATTGAGAAACAGGGTGCTGCCTGTGGCAGTGATACCAGCATAATTGTTCCTCTGTTACGTCCCAGAATTCAAATTTCACAAGTGATGAAGATGTATAAGGTGAATTCTTACATGCAATTTGGCTGTCACTTGAGATTGTCGTGGATAAATCACAAGGGATCATAATTTTGAATAAGATATGGTTGCATTGGGGGAATTCATATATGTCAGTGAAGGATGCCCAATGCAACAATATCTTCATCAAAATTTAAGAAGAGTCTGAGGAAGTGCCAGGGAACTTTGCATTAGAGGACAGCGATCTCTGCACTTGATGTTGGCTGTGGAACTTGATGCTTCAATAAGGTGCTTCCTTGAGTGATTTCCATAATGATTATTGATAGGAGTTAAGGAACAACTTACTTGTGTTGCATAATTTTGTCATTTTAGGCTTGTTAAGATGGTCTGAACTCTGAAGTTGCTTTTACTTATTTAGGAATTTGGCGTTTCGTTGTATTGAAGACATGGGAATTTCTAAGAAGCCTTACATCACAGGAAATTTCCATCTAGTGTAACAAAAGAAGGAAAATATTATAGCCTCCCTGGTCTAATCTGAAAAGGGAATGATGAAATCGGTAGTTTAGACAATCAGAGGAATGCAGCAAGGCAAATTGCAGATCAGTTAGGAGTAAAGCTAAAGTTATCAGGGACAAGAGGATGTAGTTACCGCCATATTGATATGTTAAGGTTCTATCATGAGAGGTCAATCATATCATAAGCTGGTGATCTTTAATGACTATGAAGATGGAGGGAGGGAGGAATTTAGAGTTGTTTTCCATACACAATGATACTTGATTTAATTAACAGTTGAATCAGCAGATCTGAGGATGCTTACATGGACTTTAGCTTTACAAAAATGTCTTGGAATTCGCTTGAAGCAGATGATACTAATTCAGCAGTTCTTGCTAAAGTGCAGCAGCTAATTAATCGCTTGTTTAACTTTGTATAAATCTCTACGTTTACAGAGCTACAGCTTTCAGTGTCTTCAAGTGGAATTTGGATGGTCATGCTGTCAGTCATACAAAGTAGTAGAACTCATGATTCTTGTTTACATAAAGTTCTCAATTTGATAATATGTAAGTTTGTGTTTGATTAATGTCTTTAGTCAAAAAGAAGAGGTGAAACATTTATGAAAGAGACAAAAACGTATTTGACTGTACTTTCATAACATAAAATACAAGGAGGCATGTCTCTTCTATCTTCACTGTATCCATTTTTTCTGTCATTCTTGTTTATATCACAAGGGATTCTTGTTTATTGAAACAACAGTGGAAAATTTTCGATGGGTTCTCCCCTTCACTTTGTCCAATCTTATATGGTAACCCAAGGTTTGAGATTGCCTTCGCTATGAACAGGGGAAGAGGAAACCACAGAATATATTCGAGATTAGTCTCTTACAAGGACACAGCTTTTTTCTTTTTGATCTGAAGTCATTTGTATTTCTATCAATTTCCATGACAACTCCTTGCGTTTTTTTTTTTTTTACCCTTTTTTGATGAAATAAAAAAAATGGAGCAACGTAACGTGTGCATTCAAAAAGATGAAAACAACCTCTGACCTTCTATAGAACTTCTTTTTAAATGTGGACATGTGAAAGTGGTATATGAACAAATCTATTAAACGTTCCACTGCAGTTTCATATACTGTTTACACAGTGGGTTAAATCTGGTTGATGATATCAA
>Ga0325404_1003714_pt1 | contig 16292 bp, 10 predicted proteins | sample PopdelMetagenome_18_FD_205664 | JGI IMG/M metagenome (GOLD analysis project Ga0325404, IMG submission 205664) | Populus deltoides microbial communities from Bellville, Georgia, United States - Xylem-Control-R1 | ecosystem: Host-associated > Plants > Phyllosphere > Stem > Wood/Secondary xylem... | reverse complement strand
TAGATAACTTGATCAAATTAAGATGAATTAATAGCAACATGCTACTGGTGTGATGTGGTTTTTTTTAAATATTATTTTTAATATTAACACATTAAATAATTTAAAAAAATATATTAAAAAAACCGCCGAAGGAGAAGATTTGTCGAGAACCTATTATGGACAATTTGGTAACAGGGGGTGGTGGGTCATCACAATGACGAACAATAATTTAGTTCTTACTGTAGAGAATTACAACGACGACACAAAAGGACAGCCATTAACTTTCACAGCCTTTGACAAATTCTTTGTTACTGTTTGGAACTTTGAAAAATTCTCTGTTTTTTTCGTGTGTTTTTGTTACGGAGATGAGAGGGGAGATGTGTGTGTATATATACTGCTCCGGTGTATGGGAAAAAGGTTGTCCAACTATATTTTTTAAAATTTAAATTATTATTTTTTTTGATATTTTTATTTTATTTTGACGTGAAGATATTGATAATAAATTTTATAAATTAAAAAATTATTTTAATATATTTTAAAATAAATACATTTAAAATAATTTTTATCATACTTTAAAATAAATCAACTCTTTTCAGCCTTCAAGATCGTATAATAGTTTTTTTTATATATTATTATTAATCAAGAAATCAATAAAATTCTTCAATTTTAATTGACATAATAGATAGTCACTAACGTCGAAACATGTCATGGAACGTGTTAGATACATTAATTAGACTGGTTTGATTGAGGTAATAGATTATTTAAATATAAAAAACATCTAATAATGGGCAGCTAATTGGAAGAATTTTTAACCATAAGCTTAACTGATTGTAAGCAAATTAAAGAACACCGGAGGCCCAAGGACTGAGATGAAAGTCCAGCTGAATTCAATTATCGGGCCTCAAATTGCTGGATGCCTCGCTCTAGGCGTTGCACACCCGTAAGATCGAATTTATGGGTATTTATGATTTGCATGTAATAAATAGAGAATTATGAGCCCCAAATGCGAGCCAACCTATATTTTTAAAATTTTTAAATATTTTTTTATTAAATAATAATTTTTAAAATTATTTTAATATAAAAAATATTTTAAAAAGTAATTACAATTATATTCCAAATAGATGCAATAAAGAGGTGACATGAAGTCATAAGCAGGAAAGAGGCGTCTTGAAATATGAAAAGCAGATTCCAAACAGCCAAGAAAAGCATCACTCACCCATTAAAAACTGGAAAGAAACAATGATATTTAAATTTATAATTAAATATCATCCTACCCAGTGACACATGTAGTGGCTGTAGTTTAGTGGTAAGAATTCCACGTTGTGGCCGTGGAGACCTGGGCTCGAATCCCAGCAGCCACACTAAGCTTTTTTATCTTTTAAGAAAAAAAAAAAAAAAAAACTACAGCAACGAACATAATCCTGACACGAGTAGCGCTCCTTAGCTCGAACATGGCCGCATGTTTTGGCCCATACCGAAGCCATCATTTTCATGCCTTCGCAGTTTTGCTTTCCTGAGCATCAACATGCGCAGCAGCGCTCCTTGTTATCCTTGTATTTTTTCCCCCCAATCAATAGATGGGGGTTAAGGACTAATGAAGAAAATGACTCCCCTTTTCTCTTCTGACCTCTGTGGGAAGAATGGCAGTCATCTGCAAGAAAGGAATACATTCATTTATGCACACAATTAACACATATATAAAATTTTGAAAACACGAGAATGACTATTCTGAAACGAAATATTCCTTTCCTCCCTCCATTTCTTTTCTTTCTCTGCATATTCTCCTTTTTTCCTTTTATAATGTAGATGACGGGCAAGGTACGTAATGTGTCATGTCTCCAGCGAAAGGTATATTCCAATTTAAGCTTTCTGATGTTTTTCTAAATCTTCAGAAACATTATTAACCAGACCTGAATTGGAATTCATATATATAGAAAATTAATCTAAATAAGAAACAAGAAATCTAATCAAATATGCAGTTAAACTGTAAGTAATGGTGTGATGGCTTTGCTGCCAATCCAGGAAAAAGAAAAGGAAACGGAAAAACCAACAGCAAGCAACAAGATGAAAGCTTAGTTAGCAATTGCCAGGTCCACCATGTCCATCTGCCATTAGTCATTCATGGTAGTTAAATTCAGTGGGCCACCAAGCTTAGCCACACCACACCAGTACACGCCAGAGTTTTTGTTTTTTTGTCAACCAGAACAACAACTCTTGCACTATTCTTGGCCGATGAATATTCATAGACCTATTTTAACTGGCCATGAGAAGCTTTCTTTTACCATTCTTGAGTCTTACCTCATTCCTTGCATCATTTTATCTAAAAGATTCAGTTGAAAAGCTACAAACCTTTTGGTTTATTCAAATACTTTTCAAGACTTGCCCATGTGTACCTCTTACCTGTTTCAGGCATTTGCCTGATAAAACCATACTCAAAGAGACGGAATAAATAAAAAAATCTTGGCGTTGAATGGTTATTATCCAACATGACACAATAGCAATAAAAAAGGAGACACTAAACAATAAATTGCAAGCTTGTATTCACACCATACCTTACGCAGACAGCTAATCACAACCACTGGGAATATGAATTTAAGTGCCCACAATTCTTCATTATAAATGTCTCACATCTCTTCTTTTTAGGTCTCTCTTTGTATTGATTTCTTCTTGGTAAAAACTCAGATATTTTGGGATCTGGGTTTTATCTGTTTTTGTGATTCTTGTTAAGTTCATTCTAAAAAACCCAGATACATTTTTTTTGATCCGTGTAACTGGGTTTTGTTTTGTCTTTTGTTGACGGTGCAGTGATTCCGGATTTTTGTTACTTGGTTTTACTTGTGTTTGTGTTTGCTAATATTAATATCAAAAGACATGCTCTTTGTTGCGCTCGTGTCTGCTATTTAGTCACTTTAAGTGGCTGTTTGTCCTTTTTTTTTTCTCGCGTTTGTTCATCGACTCTTTGTCTCTCTCTAGATCATGTCCCTGTAGCGCTGTCTAGATAATTTCATTGCAGAGTCGGAAACTTTTGTTGACTTCTGTTTCTGGGTTTTGCTTGATTTGTATCATTTCTTTAGTTCATTGATTAATGGATCATTCTTTACTCTCTGTTCTTTCCCTTCTAGTCTCTCTTTTTGTCTATTCTTGTATATGCTCTCCTCTAGAAGATCAACAAAGAGACAAAATCACATCTTTACCAGGGCAGCCAGTGAATGTAGAGTTCAATCAGTACTCAGGTTATGTGACTGTGAACCAACAAGCTGGTAGGGCATTGTTTTACTGGCTGGTTGAGGCACCAACGAGTCGTAGTCCTGAGTCCAGACCACTTGTTTTGTGGCTAAATGGAGGCCCTGGTTGCTCCTCTGTTGCTTATGGAGCAGCTGAGGAGATTGGACCTTTTCGCATCAGGCCTGATGGCAAAACTCTTTACTTTAACCCGTACGCTTGGAATAAGTGTATGTCTGATAGATAATTGATGGAATGCACTTCCTATTCTGTGCTGCAACCTGTTCTCCTTGTAATTTACCTCATTTCTATTTTGTTGTTGGTGGTGGTGTTGGCAGTGGCAAATTTGCTGTTCCTTGAATCTCCAGCTGGTGTTGGTTTTTCATATTCAAATACATCATCGGATTTGTACACGGCTGGTGACCAGAGAACTGGTAATTTATTTCATTTGTTCAATTTTTGAGTACTTTCAGTCGTCATTCAGCAAAGCCTTTATTATTGTACTACGTAAATGGTACCTGATTCAATGTGATTATACGTCCCTTTAGCTTAAAGTTAATTGATTTTGACTTCTTTAAATGCTTTTGGAAACTGTGCATCGTGCAATTGTAGCCGAAGATGCGTACACATTTCTAGTCAATTGGTTTGAAAGGTTTCCACAATACAAATATAGAGATTTCTACATTGCTGGAGAAAGCTATGCAGGTTTTAAATTGGACACCTTTTCTTTTATTTCGTTGAACTTTCTATCTTGTTCATCTTAAAGATTGCACTCTGATTTACTTGTTTGAAATTCGGTTTCAGGTCACTATGTACCTCAGTTGTCTCAAGTTGTTTATCAAAAGAACAAGGGAATTAAGAATCCTGTAATTAACTTCAAGGGATTTTTGGTGAGAACACAGAACTCATTATTCATAAAGATTTGGAAATTCTATCAACTTCCACTGCTTAATGGCAAGTGTATAATTGGCTCAATGTCCTTTTCTCTCTTGTAGGTGGGAAATGCAGTCACTGATGATTATCATGATTATGTTGGTACCTTTGAGTACTGGTGGACCCATGGTTTAATTTCTGATTCCACCTATCAAACTTTACGCGTCACCTGTGATTTTGAATCCTCTACGCACCCATCAGTAGAATGCATCAAGGCTCTCATGCTTGCAGAGTTGGAGCAAGGGAACATTGATCCATACAGCATTTTCACACAGCCTTGCAATAACACTGCAGCATTGAGGCACAATCTAAGGGGTCATTACGTAAGATTTTATCATATCTTTCTCTCTGTCAATATTATCAAGGAATTCCGCATAACTGTCAGCAGAAAGACACATGTAAGACAAGTCGGACTAGGAATCTGATGCATAGCTATCAAAAGTGGATTCTCTGCATCTAGCACAATATTTCTTACTTGAAAAAGGGCTATCATGGTTTCATTTACTAACAAGTCTTTTTTGACATTCCAAGTGGTTTTTGGCACCAGCCTCCAAGTCTTGGATTTGTATGGTAAAATATCCTGAACAAGTCTGGTCTTTTCTAATAATGTTTAAATTCTACCACCAATAGCTTGAATAGACATTGGAAGATAGCAACTTTTCTTAGACGGAAAGAGGTACATGCAAGTTTCCTGGATAATCTCGCAGTAACTACAAAAGAATTCGCATGCCAATTATCAAAATATTTGCATTTAAACAAAATTATCCACCTCGTTCCGATTTGCAAATATACTCTGTCTGTTGTTAAAAAACTTTCTTACAGTGATTTGCTTCCAAAATGGCTAATTAATTTGTGGGCTCATCGTGGTTACTGAAGGTTGCTGTTAAATGTTAATTTTAAGTTTCTGACGTACATCAAGTTTGTGGTTGTTGGACCATAAATTGTGGTTCTGGCATCATCCATTGCTGTTTCTGACCATGAATTCTTCCAACTTTGTGCCAAAATCTTCTTGTCTTTTCAAATCACAGTAATCTGGAGCAATTCCTTTTCTTCTGATCTTAGGTCCTAATCTGTAAGATTATGTTCTCTACAGTTTCTAAAAGATTCCACTACAGTGAGTGTCACATAAATGATGAAATGTGTTTCTTACTTGCACGTCTGATTTTCCTTCAGATTTTTGTTTGTTTTCCATTCTTGAATTACCTACGATAAATGTTAGGTAAAAAGTCTTTCACCAAATAATTCCTGAATGTAAATACTGTTCATTGCCTGATGAGTTAACTAGAAATGCTTTACAGAAGTGCATTCACTGTTTCCATATCACGGGTATGGACCAGTCATTAATATTTACACCAAACTCATTTCTATTACTTTGAAACTCAGCCGTGGATGTCCAGAGCATATGATCCCTGCACAGAAAGGTACTCTAAAGTGTACTTCAATCACCCTGAAGTCCAGAAGGCACTCCATGCAAATGTAACTGGGATTCCATACCCATGGAAAACATGCAGGTAAGATTTTTGCTCTGCAGCTTTTGAGAATTCTGTTTCAAATCTTCCAATAACACTGTTAACTAAATCACTACTTTACAGTGATATTGTTGGAGACTACTGGGCAGATTCTCCACTTTCCATGCTTCCTATATATAAAGAACTCATTGCTGCAGGTCTAAGGATATGGGTCTACAGGTAAGTTCCCATCTTTTCCTCTATTCCCTCTATTCCCTCGTTCTGGATTAAATTAGGGAAATCTGTTTAGTTCTTTGAAGAATTCACGCGATGGTGGTTCTAGTAGGAATATTGGCAGAATTGATTATTCATGAACCTTTTTTCAATGCTTGTTCTCAGTGAGGATGGGATCTGAGAAACAGCTGTTTGAAGGTTTCACTGCGTTATAGCCCTTTAATTAAGGAACAGTATGGAGTCATTTCTTGTAAAAGTCATGGTCAAAATGATCAGTTTTTACCATGACATGGTTTCACTTTGCCTAGAAATTTGCCACAGAAAATGCCTCAAAATGGGATTACGAAATAAAGCTGATTGACAGGACTCCTCATTGTCCTTTGTATGAACATTTGTCGGTACTGCAAATATGGACTATATGATCTTGGCTTAAAATCTTGTCCTTAAATTTGGTTTATCAGAGAAGAGACTACGTTGATGACCCATTTAGTGTTTGAAATTATTAAGAGGTTAAATCCTTGTCCTCTTCATTTGGGGTGCAGGAAATATTTACGATTCCCAACATCCCATGTCTGCTTTAATTACTTTTCTCCTTTTTGTAATTTGCTGGCTTTTACACGTGGATCCTCCTTTTGATATGGAGTTGTTTCCGAACATCCCAAAGAACAGTAGCCATAGACAGTGGAACGAAGAAAAGGATTTGTTTAGCTGATCCCAACTAGCCTGTGTTGATCTATTTTAAATTTATTTGGATCTAGTGGTCTGTTTTTATGGAATACTGAGTTTAACCTTTGTTTGCAACTAAATATACATGGGCTAAGTTGGTTGGCGAAGAGACTAGAGGTTTTGTTGAATGATATTTTCATCTGCATATGGTAGCTGGGAACTGGGAAGTTGGAACAAAACAATTTTCTATTGAACTGCTGATTTCTCGACCAGCTAATCTCCATGCGTGGACAGGGAAGCTTGTCTTCAGTAGGTAGTGTTGACTGTTGATAACGATTGATGACTTCGGATTTGTTAGAGTAGGTGAGACACATCATGTGGCCTAGCAACAATGATTGCACTGGGCCAAGGTGCTTCTTATGTTAGGAGGAAGTGTATGAACCATGTACTAAGAAGAGACACCAAAGCAACACGAACGTAGCATCTGAAAACTGAGCGTAAAAGGGATAGAAAAACAGCTGCTTAATGATGACAAAAAAACTATGGTTATATATAAATAACGGAATATATTTTCTTTTTGGTTTTTCAACTTGAAGAATTCACTTTGGAGATATAAAATATTCTCCTACTTTTTAGCAGTATGGCATGCATGCCTTGCAATGCCAAGATATGAAAAAAAGGTCAGACCTTATCGTTGTCAAGTAGGATTTGTCCGTTGTTTTTTTCTCTTTGGCACTGGTCAACATTAAAACCTTTTGCTTTCAATTGTTTTCAAGTCTTGTCATGCATTGCATCTAATTCTGTTTGATCTCTTTGACCAGTGGAGATACTGATGCAGTGGTTCCTGTGACTGCAACTCGATACTCCATTGATGCCTTAAAGCTACCAACTATTATCAATTGGTATCCTTGGTATGACAACGGAAAGGTAAGCATCTTTACCGACAACAAAATGTTAGAGGCAACTTATTTTGGTGAAACCGTTGGACTGAATGGTTGGGGATCTGGGTCCAATGACTTGTTGACAGCAACGTTTTTATGGTTGGGATTTAGCATATTTTCTTTTAATGTTGCCATACTCTTCTGTTTATGGAAATGATGATAACCAGTACTGAAAAAAAGGTCGTATGATAATACTCTTGCTGAAGCCCATGGGTGGAACAAGGCCATGGTAATTTGCTCATCTCCCAGCTTTTCGTGTTTCTGTAATAGGTTGGCGGGTGGAGCCAAGTATACAAAGGGCTGTCTTTCGTAACGGTAACCGGAGCAGGACACGAGGTTCCCCTCCATCGCCCTCGACAAGCATTTATTCTTTTTAGATCATTTTTGAAGAACAAATCCATGCCTGGCCAAAGCTTTTAGTCCTCCATTCATCAATCTCCGGTGAATAAACAAGTCAAAATAATAGAATTGTTCATATACAGGGACCGGCAAATGACAGAATAAGAGAAGCATTCCTCTCGAGTGCCCCTCCATTCTTCCTTCAAGTGCATCATTTCTATATTTGAAGTTGTAGCCTATTCATATGTAAGAAACTATTCTTTATAGTAACTCAATTATTTAAACTGTAAGTTTTGACCACAGAATTGTACTCATTTGTAAGAGATTTATAGGTAATGGAGTTAAAACGTTTGTGCCCTAAGTAGCGTTATTTTTTAAAACTTCACCTCCAAATCCAGTAAACAAATATCAGAATTAACAGATTAACGTCATGGGGGTGCAAAGGCTTCTTCAGTCTTCTCTCTGTTCCTCTTCAATGTACATTACCCTGCATTGAAGCCTGAACATCAAATATGCGCCAAGACAAACTCCGTGGACTGGTATGGACAGAGTGAAGGGGCAGTAACTCGTAATTATATGCACGAATCACACAATTCAAAATTTCTTGCATGAAAGAATTTTCTTGCGAACACATCATTTTGAATATCAACAGAAACATTAGAATCATAAAACATAGTAAAAAAGTCATCACTGTCAATTAGAAGGTATAATAATGGACTCGTGCCTCAAAAGCAACGAAATGCAGGGCGGATGTACTGCTAGTTTTGTGATCTATCAATCCAGGAAACAGTGTAACACCCAGAAGTCCAGAATTCCTGGAGGCAAAGAGGAACAGCGTGCTCTGGCAGGACCACATGCCCCATGTGGGTGTTGCTTATGGGAGAATGCACAGGCGCCATCAATGCCACCAACGCCATCAAAGGAAGTGGTCCATGGTCTAATACTTGGGCGGCAGATCTTTATCCAGCTCACTGCAATATTATAATTCTCATGCTTGGCATCCACATAGTAGCTAAAACATGGCTAAAACTGTGGAACAACACGTTCGTTTTGAATCCCCTCTCTCTTGTTGCATAAACTCTCCCTCTCAAGGCTCTATTACGAAGGCATCCTGAATCTCAGTCTCATAATATCTCCTGTCGAAATTTAAGATAGTTTACCTGTCTTTTATTTTTAGTACTCGAAAGGAACTCACTCTAAAAGAACATTCGTTCAATGAATTTTTAAGGTGAACAAAATTGCCAACGGTTTTGGATTGAAAAAAAATATAGAAAACTTTTGATGATGAAGGGGGTGTTTAAGATTGAGTTTTAACATGTTTTTCTCAAAATCTGATAATTTTTGGTTTCAAATTAATTGTTTTTAGTTGTGTTCATATTAAAAATAAAAAAAAATATTTTAATAAATCTCCAAAAAAAAAAAGAAACTAGTAAACTACTACTATTTTTCTACCCACCCCAAAATCCTGAGGAGTACAAACTACCAATTACCGACACAAAGAAAAAAAATAAAAATATTGACCACCGCGCCATTTGTGCATGCAATTCAACAAAAGGAAGTACAATATACAGTGCATGATGCATGGAAGAAGTCAAGAAATGATAACATATATAATAAACTGACTTGGCAGCCTATACAGTTTTTCAAAATAAATGCTTTGATTATACTCTTAGATAACCTAAAGCAGGGGCTGAAGTCAGAGGATCACAAACTAATAACAACTACATAAAACACTCTTTAAGGACTCCGAACCCACACATTCAAGACAAGCAAAGCCTGATTTTCCTTGTCACAATGCGCATCAAGAGCTCCTCTTGCTTTCTCTTCTCTGTCTTGAATTTTGCTATTCTCTTGCTTTCTACCCCTGCAGTCACCACTCATGATCACCTTGAAGAGCAGAGGAGGGATAGGATTATGAAGCTACCAGGGCAACCACCAAATGTGAGCTTCTCTCAATTCTCCGGCTACATCACTGTAGACCCAGTGGAAGGTAGGGCCCTCTTTTATTGGTTGATTGAGGCCCCCAAGATTGTCAAGCCCAGATCTAAGCCACTAGTTTTATGGCTCAATGGCGGGCCAGGTTGCTCATCTGTGGCCTATGGAGCTTCAGAGGAGGTCGGCCCATTTAGGGTCCGACCCGATGGCGAGACCCTCCATTTGAATCCATATGCTTGGAATAAAGGTAAACATGATTAAGACAATCATCTAATAATCTCTATGGTTAGTGAATTGATGGGTGATATTAACAGTTTATTGTTTTTCATTACAACCAGTGATCAAGGCCACGTTATATTTAGATGGGACCTGTAATAATGGTGGCGTCTGTATTAAATTGCATATAGTTTCATGTACATTGGGGCAAGTACTGTGTCTGTGATATTTTGATCAGCATGATGTTGCTACCAAAAAAAACATACAAGTATATAAAATTACAGAGTTTTGGCTGTCGCAGTGGCAAATTTGCTGTTTCTTGATTCACCTGCTGGTGTGGGATTTTCTTATTCAAATACTTCATCAGATATATACACGGTTGGTGACGAGAGGACAGGTATATGTACAAGTATATATATAATTATGTTATAATTTGTCAAAAAGCTTGTTAGCCTATCCTAACTAGATTATTATTGCTGAAATATGAAAATGCAGCCGAAGATGCCTACACATTTCTGATTAACTGGCTTGAGAGGTTCCCTCGATACAAGCACGGGCCCTTTTACATTGCTGGAGAAAGCTATGCAGGTTAAATAATTAATTGCTCATTCACCACCTACTGTTTGACTAATTTGCTTGCATTAATTAATATTTTGTTAATCCACTTTCAGGCCATTACATTCCTGAGCTGTCACGGATTATAGCCCGGAGAAATAAGGGGGTCAAGAATCCTGTCATTAATTTTATAGGTTTCTTGGTATGTCAATCGGTGCCGTTAACAGCATTAAAAAATTAGTCCAAGAATATCTTGACATGCAATCTTAATTTTTTATTTTGCAGTTAGGCAATCCGCTCTTGGATGATTATCATGATAACACTGGCACACACGAGTTCTGGTGGAACCATGGATTGATATCCGATTCCACTTATGAAGATTTAAAGAAGTTCTGCCCAAATAATTCGTTCTTGTTCCCTCGGAATGAATGTTACGGTGCTTTAGAGAGGGCATATTCAGAGTTTGGAGATATCAATCCTTATAGCATTTACAGCCGTCCTTGCAATGTAATCAGTACTCTTAGACACAATCTAAAGCATTCACTGGTATATTCTTGGATCACTCAAAAAATCCCTTTTCACATTTTCCAATTATTGGCGCAACGTGTGAATTTGTTTGTCTAATGAGTTGCTAGCTTTTGTTTGTTGGGATTTAGCCATGGAAATTCAGAGGAAATGACGAGTGTGTGGTGATGTACACAAAAAGATACATGAACCGTCCAGAGGTGCAAAAGGCTCTTCATGCCAACATCACTAGGGTTCCTCATCCTTGGGTCACTTGCAGTTCTATTGTTAGGAGCAAGTGGAGTGATTCTCCTAAATCCATGTTGCCAATCTTCAAAGAACTTATAGCAGCTGGTATTAGAATATGGGTTTTCAGGTAAGATCATGTTCAAAAAAGAAAATCACAAGTCGTTCATTTTGAAAATTTGCATTCAGGCTTGTCATAATTAGTTAAAAAAAAGAGCCCATATTTCCCAAATTGATATTTGTTCCACCGACAGTGGTGATGCAGATGCAATTTTGCCACTTACTGCGACCAGATACTCCATTAATGCTCTACAGCTTGAGACCAACACAAGCTGGTATGCTTGGTATGATGACCATCAACAGGTTAGCCATATCCCATATGCATATGCAAGATAAAGTCATGGTTTCTGTACATATAAATTTCATATATTCTGTAAGATCTAAGAATTTTCTGGTGATATCTATGGTTCTTTTTCATGGATTGTTTGTTTAGGTTGGTGGCTGGAGCCAAGTTTACAAGGGCTTGACCTATGTGACAGTCAGGGGAGCAGGGCATGAAGTGCCTTTGACTCAGCCTCGACTTGCTTTATTGCTAGTTAGGCAATTTCTGAAAAATGAACCCATGCCAGCACTTTAGTCTTCGAGGACTTTCCTCGACTCAGCCTCGACTCTAGGTTACTAGCAAATTATAGAGTGTTCTTATTCTTTCTGTCCAAATCATCATTTGTATTTCTATTGCAATAAGGTCAAATTGCCCTCTGCGTATGAATCAGTACACGTTTGTGCTGTGTATGACAATTCTAAAGGTGCAGTGAGGCTATTTGATTAAACAAACTAAAAGGAGAATTGACAGAGTAGCCTCATTTATCTTTCCACTGCTTTCTTTCAATGCAGCTAAGAATAAAATATGAACACTAAAAGTTTTCAGGTCTTTTGATGCAACCATTTCCTAGTTATTTTTTGTCATTGCTGAGCAATGGATAAGAAACATGGTGGAAATTCTTTGCCATTAAGAAATGAGATTGTCTAGTGGAGCCGTAAACAGAATCAAACAAGGCACTAAAACAAAAGATTTGTGGAGATAAGGAAGCAGCTTCAATATATTCTATCATCCACCACCCGTAGATAATTCTGGTTCTGATCATGACTTCAAAAGAAAGCTAAAGAAGGGCTCCATGCCCTAAAAGCAACTCACTGCACTACAAGCTTGTAATTACCTAAATACCTTCTATTCTTTGCTTGCCTTTGTCAATTAAGTTATGGATTGATGCCATTACCATATTTTCAGAGAATATTTGGTAACATAAAAGAGATCACTCGAGTCATTTCTTACCGTGAACAAACTTCCCATCTCATTGGTACATGAAAAAGTAAAGGAGAGCAACCATGCATTTTTATCAAGAAAAAAAAAGAGAGAGGGATGTTTTCCATAATTGGTTGAAAGATAATTTGACATGTTTTGAAAATTGAAATTAAATTTTGATAGTTTTTAAGAAATATAATAACGATTGTTTTTTAAAGTGTTTTTCAATTAGAAATATATTAAAATAATATTTTTTAAAAATTATTTTTAATATTAACACATCAAAATAATTTTAAAATATAAAATAATAATTTTAAAAATTTAGAGAAATACTGTTTGTAACCAGTTTAATACTTAGATTAGGAATCCCAACACAGTGTGCTTGCGGGGCAGATTAGTCGATCTAAATGCTTAACAAAGTTACTTGCCGGCTAAGAGGTATAATTAAGTCATTCTACATACATCAGATAAAGATTTTTTGAATACATTAATACAAGAAAAGCAGATAGAGCAAAGTTTACAAGCATTTTGAATTCTTGAATCTTGCAGGAACATAAATTAAAGAAAAGCAACGCCACCATTAAAAAAGTGAAAAAAAAAGCTGAAGAAGACACCATATAACAAGAAAAGAAGCATCACAATAAAGAGAGAGGGAGAATACTAGTAGAAACAGAGCAAAAGAGGGAGAGAGTAACGGATGTTTGGGTTTAGTACTGTGTTCTAACGTATAGAGATTTCAATTCCGAAGACAGAGATGTATAGGTTTAGCAACACAGTAATTGGTTTCTTGAATCTTTTCACTCTCTTAGCATCTATACCAATAATTGGTGGAGGTTTATGGATGGCAAGGAGGAGCACAACCTGTGAAAGTTTCCTTCAAACCCCACTTCTTGTCGTAGGTTTCGTTGTCCTTATAATCTCACTAGCTGGCTTCATTGGTGCATGCTTCCATGTAGCATGGGCACTCTGGGTTTACTTGGTAGTCATGCTATTCCTCATTGCAGCCTTAATGGGTTTGACCATATTTGGCTTTGTTGTCACCAGCCAAGGTGGTGGCGTGGAGGTGCCTGGTAGGGTTTATAAGGAGTATAGGATTGAAGATTATTCTCCATGGTTGAGGAATAAAATTAAAGATCCTGATTACTGGAGAACCATTAGGAGTTGCATACTTGGTTCCAAGACCTGTGCTAAACTTGCCTCTTGGACTCCTCTTGATTATCTTGAGAAAGACATGTCTCCCATACAGGTACAGTATAATTAATCAATCGTGTTCTCTCTTGAACTCTGGCCTTGTGGCTAGTTTTTACTGATCATATTTATGATTCTTGGTGCAGTCTGGATGTTGCAAGCCACCAACTTCATGTAACTACAACACGGCAACAGCGGTAGCCCAAGACCCAGATTGCTACAGGTGGAATAACGCCCCAACTTTACTGTGCTATGAGTGTGATTCATGTAAAGCTGGAGTTCTTGAAGATGTTAGAAGGGACTGGCACAAGCTTTCAGTTCTTAACGTTGTGATGCTGGTGTTTCTGATTGGGATTTACTCGATAGGATGCTGCGCTTTCCAAAATACGAGAAGGGCTGAGACTGATTACCCGTATGGGGAAAACCGGATGACCAAAGTCCGACCCAGATGGGATTATTACTGGTAAGAAAACAACAAACCACTTTTTTTTTAATTATTATTAGGAGGTTCATTGAATGGCTACACGACGAGGATAGAACTCCTTTATTTATAATAATAATAATAATAATAATAAATTGTTAGTGATCATTAAGATTTGAATTTGTTTTATTAAAAAAAAAAACCATCAGGTGTGTTTATATTCACTAACCCATGCCTTAGTTTTTTTCGTTTTATTTAAAGGTAATATTCATGTAAAGAGATTCTGATCAAGGGTTTGAGATTTCTCACAAAATCATGGAGATTTTGGCAAACCCCGTACAACACACACTCATCAACAAGGTTGAAATTTCAAAAATTAAATATTATATACAGAAGGGAAAAAATAAAATAGAAAAACGTCTTTGTGAATAAAATAAAAGAACTTAGGAGATTTGATAAACTTGAGTGTTTGATTTAATCACCCAGAGTTTACATTGAAATTTCTATTTTCATTCACCAAATTTTCTATTTTTTGTTTTAATTATGCACCAAATTTTCATTTTGCAAAAGTCTAGCTGTACTTCATTCTTTTTCTCAAGCTACAATTAGGCCCGCATTCATGGGCCCAGGGTAAGATGGCTAGTGAAGATCCCTCTGCTAAGTCGTGCTTTTGGTGTCCTTTACAGGTGGAGATGGTGGCAGGACAAGAGAGAACAACTTTACTAGCTGAAGCTCCATGATCTTTCAAAAATCTTCAGCATATGTTATCTGGTGTTCTAAAGTTGGGACAATTCAGTTGTTTTTCAGTGTATGGGACATCTTGGAAGTTTCAAGTTCACCTTTCACAGTCCTTTTACAGACTCTTCATGTTTGTTGTTTCTTTTTTTATGTACAAAGATGTATTTGCCTTTATTTTCAAAGATCACAGCAGTATCTTCCTTTTACTTTTCAACCCCTTTGCATCATGCAGGTTCAGATTCGTTAAGGGTTCAATTACACCTACTAAGCTATAATTATATTCATAAATCTTCTTGATCTTGAAATTAAACTGGCCATATATGATAATCTCCTGATTTTCAAGTTACCAAGAACTCTCAACGCTAGAAGGTCATTTTCCAATGATAAATATAAACCAGAAATAGCAAACGCGGTTTCTAAAATAATCAACAAGTTGTTGCAATGTGTAAATCCGCAGAGGTGGTTGTACACAGAACTGCTAACGAGACATTAGTCAATGATAGAATGAAGGGGAAAAATAAGAGACCTTCATCAAGGCTCAAGTACAAATCTTCTGTGCATAACCAAAATTGTTGAAATGAAGAGCAGCCGAAGCATTATCAATCTCCAGTTTGGTCCCAAGAATTCCAACTTCTCCAACACCATTCACTGCCAAAAAGGGCAAAGAACTGGTGGACTGGATCAAAATATTGTTCACTTGTTTTGCTACGGTCTTCTTTAGCTCCTCCAAAGCACCTCTCAACTGTTCAAGCTCGTGCAATTCAAGCTCTTCAATAGGAGCTTCCCAGCAACATTGGCTTCTATTGACTTTCCTCATTTGGTCAAGTACTTCTCCATTCTTCTTTTCGGCCTCTAGTTGATTAAGAATCTGAGTTAACTGCATATTTTGCTCATGGACATTAGCATCTCGACGCGTTTCAATGAGCTGGTGCAGGCCAGAACTTGGAGAAGGAGGAGGAGGGCTTCCGTTGAGAAACCGATGCATCATGGAATCAACACTGGGGTGGCCAAAGGAAAAGGCCTTTTGAGCTGGGGAGAAAACTATCATTGCTATGTCAACTCCACAAAGCGTGCTAAGTTCACTAGCCTTCTTGAAAAGACCGGCTCGTCGCTTAGAGAAGGTGACTTGCAGATGACTTTTCTTGGCTATTTTTTCAATCTTAATCTTTTGGCGACCCATGGTAGGCTTTTTGTTCACCATTGCAAGAACCTGTTGATATATCAGAGAAGAACAAATATACGTACAAATACCAAATGCTTGGTGGGAAAATTATGCCTGGGGTATTTATACGGTGAAACATCGCCTCCAAGCTCTTCTTTATCATCTGGACGTCTCACTCTCTATTTTTGTCTCTGATTAATCAAGATTCGGAGGTTACGTAATCTTATGCTTTAATTCTAAATTTATCACCAAGGAACGAAGC
>Ga0325404_1003711_pt1 | contig 16296 bp, 17 predicted proteins | sample PopdelMetagenome_18_FD_205664 | JGI IMG/M metagenome (GOLD analysis project Ga0325404, IMG submission 205664) | Populus deltoides microbial communities from Bellville, Georgia, United States - Xylem-Control-R1 | ecosystem: Host-associated > Plants > Phyllosphere > Stem > Wood/Secondary xylem... | reverse complement strand
GATATATAATTAAATTTTAATATTTTTAAGTATTTTGTTGGTGATTTCATATTTAGTATTTTATTTAAATTTTTAATTTAATCAAAAATTTTCAAAAAACCTTAAAATATTACCAATAACTTTTCATGAATATTCTATTTAATTTTTTAATTTAATCAAAACTTTAAATAAACCTCTCAAGTATCATATCACGAAGTACGTTTTTAGCCGTCTTTTCTCTTTGACAAATACTTGTCTTTCGCGAATTGGTACTTTAAATTTATAGTTATAATACTATGACAGCGTTTGACATTGCGTTTGTACCTGCGTTTCGTCAAATTTTAAATTTTTTTTTTGCTAAAATTGAGTGCGGTTTGTACTTTTTAGATCGTTTTGATGTGCTGATGTCAAAAATGATTTTTAAAAAATAAAAAAAAATCATTAGCATGTATTTCAGCACGAAAAGCTATTTGAAAATCAACCATAACCACACTGCCAAACACGCTCTATACCGTCTTGGTAGATGCTCATTCCATTGCGGGGGCCATTGATATTGCAAGATCGTGCTTCCTCTTCCATTGATATATCAACCAGTCTCTTTCTTAAATTAAAAGCTGTAAGAATTGGTTATAGACAGCGTCTGATACCTAACAACATAAAAGCCATTTATGATCGCTTCTGTATATCTGACTTCCTTTTTTCCTGGTATATTTGAATATTTGGCTAGCTAAGATTCAAGATCATTCAATATATAATTTTTTTAAAAAATTCATTTTAGTCCCTGAACACTTGCAATTTTGGCATATTAAATCCTGTGAATTTAATGGAATGTTGTTATTGTACTGTCATCGCCATTGTCACCATCCTTACTTTGTTGGTTATGATGACATAAAATTTGTGTTCCTTCTGGTAGTTTGATTCTATAATAGTGTTATATCTACACAATAATATAAAACTTTTTTTTAGAGTTTTATATATATAATAAATTAAGTTATTAAGTTAAAGATAATTTTATAATAATTAAGATGTTAGGCGTTGAATCTTACTAATTTCATTCTATATATTTAATTTTCAAACCAAACACAAAATAGCTGTAAACATGTGTAATTTCTGCAGCCTTGCTTAGCTGTTTAAATTTAATGAGCTGAAGAGCAGGCAGTGCTGGTGATCAAAATCAAACAACTGTTGTTTGTACACGAAGTTAAAAGTAATTAACTTTGGAACACAGATTTCGATTTCGTGCAAGAAATTTGCAGGAGCACGATTAGCATTGTCAACCACAAGATCATAGGATATGGGGCCTTCGCCCTGGTTATCTGTCAAACATCACCACTTTAATGACAGCAGCTAACAAACCATCTTTCCATGGTAGCTTAAAACCCTCATCTAGTTTTCATTCGTTGCTCAAACTTTGCAACAGAAAGAGAGAAAACACACAATCACACACATAAAAAGATGGTGAACCTTGTGGCAGCACAGACGCCATTATTGCATGGCCTAATGAAAATGGCAGGAGTGCAACCTCACCGAGTAGAGATTGAGCCTGGCACGGTCGTGAACTTTTGGGTTCCAAATGAAACCGTCAAGAAACCTAAAAAAGGTGAAAAGAACAAGACCCCAACCTTAACCAAACCAAACAAACCTGTAATAGTTCTAGTCCATGGCTTTGCTGCTGAAGGTATTGTCACTTGGCAATTCCAAGTTGGTGCCTTGACCAAAAAGTATTCAGTTTATATCCCTGACCTTCTTTTCTTCGGTAGCTCAATCACTGATAAAACAGACCGTTCGCCAACGTTTCAGGCTGAAACATTGGTGAAAGGTCTTAAGAAGTTCGGAATAGAGAAGTGTATTGTAGTGGGGTTTAGCTATGGTGGCATGGTGGCGTTTAAGATGGCTGAGTTGTATCCTGACCTGGTTCAAGCCATGGTCATATCTGGTTCAATCCTGGCAATGACTGACTCGATCAGTGAAGCAACTCTAAGTGAACTTGGGTTCAAGTCCTCCTCGGAGCTTTTGCTGCCTGATTCTGTTAAAGGTCTTAAAACACTACTTTCTGTTGCTACTTACAAGAAGCTTTGGTTCCCAAATAGGCTTCACAAAGACTACCTTGAGGTTTGTTAATTTGCATCTTCTACGGGACTTGATTGGATTTTCTATCCATTAATATTATTTTTTCTTTTTGGCACTTGTTACATATAATTATTGGACCGAAAGTCTTTATTTTAATAAACAATTTTGCTAGCGAGCTTTTGCAGGACTCCAATCATATATACATGCATGCACACACACCCACACACAGAGGACCGAAACAAGACGGGAGGTAGAGATTGCAAGTTGCAGGCCACTAGGTCCACACACGAATTTACCTTGTACTTTCTTTTTTAATGCTTCGGCAGATTTTTTTTCTTGTGTTGCCCACGATTGCTGTAGAATTTTCACCTATACTTTAATTAGGAAATTATAAGAATTTTAACATGATTTCCTTAATTGTGAGGCCAAATCACTAAAGTTACCTTATCCCTTCTCCTTTCAATTTCCCTGGTTTTTTTGGGGGAGAATAATGTCGTCAGGGACATTTGTCTCAGCCCCAACCACGGACACCTTAGTTATGTGTTTCGTTCTACCAACTCAACCTAAATACTGTGCTCGCTAGGTAGGTGGTAACAGCAGTACTTGCCATCTCTAACCATGCAGCTTTTAGATGGCGCCGGCCCTTGTATTTATGCATAAGAATTCAAGGTCGATGGAATTGTCAAAGCACAGCTTTTGTCTGTCTCAAAACCATTTTGGCTTCCAAACTAGAGAGTTTCGGCTTGCTAAAAATAACACTCGCACATTCAGCCTTCCGTGCACTGTTTTCTCCCTACAATTTGGTTGCTTTGATTAATTAGTAGCAGTGACTTTTTAGCTAACAAGCACTAACTGAAGACTTACAGGTGATGTTCACTAACAGAAAAGAGAGAGCTGAACTTCTAGAGGGGTTAATCATCAACAATAAAGACCCCACAATCCCTAGGTTTGTACAGGTAATTGCAGTACTTAATTCCTCATGTTTATTGCTCCTAATGCATATGTTTAACATGATCACAGCCATAATTAAATGTTGCAGAAGATACATCTCTTATGGGGGGAGAACGACCAAATCTTCAATCTGGGGCTCGCACAGAACATGAAAGGGTATGCCTTGCAACATCTATAACTACTTGGTAGATATTAACCGCAAATCAATGAATCATACTGAACGTATAAGGTGATTAGCTGATACAGACACGAACACATGCAAATTCGAGGACAATCGTCAAAACACAAGCAAAAGAAAGAGTGCAAAGGCAACTAAAAGTGCAGCATAGTACTGATGGATTTGTTATGTTGTTACAGGCAACTAGGCGAGACGGCAACATTTCAGGGCATACAGAAGGCAGGCCACTTAGTTCACCTGGAACGTCCCTGTGTCTATAATAGATGTCTCAAGCGATTTCTTACTTCGTTGCTTGAAAATGGAGTGCAGAAGTGACAAGACAACAAATATCTTTCATTTTGCCTTCATATTCACTGCACTTTGTACTACTTGTCTACTTGTTGGTGTTCTAGGTATGTTACGTCTACTGTAAGGAAAATTTAAATGAATTTTACTGAAATTTTTACTTCCTTTTCTCCTTTGTTTATTTTTTCGTTTTTTCCTTTTAACACAACAAATGAACACTGGAAAGGAAAAAAAAAAAGAAGGAAAAAAAATACATGTACATTTCAATCAATTTTCACTAATAAAATCAAACCAGCTCACATATGGTTGAGCCAACACTTCCATCTGAACGACGATTGTATTTCTTCTAGAATTCTTCCTTTGGTTTCAGGGACCCAGAGAGACAAAAATGACAGTGAAAGTACCGACCACCGTGTAAATAGTGAAGGTCCCTGTTGACAGAGCAGTGGATTCACTGGTTAGAAATGTTAAATATAATTTGTAACTTTCAATATCTTTTATTAGCTTTTATAATTTTGTTTCAGTTGTCTTTTATTAGTTTTTATAGTTTTTTATTAAAAGGAAGTGTTTCTACTTCTTCATTAATTAAGCTTCGTAGTTTTTTTACTTTTCTTTGTACTATAAAAGGTAAGCAACACAACAAGGAAATATAACAAGATTTGCTTTTGGTATTGAGCTCCAGCTCTACCATTTATCCTTCCAAGTCCTCTTTCTTCTTTGTTTCCGCTTTTATTTCCAACAAGAAATTAGAATAATAATCGTGTGCCACACACATGTACTCACACACTATGCGAGAGAGAGAGGGAGACCTGCACTGCTCCAAGTCATGAGCAAGTTTGCAGTCATTGTTACAAGCCAGGACGCCAGCCAATGTTGCAACACTGCCAGCAAGGCCCTTAATGTTCACTGGGAGAACCTGAAACGAGCCAGTAAAAAATCTGCTCACTTTAAGAAAACAATTCATGAATCACTCTTTCACCATCACTAAACACATAAATAAACTTCATAAGCTGACAATCTGACTGTAGTTCCATCGCATTCTAAAACCAACATTGAATGACTATCATGGGTGGAGGGGTTAAGAGCAAAATCATAGCCCTCCACTGGAAGCAGATGGTTGATATAAAATAAGAAGTTCCGGATACCTCAGACATTATGATCTAAGGAATAGCTCCAAGTCCCACTGAGAAGGAAACCACCACAACCTGGATAAAAAGAAAGAGATTCCCTTGGAAGGAAGGTAACAAACAAGAGCATGGATACATGAAACATCCCACAAGTCCTCCAAGTGCCAGAATTCCCATTATGTGATACAAATATGAATCCTGTGGGGAAATGCCCCAGTACAAAACGAAGAACGAGAGAGAAAATAAGAAATCAAAATTTGATCACGATAAATAAAGCCAGATGCTTGATGAACGATAAACTTTAAGTACACAGAATGAAACATATCATAGGTTTGGTAGTTTTACAAACCTCCACATAAAAAGCAATAGTAACCAGGAATTCCTACGCCCAGCCCAGCCCAGCTTTATCCATCAACCATGAAGCGATCCCAGTGGCTACGACCTACAAAAGAAACAGCTACTTATCATATAACTCAGACAAGAATTTCTCTCAAATTTTGGATGCCTGCAAATTAAGTTACAAATTCCCTTTTCTTCTGAAGATTATATCGAATAGGACATCTATCCATTCAACTACTTCACCAAGCTAAAGCCCAAGGGCAAATGGAATCATAGCTCGAAGTCCAAATGTAGCAAGATTAATTGCTTGAGGAAATTCCTGTCAAGATTATGATAGTTTAGTAAACCATCAATTTAACCTTTTGGAATTTAGGTCACTAGCATAACAAGATAAAGGAATGTGTAGAGTAGCCTTAAGAGTAATTTTGGATTGTTGACTTTTAAGAACTATATTTAGTTGGGATTGATTGGCCTGAAAAAAAACAGGTTCTTCCCGTGGCAAGATTAGGTGATATACAGAGCCATCAAAATGATATGTGCAATCAATCCTTGAAATACTGTCCTGACATGAGACTGTACAAGGACATAACACCTGCAGCATTTGCAAGGATGTTGCTAGAATAGAAAAAGATTCCATTGATACCACTGAATTGCTGGAGCACAAGTAATCCAATTCCCACCTGCAGCATACCCACCAGTATCAACAGTAGGGTCGTTTCTTGAAGGGGTTTGGGTGATCAGATTGTCTGTACAAAGACTCAAATCAAAATCCACAGGAATGGTCCGGTTTGATTAATAAAAATTTTCAGCAACATGCTATTACCCTCCTCTGTAAAGGTCTGTATTGATCAATTTGGATAGCGCGCAACTGCCTAATCTTCGAATCCAAGGCTCTGGATTGGGATATAATTTTTGATGTCACCTTTCACCGTTTGGCCTTCTGGTTGAAGTCCTCAGTTAGAAATTTCAACTATATAGGCTCAGATCTTTTTAGAAATCTTGAATGTAATATGAACTAGACTAACTAATTAGATCCCTCGTCGCTTTGGTCTTTTATTTTCTTTTATATTCCCATTGTATTCTATTTTTCGTTCAGCTCCACCTACTTGTTGTATGATTGCTAGTAGAATCGAGAAAGATTAAGCGCAAACAAAATAAGCAGCAACGCTCTTAAAATATTAATATCACGAGTCTTTTTCCTTCGTTGTTTTTATTAGGGACAATATATTAGCAAAATAGAATAAGGTATTTCGCGTCTTTTGTTGATCAGGCAACAACTAGATTTGATGGGGCTACTTAATATATAATTCTCTCGTTTATTATATATATATATATATATATATATAAACAGTAATTTCAAACTACCATCAAAGGAAACCAATATCTTCTTTGCTTGAAATCTGCAAACCGAATTGTTGCTCTTTTGCTGGAAGATCAACAGCTCTATGCAGAAAGCATATCGATTAAATTGTAATTATTGATGACACAGTGAACATGAGCTAAAGGTGCACATGAAACACAATTCCGTTTGAAAACTTTAAATACGTGTTTGGTGTTGAGTATCGAGGTAGTTTTTATAATTGTAAAAAAAATAATTTTTAATTGTTGTTAGTAGGGTTAAAAAATGTGTTTGTTTAAAATACGGATGAAATTATTGTTAAATAAAAAATAATTAAAAGGTATTTAGTTAAAACTATTGTTAAAAGTATTGTAAATAAAATGACTAAAAAAAACATTTAGCAATTTTGTAGTTTTTGAATTACATTATTGTGCACTGGATTATTAATATGTCATTAGCACTACGATTTTATTTTTATTATTTTATTAAACTAGTTGCAATCTCATCATGAATATAATTTATTCGAAAAGATCTTTGATATTCGTTGCTTCGTTAGCTTGTAACGATATTGGTTAAAAAATCTTCTTTTTTCTATAGCTAACATTAAAATTATTAGAGACTTTAAATTTGGTTGATTGTACTCATTCTCAAACAGACTCAGGTCGATTTAAGTCTATAAACTCATAGAAAAAAAAATATTTAAATCAATTGTGATCAAATAAAAACAAGGAAAGTATTTACTTGTTAAAGTATTTTAAAATAATAAATTTTTTGTTATTGTTAATAAAAATTTTTTATTTTTTAAAATTTTATGGCTCCTCATTTATATAATTAGGATATATATAATATGTCTCCCAAGATTTATTGCAGTGCACCGTCGCGACCATCAATGATTATTGCAGGGTAACACAACACAACAATGCAGCAATTCAAAGATTCAATTCACAGGTCAAGACTCGAAAATGTATTAGTTCTTTAAAATCCTTAATCATAATTAATTTAATTTTGATAGATAAATAAAAAAAATTTTACCCCTTTCCAACCAATATATCCTACAAGCTGGCCACTTATTATAGCACCTAGTGGCAGAGCCACAGTGGGTCAAAAGGGGGCAATTGCTTCCTTATTTTTTTTTTATGCAAATTTCTTATCAATTATATTAATCTTTGTTGTCTTTTGCTTTATACATTAAGTAATATTTTTTTTTATCTTTTCTATTTGTTTTATTATCTAATTTTAATTTTATTTTTTTATAATTAGTTATTAAAAATATTAGGATTTATGATAAGTTAGGGGTTTTGATATGAATATGTTCAAAATAAATGTTTAAATATGCTAATTTAATCAATTAAGTGTTTCTTTTCTTATTATAAAAAAAATAAATTAATATTCATACAAAACCACTATTCTTGACATATCTTGCATTAACAGAGTAGTTTATTGAAATTTAATATTTTCACATGATTTGTTTGTAAGTAAAATATCAAGTAGAAAACATGTTTTTCAAGCATTGTTCCTCTTACTCATACACTAAGCATTGTTCCTTAATTAAATGTCTAGAAATGATTAAGTATAATTTAATCAACATACTTATTATATGCATATAGATATGAATTGAAATAGGTTTTGATTTTGATGAATTGACATGTATTTTGCTATTAATTTCATATGGAAGATTTAGAATTATTGTGTAACTCAACTGATTTTTGTTTAACAATGAATTATTGTGTAGTTGTGTTAATTATTATGTAGACACTAATGATGATAAAAAAAAATCCAGCAGGTTCATATTAAATTAACATGTCACTAGACAATTATTTCAAGTGTAAATCCTTTGAGGATGAAGAGTCAATCAAAGCTATATAATATAATATAATATAATATTTATTAATAATTTGCCCTCTTATTTAAAACATTCTGGCTCCGCCACTGATAGCACCAGCTATAGTCCATGACGGAGCATCTGTGCAGAGGAGCTCATTATACTTGACTGCGCCTAGAGCTCATTTTATACCGACTCCCTATATGGAGCAAAGGTTTCTAAGTAGATCTCTTGCATCTTCCCATTTGTTTATATACTCATGATTGCTTGATCAATAATAAAAGATAAAAAAAAAACTCAATGGCAGTACGTATTCTTCTTAGATGGTATGCCCTCTGCCTTGCACAATTATTCTCCTCGCTACACTACAATCTTTGTTTGAGATGAAAATCTTCAGACTGCATGGCGTTATGATGCACCCAGCATGGTGAGATAAATTAAAAGAGAAAGGTCTTAAAGCATAAATAATTTCATTTAAAAAGGCCATCGCACACCCTTCACCAAAAACCACCCCCCATGCTCGTCATCGCATCATCAATCTTACACCTCCACAAAACCCCTTACCAACATCTTCAGACCCTACCTCAACCACCCACAATAACATCTCCTTACCTAAATCCAACAGATTATCCTATCACTTTTCCTTCAAACTAGGCCGCCTCCCATGTCCTTCCATTTGAACCCCCCACAAAAACTTTTAGCCCGGCATCTTATGTCAATACCCCTACTGGTACATACCATCTTAAGTTGTTCTTTGAGAGATTCCCTTCGTGGGTGGAATATCAAGACCTGAAAAAGACTTTCGGCAAGTTTGGCCGGGTTATCAAACTATTTCTGTCCAAACGAAAAACAGTTCTTGGCCGACGCTTTGGTTTTGTGGAAATTCTATCACCCCTGCCTGTGTCTGATCTTTTTGACGAAGCCAGCAATGTTTGGTTCGATTCCTATAAGTTGAGAGTGAACCCAGCTAAGCTTCAATCCTCTAAACCTCCCTTGCCAACACCACCTCATAAACCCTTACCCAAACCTGCATCACCTCATAAACCCCAACTTATGTTTAGAGATAACAGATCCTTTGTTGAGGTACTCACATCCAAACCACAATAAATGGTCACAAAGACGAGGAGAATGATACAGTACAACTCCACGGATGAGGATAAAGAATGGTTGCATAGGATCTTAGTGGGAAATATCTTGCTAAATGTGGATGTAGCAACACTAGAGGCAACGGTTTTAAAATCAAGTGTCAAAGTTGTGAGCTTTCATTTTTTGGGAGCTAGCCAGGTGATTATTACCTATGTGGATAAGTTAGCTTCAGTGCAAGAACAAAGGAATAAAGTATCTGTGTTCCATTCTCCATTCAGCAATCTCAGACAGTGGGAAACAAGGACTAGAGTATATGACATATTTGCTTGGATCTCCATATTTGGTTTGCCAATGAAAAGGTGGAACAGAAACTGTATCAATATTTTGCTTCAGAGCTGGGGAAATATTATAGGATACGACACTTTCTGTGTTAGTCAGGGGTCCATATCAGGTATCAGGGTTCTTATTCGAACCACAAATCTAGAACCTTTACATGATCAAATATTGCTCCAGCTCAATGGAGTGTAGGTTGAGGTTAGTTTGAAAGAAATCAAAGGTGAGTTCATCCCCTCTCTCACAACAGTCAAACACTCCATGGATGTATCGTTGTGTTCAACATTTGTGCTATCTGATGACGATGAAGATGATTTTTATGAGGAAACTAATAGAGCAGCAACGACTCACATAGAGACAAAACAAAGACCCAAATTTGAATCTGAATTCACCGGTTTGTTGGGGACCCAAACTCAGATTGCCAGTACACTCACCACGTCTGAAGTTTCACCGTTGTACCTTTACCCAGAAATTACTGACATTTGCAGACATGCAGTTTTATCTGATGAGAGTACATACGAAGGCGATAACCGGTTAGCCTTGGTACCTTACGTATATATCAAGGTGGATTCAGTTGCATGCAAAGAGGTAGCTGTGCAACAAGTTTCTTGCTTTACTGCTAAGGATGGGCTGGATCAACATATAGATTATGACAATGGCCTCCTAAAGAAGATGGGCCGTAAGAAAAAGTAGAAATATTCAAACATAAGCCCGGAAACCAATCTGACTCAACAAGCATTGGGCCATCTTTTACAACCTTCATCACTCCTATTGCTTATCCATATGAGCTTAGTGCTCTAGAAGTAGGAAACAGGAAATCCCACAGAAAAAAAAGCAAAGAAGCTCACACGCAGAACACAATCTCTTAGGAGGAGGAAATCATGTCAAATGGGAAATCGCAGCGGTAAGCAAACAGAGACCGTAATTGTTGAATACTCAGTTTCTGATAATGGGATAAAGAATAGAAATGCTATTATCAAAGCTGGTAAGGAATTGATTGGTGAGGATGAGGCAAGTAGTTCAAGATACAGACCCGACACCAACGCTAGTGATAAAGCAAATGAGCATACACATTCTGATAACTGGGTCGAAGCTAGTGCTTGCTGGGAAGTTGGAAAATCTATTCTCCAAGGGCATGACGATAACACACTCATAACTCAGACACTGTAGGGATTCCTAGACCGAGAGCAGGAAGAGTGGATCTTAAGGAAGAAGACGTGATTTGCTTCCGTAAATAGTCTGAAGGTATGGTCTCTGTAATCATTTATATGGGTAGTATAATTATATGGAATGTGTGTGGCTTAGAGGGCAGAGAAAAAAAGAGATGTTTGAGGAATCTTGGTAAAAAATTTAATCTTTATATCCTAGGTATTTTGGAAATAAAATTGGAAACTTTGAATGATTTCACTATTACTGCTATATGGGGTTGTCATCCTAGGGCTTGGTATGCAGTTCCCTCATTAGGCCTTTCGGGGGAGATATTATATATATGGAATCCGGATCTTTTTTGTGTCTCTAGCTGTTCTGTTGCTATGAATGGCTGTATTTTGCATATTGAAGGCACTTTCACTCGGTCCGATCTAGATTGCCTAGCCTCTTTTGTATATGCTTTGAATGTTGGGAACCTGAAGAATGTGCTGTAGACTTATCTTGTTACATTTAGGAATAGTGTTAGCAAGACGTTGTGTCTTGCAGGTGATTTTAATGAAACCTTATCCCCATCAGATAGGAAAGGCGGCTCATAAATAACATCTTCCATAACAAGATTTAAAAATTGCATTAATGGTTGTAATCTTATGGAGCTCCCCTTAAATGGGAGAAAATTTACATGGTCTCGAGGTAATGCGGCAAGCCGCATCGATAGAATATTTTTATCGGGGGATTGGTTGCAGGCTTTCCTATCCTCTACTTTATTCGGTCTCTCAAAATATTCATCTGATCATAGGCCTCTACATCTGTTGCTAGACTCTACAAATTGGGGCCTAGAACCTTTTCGCTTCATGAATTGCTGGTGGCTTGCGTTTGATTTCAGGATTATGATTCAGAGTTTTTGGAGCTCAATCACGATTTCAAAATCTGGCACAAGGAAAATGGTCCCAGCTCTAAAGATGTTGAAAGAGAGATGTCGGCAGTGGAGTAAAGCTACTATGGGAAGTATGAATAACAGAATTGAAGAACTGGAACTTGAAGCTGACTCAATGGATCGTCAAAATGAGTGCAGGGTCTTGACTGCTGATGAACTGATTAGAAGTAATTTTATTGCCTCCCTGCTCCAAATCCTGTATAGAGCTCAAGAGTCTGTCTGGCATCAGAAGTCAAGAATTCAGTGGTGTAAGCTTGGAGATAAAAATACCTGATTCTTTCATTTATCTGCAACAATAAGATAGAAAAAGAATCAGCTTGCATGCTTGGAGGTTGATGGACAGATCCTATCTAAACCAATCGATGTGAAGCTAGCTGTCTTTCACTTTTTCTGCAACCTATACTCCTACCAGAATAGACCTAGAGCTTCATGTTCAAACCTGGAATTCTCAAGGCTGAAGCTTTCATCCTCGGCTACTCTTGAATTGCCATTTTCTGCAGAAAAGATTACAGTAACTATGTGGGATTGTGATGGAAATAAAGCTCCAGGTCTTGATGGTATTAGCTTCCTTTTCATCAAGAAAGCATAGAACATTATAGGTGAAGACATTATCCAGATGGTTGATGAATTCTATTGGACTAATCTCCTTTATGAAGGTATCAATAGCACCTTTGTTACTCTTATTTCGAAGATTAAAGGTGCTAACAAGCTATCAGATTTCATACCTATTAGTTTGGTGGGTAGCCTATACAAGATCTTCTCAAAGATTCTAGCAACCAGGTTGAAACATGTTATGCCAGAGGTCATCTCTCATCATCAAAATGCTTTCATCAAAGGGCGGCAAATTTTAGACAGCGTCTTGATTACAAATGAGGTCCTTTCTTTCATTAAGAAGAAAAAGGGTAAAGCTTATCTTTTCAAATTAGATTTTCATAAAGCCTTTGATTCAGTGTTATGGGAATATATTAAATAAATCATGGCTAGTATGGGCTTTGGCAGTAGATAGCGAGGGTGGATTATGCAATGCATATCAACGGCAAAAATGTCTGTGCTTGTCAATGGGTCTTCCACGGAGGAATTCTGCTTAGCAAAAGGCCTACGCCAAGGAGACCCTCTCTCTCCGTTTCTCTTCAACATTGCAGTCCAGGGCTTGTGTTGTATGTTGCAGCGTGGCTGTGATTTGGGTTTGACTTCGGGTATAAACATCGGCAATACAGGGCTTGTCATATCTCACTTACAGTTTGCGGACGACACCCTTATGTTCAGTTCAAACTCTTTACATAGCATGCAGAACATTAAATGTATCATATTATGCTTTGAACTTGTCTCGGGGCTGAAGGTCAATTTTTATAAAAGTAGCATTGTGGGTGTGGGTGTAGCAGCTCATACATGTAACTTCACGGCTCAGCTTCTCAGATGTAAGCAGGATCAGCTGCCTCTCATGTATCTTGGGCTCCCCATCGGTGGAAACTTGGGTAGAGCTACAATGTGGAATCCTATTTTGCGCAATATCAGTTGCCGGTTGGCTTCGTGGAAAGGCAGGTTCTTATCTATTGGGGGTCGTTTGTGCTTGATTAAATCTATGCTCAGCAATCTCCCCATCTATTACCTATCTATGTTTTCCATGCCTACTACGGTAGCCTCCAAAATTGATCAGAAACTTCGATCCTTCCTTTGGTCTGGAAATGAGGAAAGGCACAAAATATGCAATGTCAGTTAGGCCACTGTTACTCTTCCAAAACATGCGGGTGGTCTTTGGATTGGTTCCTTAAGGGACAAAAACACAGCTCTACTCTTTAAATGGTTATGGAGGTTTGGGTTGGAGGAATCAAATATATGGAAGGATGTGATCAAAAGAATCCACAACACCAATTGCTCTAAATTGCTGCTGCAAGCTCCTATTCCAGGAGCTGCTACTACATGGTCCCAGATTGTCAATCATTGTGTGAGAAATAATAAGCTACAGGATATTGTGAATGAGCAATCTCTGATTCTTATCGGAAATGGAAAGAAGATTATGTTTTGGCTTGATTGCTGGCTTAATAACCACTGTTTAGCAGAGCACTTCCCTACTTTTTTCCAATTATCCAATGACAAAGCTGCCAGCATTGCTAAGATGGGAATATAGGAAGGGTATGAGTGGATTTGGATTTTTTCCTGGATACATCCACTATGGGGGCGGAACATTGGCTTGCTTGATCAACTCTATGCAATCCTATCGACAGTACACATGGACAAAGATGGAGAGGATAGACTAATATGGAAGGACAATAATTCAGGAAGATTTTCAGTGAAATCTTTCTGTGGATTGTTAAGTCCAAAGCCTTCCACAAACAATGCCTTCTCGTTTGCTGGAATTTGGAAAGGTATTGTCCCTCCTAAGGTAGAGATCTTTTGCTGGATGGCTATCATTAACAGAATCAACACCCGATGTATGTTGGTTCGAAGAGGTATATTGGGTAGCTCGGAATCAAATTGCCCTATCTGCCTAGTGGAGGTATAATCGGTGGACCATATTCTGCTGCACTGTCATAAGCATTGACTCATTTGGTCTAAAATCATTAAATGGTGGGGTTTAGTTTGGTGTTGCCCAAAGAGCTTCTCAGATTTGTGGTCTTAATGGACTTCCATGGTGCATGGTCATTTTCAGAGGAAGGCATGACTGATGTTGTTCTTCTCAGTGGCATGGTCTCTTTGGCTCCTTCGAAATGATCTGATTTTGCAACAGAAGACACCTGACTATGATTTAATATTCTTTCTTATTATCACCCGTCTATGTCTATGGTTAAAAGCTATCCATTCTGATTTCCCATACTCCCCTACAGATCTGATCAGATCGGCAGATGGCTTGCTTCGGTGGTCTAATTCTCACGCTTTCAAGATTAATAATATGTGGTCTCCTCTTATGATTAATAGCCTCAAATGGAACGTGGATGGCTCTTCTCTTGGTAAGCCATGCCCCTCTGTAATAGGTGGTGTGCTGCGAAATCACCATGGTCATTTTCTTGGTATGTTCTCTGTTCCAGTTGGTATTTTAGACTCTAATATTGCTGAGTTAAAGGTTATTGTCAAAGCCATTGAACTATCAGCATCTAATTGTCTCTTCCACCATCAACACCTCATCATAGAATCTGACTCTGTCAATGTTATTAGCTGGATGAATAAGCCTCACAGCCGTCCCTGGAAGCATCATAATCTGTTCTCCTCTGTTAATAGACTGAAACCATATTTTGGTTCAATCACCTTCTCCCATATCTTTCGTGAATGTAATTGCATGGCAGATTGCATGGCTAAACAAGGAGTGCGGAGATCAAGTGAATTTGTTGCCTGGCTTTGACTCCACCATTTTTCTGTGGCCTTGTTCTTGTGTCTTCTACCATCATGTCTTTGAGTTATTTCTGTTTTGTTTTGTAGATGAATGTTTAACTTTGAGCTCATTCGGATGGATATTCTATGGTTTTCTTTGCTTTTGTCTATCTTAGACTGCGTTTTATCCTATATATGGCTTTTTGCCATAGTAAGATATTGTGTAGCTTCTGTACTACTCCCGCCAGACTTTGGCGTTTAAATAATATACGCATCTTTCACAAAAAAAAAAAAAAACAATTGTTTCAAGTGATGTAAATACAAATTACACATCACCATTGGTATATTTCTACTGCCAGCAATGATTTGATGTTTCAAAGGTTATACATCAAATCTAATCTGAAACATGAATATGAATAATTGATGATTAACTAATATCTTGGTTAATTTAATTTAGAGTTTATAAGAATTTTAAAATTAATAAAAAAATCTTAGTTAATATAGAAATTATTGATGAAGAAAGATTCATAATAGATTAGTTTATTAAAATGTTAAATTTTTTTGATTATTTAGGACTTGAAGTGAATAAATAGGTTTGTAATAGTAAGATTAATACACAAGTATAAAGAATTGCTAAATAATTAGATCTGAGTTGATCCAGCAAGCATGTTGCAAGGAATTATTGAGCATTTAAAATACGTATATAAAATTATAAGAAAGACTGCATGCTTTTACATCCATGATCAAGCAATATAATATATTATCGCAAGAGAATATTTTTTTTCCTCCTCGCTTTTGGTCTCCTCAAACAGCATATATCGAGTATTTGTTTTTAATGATGGAGTTTGCTAAGATAAGATATGAATTATGATTCTCGGACAGAATAACAGTACCAAGCTTTCGGTCGGTCAGCTTCCAGAATTTTTAACGTGATAAGATGATGGAAGTGACGCCATTAGTGATAAGGAGTTTTCATAATTAATTGGCATTTTGATATGAAGGTTTAGCTGTACAGTAGTACTCATTCCATTGGGCCTCCTCAGGCCATCAACCTTAGGCTGATGATCATGAATCACAAAATAAGCTATGATTAGCTACCTTGGACAATATATATTTGATATCAAGGTACGTATATTACAATTATATATATAATCTTTCTGTTTGTTTTGCAGCCTGTTTTCAAGAATTTTGATTTTTTTTATTTAAAACTATTTTATTTTTATATTTTTGAATCGTTTCAATTTGCTGGTGTTGGAAATAATTTTTATTAATAAATAATTATTACTACAGACTTAACATACAGTTAACTAACTCTATATATAAGAAAGTTTGATTTTACAGACAACAAAACCTTAACTAGAGCGTTAATTCCTCTCAGGAATTCTTAAATAATATTCT
>Ga0325404_1003708_pt1 | contig 16301 bp, 11 predicted proteins | sample PopdelMetagenome_18_FD_205664 | JGI IMG/M metagenome (GOLD analysis project Ga0325404, IMG submission 205664) | Populus deltoides microbial communities from Bellville, Georgia, United States - Xylem-Control-R1 | ecosystem: Host-associated > Plants > Phyllosphere > Stem > Wood/Secondary xylem... | reverse complement strand
AGGTTATGACCTAGAATGTCTAACATGTACAAGTGAGAGATGTAAATAAATGTTCATATATGTATTCTATTTTGGGGAAAGAGTATAGCTTTATCAGGATTTAGTTTGGAGAGCTAACTTAATCGATAACTGTTATTTGAGAAAGTTCTAATTAATATGCTTATGACTCTCCATCTATACAAGGATATTGATGGTTAATAAACAATGATTTCCCTGATTTTTTTTATCAATCAAGAAAAAAAATTAGAATATTTTTGTATGTTCTCTCTAGAACACCATCAAAGTTCTAAGAATTTATAACATGTTATTTATTTAGACGACTCTAATAGCCATCTCAAAAATAAGATTGATCCGATTTTTTAGTTCATATAACATGAATGTTTAATATGAATAGAAGAATAACAAAAATAAAGAAATAAAATTGAGAAACAATAACAGCATGAGCAGCGTATCATAGTTTTAAAACCCGGCCCGGCCAGACAGGTCGACCCGGGACCCGGCCAACCCAGGGCTGGAACCGGACCGGGTTGAAGAAAAAACAGGGGAAGGAAAAACCCGGTGTGACCCGGCTGACCCGACGGGTTGACCCGATCAAAAACCCGGTTGCAACCCGTTGACTTTTGTTTTTTTACTAAAACGACGTCGTTTTGATTTAAAAAAAAACAAATTGACCCCGCCGACCCGGTCAAAACCCTGAACCCGGGCCTTGGACCGGGCTAGGTCTAAAAACTATGATATTAAAGAAGTTCGTCCGACCTCCACACTGTTACAAGCGAGCTTAGTTTGAAGGTTTCAACAGAGGGAAATCAATTAAAGTAGAAGTTACCGTTGCAAGCAACATGCACCATTTGACTCATCTTTAATACGTATCGTTTTAATAATTATAATTAAGATGGCACGAGAACTTACTCCCACCTTTTACTTATGCCTATATATGAAGGCAGTTGTAACAGAACATAAATCATAAAAAAAAAAGAGAAATATAATTATGTTTCCCTCTCTGCAGTTCACATGCTTTTCTTATTTCCTTGTTTTATTCCATTCTCCTTCTTGTCTATTAGCCATTTTTTTCTCAAATCCATTGTTCCCACACCAAATGGTATTAAAGCTAGTGTCTTCAGACCTAAACAATGGCTCCTGACACTAGGTCCCAAGATATTAAAAAATTTAAAAGGGGTGATAAAAACATTTAATAGGGAACAAGCTTAGTGGAATGATAAAATGGCAAGAATGTTGGAACAACAAGGACAACAATAGTTGGTCGGCGACATCAGACTCTTGAGGCTAGAAGAGCTCATCTCTGGCACTTCCCTTCAACATAAGACATTGTTGCAGAAACTGTAGTTACCTACAGGGGAGACCAGTTCTAACCGTGATCAACCATACTCTAGTCAACAAGGATTGGCCATAAGAATCGACTGGCAGTACGGTGGAAATTATAAGTTTTATAAGCCTAGGCGTGATTTTCTATCCTTCGAAGGGGAAGACGTCCATAAATGATTGTATAAATGCAACCAATACTTTGAGATAAAAAAGGTCCAAGAAGTTGAAAAACTCAAGTTAGCATCCTATTATTTGGATGGCATGACACTGTATTGGCATCAAAATTTCATGCATAGCAATGGTGGTAGGTTAGTTTCCTGGAAGGAATATGTGTAAGCCATCTATGGAAGGTTTGGTGGCCATAAGGACCCCTTAGAGAAGTTAAAGGATCTGAAACAAGAAGTCGACTTGGAGACTTACATCAGAGACTTTGATATTATGTGGAATCGTGTAGAAATTGATGAAAGGTACGTTTTGATCTTTTTCTTAGGAGGGCTTGATAAATAAATAAAAAATTTGGTTAAGATGTTCGAACCAAAATCCCTTAAGCAAGCTTATAACCTATCCCGTCTACAAGAAATTCTAAAAACAACCAATCAAACACTCGACCATACCTTTTAGCAATAACCAGACACCCCAACAACAACCTTTTTACAAATATAATAACTTTTATAATCTACCTTCACAACCCTCTAGACTACCTGGATTATTACCCACCCCTCAAACTCAGTTTGGTACTGAGCCTAGTAAAAGACCTACCCGAACTCTTAGAAGCAACACAATGGAAGAATGAAGAGCAAAGGGTTTATGTTTTTGGTATGATGACAAATTCACTCCGGGACACAAATGCAGAACAAAAAGGCTTTATTCCATATGTTTAGTAGGAGATGAGGAGGAGGGGGATGAAAACAGTGAGTTAGAGCCTGTTAGGGAGAATGATGGTTTAGAAGTCACCGATCCACACATTTCTATGAATGCATTGGAAGGGGTTCCAGGGTGTGCTACACCCTTAAAGTGACAAGACGGGTGGTTAGGCTACCTATCTTTATACTGGTAGACTCTGGTAGCACACACAATTTTATGAATACTTGGGTTGCTAACAAGTTACAATGTGAACTAACTCCTATCAATCCAGTAACAGTTAAGGCTGCCAATGGGGGGAAAATGTTGTGCTTTTTAATTTGCAAAGATTTTAGATGGAAGATGCAGAAAATACATTTCGTGGCCGATGTATTTGTGATGGAACTTGATGCCTGCAATATGATCTTAGGTGTTCAATAGTTGTCTACCTTTGGAGACATTGTATGCAATTATAAGAGTATGTGGATGAGCTTCGACCGGCAAGGACAAAGAGTAACACTAAGAGGAGAAGAACTTTGAAATTACAATTGGTCTAGTTTGGACAGATGAGTGGTCTGCTGGGTAGTAGAAGTACCATAGCAAGTATTAGTCTCTGTAGCTTGATGCTGGTTCAGGAAACGAGTGTGGCACATGCATTAACAATGAGGAAAAATCTTAACGATAAAGAAAAGGAAGCCCTACAAAATCTTCTTCACCTCTACCAAGATGTGTTCACCCCTTTGGCAGGGTTACCCCCTAACAGACCTGAAGATCACATTATTCCCTTAAAGGAGGGAGCTCAACTTGTTAACCTTTGGCCATACAGGTACTATAGTTTACAGAAGGATACGGTGGAGAGATTGATCTCCGAAATGGTGGGTGCTGGCACAATTCAACCAAGCCATAACCCTTTTGCATCACCCGTCGTGATTGTAAAGAAAAAAGACCTCTCTAGACGGTTGCGTGTCGATTATAGAGCCTCCAATAAGTTGACAATCAAAAACAAATTCCCCATACCTTTGATTGAGGAGCTACTAGAAGAATTAACAGGGGTATCAGTGTTCTCAAAAATTGATTTATGCTTCGGTTACCGCCAAATCCGGATGATCTCAAGAGACGTACACAAAACAACATTTAGAACACACAATGGTCACTACGAGTTCCTAGTAATGCCTTTTGGTCTCACCAATGCGCGCGCTACCTTTCAAAGCCTAATGAATGAGGTGTTTAGAGCTCATTTGAGGAGGTTTGTTCAACTTTTTTTTATGACATTTTAATTTACAACCAGTCCTATAAAGAGCACCTAGAACATCTACAAGTCATTTTTACTTTGCTTATGACACACAAGTTGGTGGCAAAGGAGAGCAAATGCGTCTTTGGTGATGACAAGGTGGAGTACCTAGGCAACGTTATTTCTAAGACAGGAGTGGCTACAGATCTAGAGAAGCTATAAAAAATTGACCATTACCTCAGAACATCAAGCAATTACGGGGATTCTTGGGGCTCACGGGTTACTACTGAAAATTTGTAAAAGGCTATGACATTATTTGTTGTCCCCTAACCAAACTTCTTAAAAAGGATGTCGTTGGTTGGGATTAGGAGGTAACCTCGCCTTTTGAAGCTCTTAAGAAGGCAATGGTTAATCCTCCAATCTTATCCCTACCGGACATGAGCAAATCTTTTATCGTGGAGACTGATGCATCGGGTTCAGGCATTGAGGCAGTGTTAATGCAGGAGGGGCATCCTATAACATACATTAATAAGGCTTTAGGGCTAAGGCAACAAGTGTTATCCACTTGTAAAAGGGAAATGTTGGCAATCCTACTGGCAATAACCAAGTGGAAACAATATCTGTGGGGAAGGTCCTTCAAGATTAGAACCGACCACGTTAGCCTTAAATACTTGCTGGATCAGAAAATATCTTCTCCCTCTCAACATTTATGGCTGACTAAACTCCTGAGATTTGATTACAAAATTGAATTTTGTAAGGGAAGAGAGAATGTTGCAGCTAACGCTTTTTCTGGGATAACCAACAATGAACTTAATGCTCTAGCACTGTCCAGAATATCGACCCCTTTAATAGCAGACATTAAGAAGTCCTGAGAGGAGGATAACAAGATTCAATCCATCATCCAAGATTTAATGAAAGACCTGGCTACATACCCTCATTATAAATGGAGTGACAGTTACTTATTCAGGAAAGGAAAACTTGTGGTGGGAAACAATCCAACATCAGCTTATAACTGTTTATCATGATACATCACACACTTAGGTTCTACAGTCACAGCAGCAAGAGTTGCTAGCATTTTTTACTTGAAAAAATAATAGAAACAGATAAGACAATATATAAGAGAATGCCTAACCTGTTAATGATGTAAAACAGAAAATATAGCCAATCTATGACTATTATGGGTGCTACTAGTGGCAACAACACTGTTCATAGATATCAAGATGGATTTCATAACTGGCCTCCTTAAATCAAAGGGAAAGGAAGTTATTTTTGAAGTGATGGATAAATTCAGCATTTTATGGCAATTTCACATCCTTATATGTGGAGGAACTTACTGCCATCTTCTACTACTTATTTCTATATATGAAGGCAGTTGTACTAGGGGGAATATAAAAGAAGAGAAATATAATTCTTTTTCCCTCTCTACAGTTAGCATGCTTTTTTTCTTTCCTTGTTTTATTCCATTCTCCTTCTTATTTGTTAGCCATTCTTTTCTCAAATCCATTGTTCCCACACCACACACCCCTAATCAAATCTGAAAAATGGAGTCCCAAAACAGCAACATTTGTAATAACGGATCGGCTCTAATCTTCCTTGGGACAGGATGCTCGAGCGCCGTCCCCAACGTCAGGTGCCTCCTCCAGCCCTCAGATCCTCCTTGCTCCGTTTGCTCTCAGGCCCTCTCCGTCCCTCCCAACCAAAACCCTAACTACAGGTTCGATCTATCATATTTGGTCCGTTGTGGAATTAATGTAATGTTGATGGATTTAATTAATTAATTAAAAATAAAAGTGAGTGTGGTGTTTTGTTGGGTGTGGGTTACAGATGCAATACATCACTCGTTATAGATCACTACAGCGAGAGTGATAATGCACACAGCTATATATTGATAGATGTGGGTAAGACATTCAGGGAGCAAGTCCTTAGGTGGTTTACTCTCCACAACATTCCTCGTATTGATTCTGTAAGGCTTATGATCATGATTTCCTATATATTATATTATTTCTCATTTTGAGGCCACTTGGACTGATTTTTTTTATCAACTGCAGATCATTTTGACTCATGAACATGCTGATGCAGTTCTTGGTCTTGATGATATACGTGCTGTGCAACCATATAGCCCGATAAATGACATTGATCCCACTCCCATCTACCTAAGTCACCATGCGATGGATAGGTAACTATTCTCTTCTTTCTGGGTTTGTTTTATCACCATCACCTTTACCACTTTTTCCCCTTTGGCAGGGCATGTTTGATAATTAATGATCATTTGATGCTTTTGTCTGCTCATCGTTCCTTCGTTGTGAGTTTTGAGATAATCAACACAAGGACTGAAGTCTATTTGATGAAAGTAACTTGAACATCTATTAATACTTCTATAGTTGATAAGATTTGAAGGTTTAAAAGAGGAAAGATAACTATTTTCCTGCCAGTCGAGTCATACTGATGCAATGTAACTATAGAAGTGAATACTCTACAACAAACCAAGGTCTTATGCAGACTTCCTGATCATAGAACTTATTTATGTGGTGTCCCATTCGTTTGATTTATTATTGTACTTTGCACTTTACTTCAATCCGACTTTTAACATTACTTGATGTCACTGCATGTTTTGTCTTTGAGCAGCATTGCAGAGAAATTCCCTTACTTGGTACAGAAACAATTGAAGCCAGGCCAGGAAATAAGACGAGTAGCGCAGCTGGACTGGCATATAATTGAGGAAGACCATCAAAGACCATTTGTTGCATCAGGCATACAGTTTGTTCCTTTGCCAGTTACCAGATCTGAACCTTTCTTAAAATATGTGTAAACTACTAATACTCTATCTCTCTGCCCTGTTTCTTATTCTTGTGTCATCTTTGTTCTGTAATGTAGGTGATGCATGGAGAAGATTATATTTCTCTGGGGTTTCTCTTTGGTGAAAAATGTAGAGTAGCTTATATATCTGATGTTTCACGCATTCCATCTAGCACAGAGCATGGTTAGTTTTATTTTGTTCACTTTTCTTGTAAGAATTTATTTGGAAGCATATATTTGCACTGTTTAGACATGTTAAGAGTCCCTTAATTCTGTGCACGAATGGAGATGATTCATTGTCATGTGGAGAGATTTTCAATGGCTGTGGAATGTGTAAAAAGAGGATGGTTTTCTGGGGATTTGTGCTGTCATATTTTTGATATAGTGACATATTGGTTTTGCAGTAATTTCAAAAGCTAGTGCAGGACAATTGGATATTCTGATCCTGGACACTTTGTACAAGGTTAGTTGCAAAAATTCTTTATATTCTATTTTCTTATATTCCTTCTTTGAATCCAATGAATATTGGATAGTATCAGAGTGAGGTACAAACATCGACATTCTTTCATCAAATTTTGGTAGAATTTGCATATCATGTGGGAAAAATGAACCCTTTGGTGGTTTTGACACAAACATTTTGTGTGCATGGGCTTGTACAAATATTGTAGTCTGTTCCTTCTTTTGGTTGTCTTACAAAGTAAGCCATTTGCTATAGTTTTCTTTTTTGGTGTGTTCTCCAACAAAGTAAGTCCTGTAAAAGCATAGAAAGTAATGAGCGTGATTTGCAAAATGGTCCTCTTAATTTTCTCCGAATTCCAATTATGTGCCCAAGTCTCAATTTGTCATTTAATTTACAGACGTCATCATTGTTACCTTGCCATCTAATTGCTTAACTTTTTATGGGATATTCAATGGAGGCTGAAATGTACCTTCACCAATTGCCAAGATGGAAGGCTGACCATTTTGGCAAACTAGGATTTTGAGTGAAATATGCAATTACACTACGCGCACATTTTGTTGCATTTTTTTCTAATATTCAAAGTGGCACGGTGTTGTTTCAAGTGACTTGGGATCAAATCCTGCTCATATGTGAGATAGGAGGGAAGGGAATGGTCCCTCCTTGTTGTAGAGCTCAAAGCCCAATATCCTTCCAATGAACCAGAAAAAGGAAACCATATGATTTTGAAACTTGATCGAAATGGCTTTAGTAGTCAATATTTATAATATGCATTGCTCTTCTTATAAGGAAGGGATTTAGGGAAGGGAAATGTCGCTGCTTGTAGTATAGTTCGAGTCTAAATGGTCGTGGAAAAAAAAAAAAGGAAAAAGATTCATAATCAAATTATGGATTGAGATTGGTATATAGTTCATGCTATTTGACTTTGATCAATAAATGTTGTTGATATGCAATTTGTTTTTACAAAATTGGATAATGCCAATTTATTTCATTCATATCTAATGTGAACTCAAGGGTAAGAACCATTAAACCTATACACAAGAAAGAAACAAAACATGAAAGCTAAAAATAATAAGTAATCTTAAGGATAGCAAAAACTTGACACAATAATTACTTGAATCAAGACACAAAAAATATTGGATTGAAGACTCTAACCCAACAATTATAAGTAATCACGAATTGAAAGTATAAGGAAGAATGCTACAAAGACAATTGATCTTTGATAATTTCAAGATAGTTTAATTTCAATGAAGGACCAATAACTATGAGCAACCCTCACATAAGCACATAAAAGCAAATAAAAGTTGTGGCAAAACAAATTATAATCCAATCTGAACCTTTGATGTTGTAGGCTGATTTGCATCATTCCTCTTCTCCTAAAAAAGATTTGACCTTAAATTGTCACCTATATTAAACGAAGAGATAAAAAACATTGAAAATAACACTGACACTCACCTGGAAGATCCACTTTGTATGCATTGTCATTGATCCTTTCTAGAATTTAAATAGATCATCTGATGTAACTTAGATCTCCAATGGGCTGGAAATCTCTCTTTGTGCGTTTGCACCCAAGCCCAATAACCACTAGGTATACTATCTATGGGCAATACATCATAATTCTGCAACAAAGAAACAACACCACTATTTTGCACAGGATTGTTAGTATAAAGAACATTTTAAAAAAACTCTTTCTTGCATGACAACTCTCATGCTTCTTTGTTTTTCTCCCAACACTATCTTCTCTTTTTTGCCCCTCCACTGTCGACTAGCTTGCTATTATTCTCTCTTGACCGAATTTGACTTTTTTCTTTGCTCAAAGCTCACTATCTCTCCATGATTTTCACTCCCTTTGGCTTCCCTTTCTCTATTGAGTTTCAATTGGTCTTCATAGACTTGTTTCAGTGACAATAGTACAATTGTGATGGATTTTCCATCTAAAGAATATCTATTTCGAAACCTATCATGCACTACTCTCCTATCAAACAACCACAAACACCCCAATGACAAGTGACTTGCATTCATAGGAGCCACATCACACCAAACCTCATCATTATATTTTCCAATCGAAAAAGACACCAAGACCTGTTTGTTAACTTTAACTTCTCCACATTTATTCAACCATTAAAGCCTATATAGTCTATGATGTTTAATAGTGACTAGATTCAATTTTCTAACAAATATAAGACTAGCAACATTAAAACAACTCCACCATCACTAATCATACTACATACTTTGTAGTATGATATGGCATGTATGGAAGATATTCTCCCTTATTGTTCCAAATCATCTTTCTTGATCTGAACATTTAGTGTACGTCGAATAACCAATGATTCTTCCTTAATTGGATACATTACATTTTCATCGCTAGCATCCTCAAGTGGTGGCATCTTATCATTAGTGTTGTCACTCTCGATCTCAATCTCGTTGTAGTCTTGTAAAATCATAACTCTCTTGTTTGGCCAATAAGAAGCTATATGTCTAACTCCCAAACATTTAAAACACTTAACTTCATGGTTAAGAGTAGATTGAGTATCAAATTTACCCTTAGAATCAATAGCCACTTCTTTTTTTGACCGAAACTATCAATAGACAACTAATTTGACCGAAACTAATAATAGCAAAACAAAGAAATTTTTTGGTCGACATAAAAGAAACCAATTTTGCAATTCAAAATTACTCGAACCTACTTGTGTTCAAATAACCCCGAAATCATTTATCAAAACTTAGATATCCAATACTCCAAGAAATATTAGATTCTGGTGTATATTTTTAAATCCTGAATTCAAACTTCTGTCACTTTTACTTTGCGGTAGATTTCACAATATGTGATTTTCAACCCTTTTTTATACCATGCTGCAACAATTAGATGTAAAGAAAGCAATGAAAACTAAAGCGGAAACTTAATGAAAGATATAATATGATTTTAAAGCCTTGCTTTGATACCATCTTATGCGAAGCTGGAGGGTAAGAACTCTTGAACCAACATGCATGGAAGAAACAACTCAAGAAGGATAAAAATTATATCTAAGGATAGCAAAAACTCAACACAATGATTACTTAAACCAAGACATCGAAGTTATCGGAATGAAGACTCTAACCTAATGATTTTAAGGAATCGTGAATTGTAAGTATAAGGATGAATGCCACAAAGACAGTTGATCTTTTTGATAAATTCAAGACTCTTTAATCAAGAGCCAATAGGTATGAATAATCCTCACATAAGCACACAAAAGTTGTGGCAAAATCAATAATAATCTGATTTAAACGCGGAAACTTAAAAGAAAGATATAATTTGATTTTAGAGCCTTGCTCTGATATTAATTTATGCGAACCCGGAGGATAAGAACCCTTGAACTCATATGCATGGAAGAAATAACTCAAGAATGCTAAAAATCATATTTAAGGATAGCAAAAACTTAACTCAATGATTACCTGAACCAAGATATCGAAGTTATCGGAATGAAGACTCCAACCTGATGATTTTAAGGAATTGTGAATTGTAAGTAAAAGGATGAACGCCACAAAGACATTTGATCTTTTTGATAAATTCAAGACTCTTCAATGAAGTGCCAATAGGTATGAATAATCCTTGCACAAGCACACAAAAGTTGCGGCAAAATCAATAATAATCCAATCTGAATAGTAATCTTTACAAAAGAGTATTTATAGTGTCAAAATAGACTTAACCTTAATGGACTAATGGGCTGACATTAAACCTAATTTAAAAATGACCCAAAATATGAAAACTAAACAGAAAACCCAAGTCTGAATAAAAAACAAGGTTGCCGTATGTTGTCCAAAAAACGAGCTAGTGACTTTTGTATATCTTTGAAAGACCAACTTTGTAGTCCTTGATAATTAAGGAAAAGTAGCCTACTTTGTCTTGCAAATCAAAGACAAGTTGTCAGCTTTATTACCTAGGAAGATAAGTAAAGTTGCTGCCAACTAAGAATCCTTAAATAATTAGGATTCTTTGTAAACGTAGAACTCCTAAGCTGCCACTGGTCCTTGTAGAATAAGGAAAAAACTTGTAGCTGCCTCTCCCTATGCTGCCCAATTTGCCAAAAACTTTATGCCCATGGATCAGCCCCTTCCTTTGCATGGATCAAATTAAGGTATGATCATCACTTGTAGCTTGTCTTAGCCCAAATATTCTAAATAAGCCCATTGAATGTTTCCTTAAGTTTCTTGACTCTTGATCTCGTAATTGGTCCAACTAGCACTTTTAATGCATCCTTTAATATTATAGGCTGATTCACATCAATATCGCTGGACAACATGGTGGATTTCATGTTGCCATTTTGCATTATAACTCATTGGTATCTTCCAGGAATTTATGTCATATAATCACCAATCTTTCTACCTCTTGTACAGAATGGGTCTCATAATACACACTTTTGCCTCCCTCAGGTTTGTCTTTTATTTCTCATCATTTAATTATCCTGGAACATTTTCATTCTTCTATTCTCACATGTTATGGTAAATATGCAGACTCTTGAGACAGTGAAGAGATTATGCCCAAAGCGAGCTCTTTTAATTGGAATGACCCATGAATTTGATCATTACAAGGACAATGACTTTCTAACGGAATGGTCTCAAAGGTATAAATTTTGCTTCACGTGATTAGACAAGAACCTCTATTCTTTTGTTTACAATAAATTAAAGAATTTGAACTTATAATTGTTTCCATGCAGGGAAGGAATACCAGTGCAGCTGGCACGTGATGGTCTGAGAATTCCTGTAGAACTATCTTAAGGTCTGGATCAATATGAGCTTTACATTATATTCACTATTTTAGGCATATTTTTTTTTTACATGATTTTAAGCACATCTTCAATCTCTCTCATTCCTGAATAAAGGTGGTCTGCTTGTTATTGATGTATCACTATACAGGGGGGTCCATTTAGCCATGAATATTTTTAATATCTTAAAACTATAATTACGCCTGCACATTAAAACACTAATTTAATGTTTTGACTCTTGTTATGCGTCAATGGTTAATGAAGGATTTGTTTTTATTTATCTATTTATTTATTTTTGTTTTTAAGATTTCTGAATTCAGAACAGTTGTCCTTTGGTGCTTTTACCATCATATAGATGATGGTTCTATTTACTTGCCCATGCCGGTTGAGATATGAAACAACTGTTATCATTATATCATCTGTCATCCCATTTTGTGGGAAGCATAGAAAAAATTTAATCATTTATAGCCTCAGCAGCTCAAGTGAAATTCAACTGTAGAATCGATTATTTTTATTATATGACAGTTGAGGGAGAGGATGAAGGGTAGTGATTGATGTCAAACATGTTACCTGCACCATTCTAATGTTTGATAAGATTTCACAAATTATAGTAAGAAACTTTGAGGTAGTGTTGGGTTACCGGTCCCGGGATAGAAGATAAGAGGAATAGAAACTTGTGCCAACCTGGAGGGTAAAATCCTCAGAACTCACAATTAAGAATTAAGATACTTACCCAAGAAAATTAAAATCATATTAGATCGTGACTTGTTGATTATTTGAATCAAGAATCGAAAGAATATGGCTAGAACGCCACAAAGATGATTTCCATGATAAATTTTGAAAAGTTTAATGAACAACAAAAGTTAGAGTGTTTATAAAATTTAGTCAAAACCAATTTGTCTTCACATTCTAAAATTTGACTTCAGCAAAAATAAACTATAAATAACTATGGATTGAAAGTTAAATATAAAGTCCAAGTGTTGTATAAATAAGAACTTAATTTATGTAGTAACTTTTGGTCTTTATTGGAGGGTTTTATCAATGAATGAGTGCTATAAAATTTTAACCTTGTAGGAAAAAGAACCTTTAAAATCTAGCAAAATTTTAGTATGATTTAACAGTTGGATTAAAAGTCATGACCATTAATATAAAGTAATATAGCCAAGCTCTGGTACATGCTAATCATTCTCATCTTTTGCTTGGATCATATTGATCAAGGCTCGATTCTTCTTTAAACTTAACTTCATGCTTGACACCACTTTAGAAGGAATTCTCGAAGCTTGCTTGACTCGAATGCCATAAATTAACATATTGAAAACCTCTTTGATCCTCTTGGCTCTTACACATGTAATTGGTCAAATCAACACATACAATAGATCTTGTGGTATTGCTTGTTGATTCTTATCATTCCCTCGCTTGTCATAATGATTTGACTTTTAATCATCATATACATCAAAAAGAGAGATCACAAACATTAAATGTATTATTAACATTATACTCGCTTGGAAGTGCCAATCTAAATGCATTGTCATTAATATGTTCAAGGACTTGGAATGGACTATCCCTTCTAAGCTGCAACTTAGATTGCCTATGGGCTGAAAGTTTTTTCTTTCTTATATGCACCAAAACTCAATCATCAGATTCAAAGATAACACGCTTATAATCTTTGTTGGCTTTAAATGCATATTGTTCATTCTTCTTTTGTGTTTAATGTTGAACACTTTCATGGAATTTCTTCACTATCTTTATACCTTTTGCACTAACAACGAAGCCAAGAAAAACAATTTTATTCATGCAAAAAGTACACTTTTTTAAGTTTGCTTATAATTTTTCATTCCTCAAAACATTAAGCACACAACACAAATGGTTAATATGCTCCTCGAAACTTTCAATGTACACCAAGATATCATCAAAATAGACTGTAATAAATCTTCCTATAAATGTGCTTGGTGCATGATTTATCAATCTTATAAATGTGTTTGGTGCATTAGTAATGGCATAATCAACTACTCATGTAACTCATATTTAGTCTTAAAAATAAATTTTCATTTATCTCATTCTTTCATTCTAATTTGATGATAATTACTTTTTAAATTAATTTTTGGAAAAATACATGAACCATATATTTCATATAACATGTCATCCAACCTAGGAATTAGATGTTAATGCTTTTTTGTAATGTTGTTGATAGCCCAACAATTCATACATCATCCAAGACCCATCTTTTTTCGGCATAAGAAACATTGTTACCGCACATGGATTCATGCTCTTCCTTATGTACCCCTTAGTCATCAGTTCCTTAACTTGTCTTTGAAGCTCATTTGTATTCTCCAAACTACTTTTATAGGCTGGTCGATTAGGAATTACAGCTCTAGACACGAGATCAATTAGATGTTTTATTTCCCTAAATGGATCTAAACCACAAGGAACATCATCATGAAATGTATCCTCATATTCATATAATAAAAAAATAACAATACTAGGAGAGATTGATCAATATTTTTAGTATTAAAACATGTCTTTTGGTAGAAAAGTACAAACATAGACTACTTAGTATAAAAAACACTCTTTTGCATAAAAACTCACTTGTTTCTATATTTTTCTCTCAACAACCTCTTTTTCTTTCTTCTTATGTGGCGGCCCATCTCTTTTCTCCCCTCTCAGTCATCTCTTTCTTTTCACTCATTTCAACCACCTCTTTCTTTTCACTCCTCTCAGCCTCAGTCTTTCCTTTTAATTTCAATTGATCTTCATATACTTGTTTTGGGGTTAAAGATATAAGGGTAATTATTTTACTATCATTTACCAAAGAGTGCCTATTCTAGAACTCATCATAAATAAGCTCTCTATCAAACAACCATAATCTTCCTAATAGTTTGTGACTTGCATGCATGAGAACAACATCACAAAATAACTCATCACTATACCTCCCAATTAAAAAAGAAATTAATACATGTAATAAGAATTATCAAGCAGTAACACATGATCTAATAAAGGTGTTAGTTATGCCTATTACAAAGTCAATGACCAAGAAAATTAAAAAGACCTTCAAAGGGCTTATTCAGGATATTTGAGTCAATTCAAGCTTTCAGACTTCAACTAGGGATGATCAGACTCTAATTAATTTAAATCTAAAAAAGAAAAGGAGTTGGTGAAATGATAATGATAAAGAGAGGCAGTTTGGGCTTGGTTTCCTCATGTTTTACAGGTTCCTTAAAGAATTGGACAAGTTTAAGTTGGTTTTGGCCTTTATTTTTTCTAATGCATAGTTTTACGCTAACAAGAATAATTTTTTTTTATCTAGCCATTGGATCATGTTGGAAGTTTTCTAGAAGATTCTAAAGGCGTTGTTTTCTATAGGGTTCAAATTTTATAGCGATCAAACATCGGGAAGACCTTTTGATAAGGTCCAAAAACTATTGTGCAGGATTTACATTATTTTCCTAGTTGATTTATGATTCTTGTTCTTATTTGAATTAATACTCTTTTATTATTTTTTCAGCTTTATTTATGATCTTTTTACTTATTATAAATAGGATTATTTAGCTTTTATTTAAATTTTTTTTAGAAAGTTTGTGAGTTGCTCATACTTTAGGTTCTTCATCGAACTTTTCTTGGACTTATAAAAGATCATCTATTTTTGTGATGCTCTTCCTATACTTCCAATTTGTGATTCATTATAATCATAGGGTTGGAGTTCTTTTTTCACCAAATATCTTTGATTTCTTGGTTCAAGTAATTGTTGGATTAGGTTTCTATGAATCTGATTTTAGTTTTCTTGGATTATTTCTAGCTTGTTTGTGGGTTCAAAAGTACTTGCTCGTATTAGTTGGTATAAGCATAGGGCTTTAAAATTAGGTTCTATCTATCTTTAAATTATCCATATTATTTGCTTGTAGTTTTGAATTTTAATTCTTGCAGCAATAGTATAAAAAAATGAAAAAAAAAAGGTTTATGTTCAAAAAGGCTATTGTTGAATAAGAATCCGTATAGTACAAAAAAAAGTTAATTTCGTTTGTTGTTAATTCTGTCATAAAAATTGTAAGTTACAATTCTTAATAAATTGACAAGTTAGCCTTCTACCAAAATTAGTTTGCTTACATACCAGCAATTTGTTATTTGTCATTGATTTTAGGATTAGATGAGTATACTTGGGGCTTGGGTATTTGTGAAAATTACAAATCAGCATTTACCGAAATTAGTTTGCATTGTCAATTAATTCTGTTTATTTGTTGTTGCTGTTGTTGTTAGTTTCAGGTTAGTATAATCTATTGTGGTTTTGGGTTATTAGTCTTTCTTGTATATGTTTTCGTTTTCGTATTGGTTTTTGTGTTTGTTGACATATTCGTTGATGTTTTAATTTTTGCTATCATTTTTGTTGTTGTAAATTTGTATTGTTGTCTTTTTTGTTTTTCATAATTGTTTTAAGTACTAAAATCTATGGTTGATTGTTATGAGGCTGTGATTTTTTTATTGTTTGTTATTATTTTCTTAAAGAACTGAAAAGGTGATAATATTATTGTGAAAAGCTAGAATTGATTTTGACCATGCATCAATGCACCAAATTGATGGATTTTAACAAGTATAGAAATCAAAGAGATGAGGGATTTCAACATGATGATAATTTCAGCGATAAAGGAATAGTAAGAGATTTTGAGTATCGTGATAGCTTAGAGAAATTTTTTGGAAGTACTAAGATAAAAATTATAGCGTTTCAGGGGAGAAATGATCCCGATGCCTATTTAGGTGAGAGAAAAAGATTAAGTTGATCTTCGATTGCCACCAATATTCGAAGGAGAAAAAGGTAAAGCTTGTTGTTATTGAATTTACTGATTATACGATAATTTGGTGTGATAAACTTGTTTTAAATAGGAGGAGAAACCATGAGAATCCTATTGCCACTTGGTGATGC
>Ga0325404_1003706_pt1 | contig 16304 bp, 14 predicted proteins | sample PopdelMetagenome_18_FD_205664 | JGI IMG/M metagenome (GOLD analysis project Ga0325404, IMG submission 205664) | Populus deltoides microbial communities from Bellville, Georgia, United States - Xylem-Control-R1 | ecosystem: Host-associated > Plants > Phyllosphere > Stem > Wood/Secondary xylem... | reverse complement strand
CCCGTAAAACCAATATCCCTACATAGAGTTTCACCTTCTCAAACTGAATTCTACTAATTAGAGAGTATTTGAATAACAAGAATAAGAAACTTGGAACGGAAACAAATGAATCAAAATGAGAAAATAAAGAAATCAAATAGCATTTGTACATTGAAAAGTGATGGTAAGTATTTTTATGGAGTTTTCATTAGTGATTGTTGTGGTGCCTATGGTGATGTAACGGTAAATTAAAATAGACAGTACTGATGGTGTAATTACTAATAATTAATTATATCCACAAACAATTCTAATATCTTGTTTTGATTTTTTATTTTGATTTTTGCCTTGTCAAGAATGATAAAATATTAATTTTTTACTCATAGTCATTTTTCTATTTTTATTTTTTTAATTAACGTAAAGATATAATGGATAGGGCCACTCATATATATAACCTATTAATATAAAATTTTGAATTTATGCATACTTAATAACTAAAATTTAAATTAATTATAAATGAAATTAAAAAAAACATAATTAAACATAAAAAGATATATTACAAAATCCAAATTCAAAAAATTAAACATAAAGTTCACTGCATTATTATTAATATAACAACTAAGAAAAGAAAATTAAAAAGGGTGGCTGCCTCAATCATTTTAATCTTTAATAAAATATAATCATAAAAAAGCCACTCTATATATAATCTCCCACTGGATCCCACTTCTATCAGAGCCTCCTCACCACCATTTGCAGTTGCTTGTTGGCTCGGCCCAGCTTGACCTGGGTGGCCAGGAGCCACGGCTCTTTGTCTGCCCCGTCTTCCAACTCCTTGACCGTAAAGATTTTCAGGCATAACTGTTAACGCATCTGGTGATTGAACGAGCTAGCTGGAGAGACCTCTTCTTATTTCTTGCTGCAACTCTTCTCCTTCTCCGTGACATACTTTCTGTTATGTAGTGACTTGAGGAGTGCGACGCATACAAATGTCTACTATGCAGGAGGGACCGATCCTGGTGGCGGATGAATAACGAGTCATTAAGGTCAGGGGGACCCGCATGCCCGACCAATAGGTTTGGCTTTGGGCTTGAAGAGACAACCTGTGTGGTTTTCACCACTTCTGTTACTGTCACTGCATTTGATGCAATAGATTTATTCTTGGCTCTAGTACCGACTTCTCTCAAGCTAAGGTGGCTGCGAGGGTTGTGATGAGTAGAGGAATTCATCTTTTAAAGAAGGTGGTCCTTGTGGTGAACCACAATGGAGGAATCAACAAAGGCTCTAACTTAAGAGCTCCCTGTTCAGTTCGATTCGATTCTTGGGTGGATCCAAAGCCATGAGGTGCATGGGGAGACTGGGGAGCTTGGACTGTTAGAAGAAAAATAGGTGTGATATAAAATAATAATAATAAAAAAACTATAACAAAGTAAAAAACTCTAGAATAAAAAGAAGATTAAGAAAAAAATATATTTTTATTAAGTGTTTTTCTTTTAGCTTTTTTAGTTTTTCTTTTTTTTTTATACTGTTTAATAATACTAAATTACAAATCATTTTATAAACATAAAATCTTAAATAATTAAGAATTAAACTAATAAAAAAAAATCCTAATTTAAATAAGAATTATATTATACTGATTGACCATTTCTCAACTAATCGATTAATTTATTTAATTCAATTGATTATTTAATTTTAACCGGTCAATATATTCCTAATCGGTCAACCGCAACTAATTTCTACAAATTAATTTACTTTCAACTTGAACGAAACCTACAACTGTCGACATTATTTGCCATCATTGCCGGCTGGGAGGAGGAGGGATTGGGATTGAAAGGAGAGAGTTGTTAAGATGCTTTTCAGAATCTCTCTCTCTCTCTCTCTCTCTCTCTCTCTCTCTCTCTCTCTCTCTCTCTATATATATATATATATATATATATATATATATATATATATATATCATTATTAAGTGCAGTGAATGGTAGACAAGGCTAGGGAGAGTTTGTTTTTCCCTTTGAAGAAGTACAAAAAGAAATCATTATTACATGAGAAAAACGAATGCAGTCTTGCTAAGCAGATGCGAAAGCTTATTTGAATTACTTGCTTTGAATTAAAAATTAACAAAATATTTGCTAATTGAATTACCTGCTTTGAATAAAAAAAAACTAATACACATATATATTCAAACTTCCTTTTAATTATGTTTGAAGGATAATTAATTTTTAGTAAACCGAAGGTTATTAATTGGAAATTTGTTTTCTTTTTGTTTATCATCAATCACACCACACAAACAGATTAAATACATGTTTGACACTGTGATAGTTCTATAAAAGAAATCTAGTTAAGAATATCTAATGTATCTCTCAAAAGAATTAATGTTTCAATGTGAAATCACCAAACTAACTACCACCAGTCAATCGTTTCAATATTGTCCAATATGAATATCTATATATATTATGAATTAAAAACGTTGTTAGTATATACGATAAAAATTGACGATTCTATGTGTATATATTAAATATATAAGTTGTTTGTACTTAGAATTGAAATTGGTGATTTGGGCATTCTCTATATAAATAAATTCATTATTTCCAACAATTTTCCCTTTCAAGGTCTTCCATCACCTGACAGACAGACATGTAGCTCATCATCTCTTCCCTATTATTCCTATTATCATGCCATGGAGGCTCCTAAAGCAATCAAGCCAATCCTGGGTGAGTAATTCTACCGGTTTGATGGTTAAACAATTTACAAAGCCATACGGAGGGAGGCAAAAAATGCCTATATCACTACCAGAAAATTAATAAATACAAACACAAATACTAAGAGAATATTTCCGTCGGTAAATTTTTGAGGGATTTTACCGACGGAAATATTCTCTCGGTATATACCGAAGGAATTACCGTGAGAAAAAAAAATTAAAACAAAGCAAAAAAAATGATGACGTATCATTAAAACATATAGTGAAGAAGAAGAAGAAGACATACCTTAATGATGTTTTTTACATATAGTGAAGAAGAAGAAGAGGAGGAAGAAGAAGAAGTAGTAGAAGAAGAATAATAATAAAAAATAAGTCTGTTTCTTGTGAAATAAGGAGATTCAGGCTTTTTATTGGGGCGCGTTAGTGATGGATTTACCGACGGATAATTGAATATTAATCTTTTTTAATTATTCCATCGGTAATTCTATCGGTAATATTTAATTTAAATTTTCAATTTCGTAAAAAGTTTTCAGAAACCGCCAACAATTACTGATGATTTTTCAATCCGTCGGTGATTCAGTTTGTAATATTTAAATTAAAATTTTTAATTAATTGAATTTTTTCAGAAAACCGCCAAATAACACCGATGACTTTTCAATCCATTGGTGATTTTGTCTGTAAAGAACAACAATTAACAGTGCAATTGGAAAGTTAACAGTTCTAGAGCTCTTTGGAAAATACCGACGGAAACTTCCGTCGGTGGTTCCCTTTGTAATTGACATGATGAACAGTGTTCATAGTTTACCGACGGAATTTATTTCGTCGGTAATTTCGTTGGTAAAAATGACACGTCATATTTTTTTTGCTCTGTTTTAATTTTTTTTCCACGGTAATTCTCTCGGTATATACCAAGGGAATATTTCTGTCAGTAAAATCCCTCAAAAATTAACCGATGAAAATATTTCCTCAATATTTCCGTTTGTATTTATCGATTTTCTGGTAGTGAAAGGAGTGTTCTGGTACTGAAACAAGTTTTGATGCTGCTGCCCATAAAATCTAGCTAGCTTTTTTGGATAAAAAAGGGACCGGTCTGTGGTGTTTCGGAGTCTTTAAGTGGTCGGAGATGGGAGATCTGATGAGAGAGAGAGAATCGCTGGCTGAAGGAGAGATAGAATCTGTAAGGAAATCCCAGTGCTTACTCTACCATGCAATAACAGCGAAGATAATACTTCAATTTTTTGGTGGTACTATTCTTTTCTATAAAAAAAAAAGGAGAGAAAGAAGACATACCTGGACAAAGAATTCTGTACAAAAGGTAATTGGTACACAACTTTGACCGAGTAATTCCCTCTTCTCTCAATATACCAAACTTTTTTGTCTTGTAATTCAACTCCTTCTTTGATGTTGATTATCATAGTTGGATGTAGCAAATTGTGTTAGTGATATCTGGAGGTTTTGGAGCAAACGAAGTTGATTTCAACTATCATTTTTGCGTGTGTTTGTAGTTCAAGTTGCCTTTAATGTTGTGAAAGACAACGTATATGCGTGTGGATGTGCTGCAGCCACAATGGAAAATATGTTGAATTGCTGCCCATTTTTTGGAAATTTAAATGAGTTTTTGAGCTGAGAGGTTTATATCTTTGAAAAATTAAATATATTTATGTATAGTTATGAGTAATTCAAGTCAAAGAATTTAGTACCCAAGTTACCATTTTCAAATACATTTTTTATTTTATTTGTGACAGAAGAGATTGGAAAATTTAATTAAAAATGAAAGTACTAATGACCTGTTTGTTTTTACTTTGATTGATTATCAAATGACAGCTTTGTTTTTATGCAATGAGAAATTAATAAAATACACTGTGGAATCTCTGTTTTGATTTGATGAACAAATATTTTTAAGCTTATTTCATTTCCAGTTCTTTTTGTATATCATAGAATTAATTGTATTTTTTTTGTGATGATATATATTGAAATCTTTTACCTTTGAGATTTTTTCAAAGATATACAAAGCTTTTAATGAAGAGTGCAGAAGAAAAAAAAGCAGGCAACTCTCCAGAAAAAGCAGCTCCAACGTGCTTTGTCTTGCCCTGCGTTACAAACACAGATTTTAATGGTTTTATAAACAGTAAATAATATTTTTTATATTACCAGACATGTTGAGCATGTGTTTTAAACAAATTAAAACATATAAACACATTCGGAACCTCCTAAATAAACAGAGTTAAGTAGCCATGGAAGGGCATGGGCTGGATATTTTTTTTGCAGCTCGTGCTAAAACTCACCTCCTTTAACAGCATGCTAGGAAAGTTCTTCCTTTCCCGCCTTGCCAAGGTTGCATGAGTCTATAATTGGCAAGGCTGCCGCGGGCAATCCAACCAGTATTAAAATCAATTTCCAACTCTAAAGTCAAAGCATGCATTAAAATATCTGGGCACGTCCCTCAACTACGTAGCAAAGAGTAGAATAACCAGCTAATAGTCTATGACAAGCACATCTCCATAACTATACAAGCAGCCATTCTTGGGCTTGTGGTTCTCAACAACTATTCCTTTATTTTACCATCTTTCGAAGCCTACAAACTAGAAAATAAACTCCAACTGAATCTAAAGCACTATAATTCGACAATAAACAAAATAAAAAAGACACTAGTAGACAACAATATTATAAAATGGCAGATAATTAAGGAGCTTCCCAGCTTGTAATGCTACTGGACAGTCCCCTGTTGCATAAACAAAATAAATTATTTAAGTAATTAATTTACCTTCAAATATATCCATTAACAATATTAAAATCAGTTTCCAGCGTTGAAGTCAAATTATGCATTCAAATCACGTAGCCAAGAGTAGGATAACCAGCTATACATATATAGCTAATAATAGTCTATAACAACCACATCTCCACGCCTATAAAATCAGCAATTTTTGGGCTTGTAGTTCTCAACAAATTAAACTCTCGTCTATTAACTTCTTCATTCAGTTCATCATCACCCTTCGTTCTTTCTTTGTCTAGTTTCAATCACTTCTAGCTAATTGATCAGTTTTCATTAATGGAAAATGAGCCTAAGCTGCTATGGTGGATCTTCTTCACCATTCCATTGCTGATCATCTCAAACTTGCAGAATTGTGCTTATGGAGAACCTCAAGTGCCATGTTTCTTTGTTTTTGGGGACTCACTCTTTGATAATGGAAACAACAACAATCTTTCGACGTTGGCAAAAGCCAATTATACTCCTTATGGGATTGACTTTAGCAAAGGGCCTACCGGGAGGTTTAGCAATGGCAACAACACAGCCGATGTCATTGGTCTTCTTCTTCCTCCCTCTCTAATTACTTAAATGAGTATATGTTTTGATTTCTTTTTAATCCTAATACTAACTATAATTATTTCTCTTTTCACTAATAATTTACCTGTTAATATTTGAAACATCAAATATTCTTAGTAATTAACGCTTTTACATCTTAATTTGATAATAATAATAATTATATTTTTTAGATAGTTTGTTATCCACACATACCTTAAAATTAGCTCTGAAACCTACAATGACTTGGTAGCTCGACTCGTTAACATGTTGACACAGGGCTTGAATTGTGTAGCTTACCCATCTGGGAGACAACCTATTTAATGGGTTGGCACCGAATGGGTGCTAAAGTAAAAAATGGGGGGCACCAATTCGGTGAATTAATTTTAGCAGTAAGCGGCAGAAGATCAGAGCCAAAACAAGAGAGTAACAGAGAGGCTGCTGCCTTTGTGGCAGCAGCATAAGCTGCCATGAGCAGCAGAAGTAGCTCCCATGAGCCGTTGCTTGTGTAAGGCTGTAAAATGTGAGTCATAGAGAGAGAGAGGTGAGACAATTCCAAGAGAGTGAGGATATGAAATGTGTTATCCTTTAAATTGTGTCCAATAATGTTGATTGTTGTGTTCCGTGCACGTAAGCTAGTTGTCAAACCATATTAAATTTGTAGTGATTAGTCTCCGGGCAAAAATTAACGGTTCTGAAAAGTGATATCAAAGTTCTGGAGTTCTTAACAAGGTTTTCATTTTTAAAATTTTTTTATCCAGTTTTAAATAAAAATAAATAAAAAATTCAGATCAAGCCGTTGAATCGTGAATTGATCGATGTGAACATGGATACATGAATTGACTCGTCTAACAAAAATTCAGATCATTTTGCATGGCATAATTATCATACTAACCCATCGATACTATTTTGTTACAGCTAAGCTTTTGGGATTTGACGACTATATTCCAACCTTCAATGGAGCAAAAGCTACAAACAATATATTAAGAGGTGTAAATTACGCATCTGGATCAGCTGGGATTCGCAATGAAAGTGGACGATTAGCAGTGGTAACTACATTTGTTCATACTAGCCAAGCACAGAGATAATACTGATTTTCATAATTTTTGTGATAATATTTCTATTTTTTTTTTTTTGGTATTTAGGGTGATGTGATATCCCTGGATGAGCAGCTACAAAATCACCGCATCATAATTTCACTCATCACTGAAGCACTGGGAAATAAAGATTCAGCGATGAAGCACCTAAACAAGTGCATTTATACCATTAACATGGGCAACAATGACTACACAATGAATTACTTCCTGCCCCAATTATATAACACCAGCAGGCAATTCAATGCTCACCAATACGCTACAGTGCTCATTCAACAATATTCTCAGCAATTAAAGGTAATTGTTACAATTTTATATGTAACCATTTCCAAATTACTTACTTATTAAAATATAAAGTATTTAGTAAAATAGTGTTTGGCTACTAAAATAATAGAATAATAAGGGTAATTATGTATGGTTTATATATATACTGCAGAGCTTATACGATCTTGGAGCAAGGAAGGTGGCTGTTGGGGGCCTAATTCAAAGTGGTTGCTCGCCCAATGCACTGAATACATATGGCACGAATGGCTCTTCATGTGTAGAGATGATCAACAACGCAGTACAAATCTTCAATAGCAAGCTTATACCATTAGTTACAAACCTTAACGCCAATCTTCCTGGAGCTAAATTTACTTACATAAATTTTTACCAGATTGATGCCGAATCAACTCGAGGTAAACTCTCATTTTCTTTATTAACACCATGCCATTTAGTGTAATCAAGATTTATTACCTTGTTGATTCTATATATATATATATATATATATGATTTATTATAATCTTATGCATAATATTTTATGCAGCTTTCAGGTTCACCAGAGTTGCTTGTTGCAACTTAACCAGTATAGGATTATGTGATCCTTCTACAATTCCATGTCCTGATAGGACTGAGTATGCATACTATGATTCCGTACATCCTACAGAGGCTAGAGCTTTGATCTTGGGAAGGAGAGCATACAGGGTTCGGTCATTGACTGATGCATTTCCTGTTGATATCAGTCTCCTGGCTCAGCTTTAATGGAAGATAATATGCAAATATTATGTGAAAATTAATAAAACTTTTTTCCCACAATGTTGTAAGAATAAAGGGAGATGTATTGGTAATATTCTCAAGTTCATAATTTAGATTGTGATTTTAGAATCGTTCGAGGATAAGACTTGATTTCGAGTAAACTGATCTCAGAATACCCTATTAAATAAAAAATTATTTATTTTTTGCTGTAATACTAAAAGAAATCATCAATAAAGATATCAAGTATATTGTTGAACACATAAGATTTTTAAGAACCGATAATGGTTTCCAAGCAGCCTTGGCAGGGTGTCCATTGGGACTTGGCAGGGATGAATCTGAAGGCCCAGGGCAAAGTTAAAAAAATTCAAATTACCCATCGTTCTTGTAAAGTTTTCTAATGAAATGGAGGGCGTCAAATGGTTCTTATAAGAAAAAAAATTATTTTTAAAATTAAAATTTCTCTATATAGAAGATTAAAAAAAATTAGGAAAGCACTTTAAAATTTAAATACATAATAAAAAAAAATCATCATTTAACAAAGGTTTTCTAAAAAAAATAAATGAAAAAATAAATATTAGTATAAATATAAAAAATAAAGAAAAAAACCCATATAAAAAATCGTTAATTTTAAAAAAAATTAAACAAAAAGAAAAAAAAAGTAAGATCAGGCACGTTAGTAAGCCTAGCAAGTCAGGCCAGCTTGTCTCGTCTATTTTGTTACGCAGGTCAACGTGACTGGCCTTATTGTAACAGAGTGCCCAACTTGATTTCTTTTAAAATTTGACAGCCCGACCCAATGAACATCTTATCAAGACCCCTGTTATTATTTTGAAGATCCAAGCTAATTAATCTTAAGACTTGCTCAGCCTCTCTTTCGTTCTTTTTTTACTGGTTCACGTGGGCATGCATTTATTCCGGTCCGGGGACAAATGTGTTTGAGGGAAGAAAGGAAATCAATTACAGTGACTGGTTCTACAGCAATCACGACAGTAACAAAAGAAATAAAACGGGATTAAGCCTCCGCAATTGTCCAAATTGCAGACAAATGTGTTTCATACTTTAATAACTGAAGGAAAAACTACAGATTGAAGCAAAATCTTTTATCACGTATTACACGAGAAGAAAAAGCATACAAAGGTCTTTGAACCTGATTTTGCAGAGCTACTTCTCTTCGAATGAGCAAGAATTGTAAGGAACAAATTGGGTGACTGCCTCTAACGCTTGCTGTCAAGGTCACTCTGCCCTTTTTACCTTCTGTCTTTACTAAAAAAGGAAAGACTGGGTTTAGCGTCTGAAAGGGTGGCTGACCGAGTGGTCACCTTTGGCTTCAAATCTGTGACTGATTCTGTAATTTAAACTTTGATTTATTGCCCTAAGGATGTAGCTGAACTATTAGAGATCACGTTTCTCTTGTTTTGGCGCCGTCATGAGGATTGATTGGGATCAAAATTAAACCCCAATAATGCCTGAGAGTCAGCTTCCCCAGCATCCTTTCATGCCCAGAGTTTCTGCAGGTTTTAGGACAAAACGACACTGTTTCCTTTTGATCTTCATCAGCATGTTCTTCTTTCTTTCAAGTAAAATGCATCGTTTCACTTAGAGTGAAACGGCGTTGTTTTAGCTTCTCTAGCAGAAATAGATTTCTTCTTTGATCTAATTGTGCCAAACTTAATTTAAGCCAATTTAAGCCCATTTATCTTCAATTCAAACCCCAATTATAACTTAAAAAATTCCAAACTTCTTTTCGGCTTATGATTTTTAAATATTGGTTCAATTGCAGCCTCAATTACATATATTTTTTGTATTTATTTTATTATTATTATTTTCAAGATTACTTGACACACAAAAATTAAACAAAAAATAACAAAATAGATAAATTTATTAAAAATATATATTTTTGAATTTTTCTAATTTTTTCAAGATATATACAAAAATAATGATAAAAAATTACAACTTCTATTATTATTATTATTATACAAATAATTATTAGATGTAATGGTTTTATATTAACTCTTTGACTTAGTTATTTAAACTTAAAATTTATGTGTGGGTTTAGGAATGAGGTGTAAAGGGGTGAGGTAAATTTTTTTTTAGAGGGATAATCCTTTTAAAGCATAAATTATGCTTCATTAAAAGTTAAAAGATACATGTCGGTGCTATAACATTTTTTTTTAATGAAAACCTTTTTCTTTAATGAAGTTGTTGAGTGTGTATTTATCATTATGTTAGTTTTTATGATTATGATTTGAAAAGACAGACTTAAAAAAAAAACTACAAATTTTAACTTATCTCAAACCCAAGTTTTTATCATAATTTAAGATGAAAATTGTGTTTAAACAATGAAAATCAAATAATTTTTAAAATTATGATCAATCTAAAAACATTTTCAACTACACCGCAATAGAATACCAGACAAATCGTTAATGTATGTTTGGTATTGTGGTGAAAAATGATTTTTAAAAATGTTTTTTTCTTGAAAATTAATCAAAATATTTCTTTTTATATATTTTTTATTTTTAATATTAATACATTAAAACTTAAAAAAAACTCACTACTAAATATAAATTTAATGTTTTTTAAACCAAACATTCTCAAACATAGTGAAAATAAAGGTAGCGTTAGACTCAAAGCTTGAATAATTCCTATATATGTCAACTTAGTGCAATGGTTATGAATATGTATTTTGATACACATCTTGTTTATTAGATATTTCAAAATTAATTTAAATGAAAAAAATAAAAAATAAAAAATAAAAACAAATCATCCAAATCCACTTTCTCTTGATGGGCTTTCTAATCCAAGTTATTTTTAATATTTCAAGGTTATAGCCCAAATAAAAAAAGGGAAAGAAGAAGAACAAACAAAACCCCTAATAAGAAAAAAATTAGGGTTTTAGCTTCTCAGTGAAGTATCAAAGACAGGAACTTGAAAATCTTTTTTTGCTTTTCCTCAAATTATTCTTACTGCATAAAATTTCTCTTTTGATAACAACAGGAGCAGCTTTCCATAGTCAGTTTTCAAAATGGACATTGAATACCCAGGTTTTGCTCTCTCTTATACACACTCAGTGTTATATAGTTAGCTGTTTTTAGGTTTTTATGGTGAAGTTTAGTGCTTTTAATCTTGATTTGATATGATTTTTTCATGGTTAAGATTGTTGATTTATTTACTATGTTAAAAACCCATGTTTTCATCTTCTTCATTGTAAATGGTATTATTGGAAATGATTGAAGCTTTATGGTTTTTTTGTTCTTTTATTTGGTGGATTGGTGGGGTTATTTTGTTTGTTTTTGCAAATTGGTTGATGTGTTTTTGAGTATTTGCTAACGGGTTTTTTGTTTATTGGTGATTGTTGATTTCAGTTAGGGATTTAGAGCCTGAGGTAAGTGATGAAGAGGGGATGGAGGAAGAGGAGGAAGGAAGTGGAATGATGTTGAAGAAGTCGCGTACAGTAGTTGCTAAAGAGCATAAAGACCAGTTGCAGAGACTTAAGGAAAAGGTTAGATATGCTTTGTTCTTGAACGTTATGTTTTTTACTCAAGTATTTTTTATCAAATGATGGATGGCTGAGCTGAAGTGTCATGCCTGGTGCGCGGATGACTTTTTTTCATGGTAGGAGCTGATTTTTTAGAGAAATAGATTTTCTTGGTCGCAGATTAGGCAGCTACACTTCTTGGTTTTGAGTAGTTGTGGTTCTCACTTTCATGTTGGGTCTTGGATTTTCTACTTGATTATTTCGAGAATAGAAATACATGAATTTGAAGGATTTGGGAGATTGTTAATGCTTATAAAGAATGAATTTGCTTCATGATTAATGAATCTTCTGTTTTCCATGCTGCTTTGTTGATTGTGAACAAGTTGCTAACAAATTAATTTTTAACAGGATCCTGATGTTTTAAGTACCTAGAAGAGCATGACAAGGAGCTTCTAGAATTTGATGATGAAGATTTTGAGGTGAGTGTTCAGAATATGTGTACATTTTATTTTTTATTTTTTTATGTGATGAGCACAATCAAATGGCCCAATCGTAGTGTTTAAATTTGTGCAGGAAGATGGTGATGCGGATGTGGGGGATGGAGACATGCTAGTAGATGAGGAAGGTAGGGACCATGATATTGCGGAGGAGGACGAGAAACCATCTGATAATGTTATTACTTCTGCAATGGTTGAGTCCTGGTGTAATTCTGTCCGAGAAAGTGGAAAAATAAGTGCTGTTCGTTCACTTTTGAAAGCTTTCAGAATTGCATGCCACTATGGTGATGATGGAGGTGGTGATTCTTCAGCGAAGTATAGTATTATGTCTAGGTGTATTCAATAAAGTGATGTTATTTGTATTGAGTGAAATGGATGGAATCCTTCGTAATGTCTTGGGCCTTCCTGCTTATGGTGGGAAGAAAGAAACTGTAAATGATCTTCTGCACACAACAAAATGGATGAACTATAACCACCTGGCAAAGTCTTATCTTGGAAATTCCCTAGACGTTTTGAACCAAATGACTGACACGCAGATGATATCATTTACTTTACGCCGTCTCAAATTTTCATCTGTGCTTTTAGTTGCCTTTCCAGCTCTCTTACGGAAATATATTAAGGTATGAACTATTTGATGCATCATTTCCTTATTTTCAGATTTTTTTATGCAGTTAAAGTGATTGCTATTCAATCAGTTGTACTGGAATGTGATTCAGTTCTGATGAGTGGTCTTGGAGTGAGTGCACCAAACATAATACCCTAAATCAGCTAAGATCATTTTATTTTAACCATCTTCAATGCTCACTCTTTTCATTGTTTATATCTAGTTTATGGAATGCATGTTAACTCTTTTACTTTAGATGAAAGTACCTGAGACATTCGACTGTGATTTTTTATGTTTAATGGGCATGAGTCATGTTGATTCTATGTTGATATTGGATCAGATTCACTTGGGAAGCAGGTGATAATTCCTTTTTCCTGATTTGTTTTAGGTTGCCCTTCACTTTTGGAGTACTGGAGAAGGTGTCCTCCCTTTGGTGGCCTTTTTCTTTTTAAGGGATGTATGCATTCGGATTGGATCGGATTGTTTAGACGATTGCCTCAAAGGGATATACAAAGCCTATGTTTTGAACTGTCACTTCATAAATGCAGCAAAGTTACAGCATATTCAATTTCGTGCAAATTGTGTCATAGAGCTTCTTGGGGTGGATCTGCCAACTGCATATCAACATGCCTTTGTTTTCATCCGCCAGTTGGCAATGATTTTACGAGATGCAATTACTATGAAAACTAAGGTATTTTGAAAATTTTCCTTTCAAAGCAAAAAGAGTACTTATTTAATAATTCAATTCTACTGGTGAATTTAGTTCATCTAATTGATTTGATATGGTGGTGGATTAGTTTCCTTGAACTTTCTGCTGATATTTTTCTCTTAATATCAATGTTTGAATTCATGTAGCTGAATGGCAGTGCTGACCCAACTAGTCTGCGGTTGAGGCTTGTTGCTGTTGTTGTATTGATGTGTGAATTCAATCTTCCTGTATTCTATTTATTGGTACTATCAAGCAGCTAGAAAGGTTTTGTCTTGTGGCTATTTTATGTGTTGAACTTATTCCTTGATCAAGCAATTTGAAAATTGCTAGTCTTTCTTCTTTACTTTTTAGTTCTTATGATTGATTTAAATTATTATTATGCAGTTCTCAATTCTCATGGAACTGATGCTAAATCTTTGCTTGCTCATTCTGCTCCTTGCATTTCACTGTTTCTATAGGATTCATTTTGCAAGGTTTATGAATGGAAGTTCATGAATTGCCTTGAACTTTGGACTGGAGCTATCTGCACCTATAGCTCAGAAGCTGATCTGAAGCCTCTTGCTTATCCACTGACCCAAATAATTTCAGGGGTTGCCCGCCTAGTTCCTACTGCTCGATAATTTCCCCTTAGATTGAGGTGTGTTAGAATGCTTAATCGGATTGCTGCTTCAACTGGTACTTTTATACCTGTATCTATGCTGCTTCTGGACATGTTGGAGATGAAAGAATTAAATAGCCCCCCCACTGGAGGTGTTGGTAAAGCTGTTGATTTCTGTACTGTACTAAAGGTATGTTCTGACTTTTTCCTTTTTAATGTTAAGTTAGTTTTTGTTCTCGTGTTGGATGAAAATACCCGAAAGAATACCTTATAAATATATATTGATTTTTTAGAAATTTTATTCTAGGTGAACAAGTCTACCCTGAAGACACGAGCATTTCAGGAGGCATGTGTATCTTCTGTGGTGGAAGAACTTGCTGAACATCTAGCCCAATGGAGCTATTCTGTTCCTTTCTTTGAGTTGTCTTTCATTCCAGCTACACGATTAAGGAGTTTTTGCAAGAGTACCAAAATTGAAAGGTTCCAGAAACAAATGAGGAAGCTTATTCGTCAGGTATGTATTTTGTATAGTTCATGTGCACTCCTTCTTTACATGGGTTTGTCTGTATTAGGGTGGGAAGATTGTTGTATCAATGGTTTAATTTACTGTGATGTGTATAAATAAATACATTACTTGAGTTGAAACAGAAAAGTATTGAGCAGTACTGATTTTAGAGCTCATCCATGTTCCAGATTGAGGCTAATTCCAAGTTTACAAATGAAAAGCGCATGTCCATCACTTTTCTGCCAAATGATCCTACAGCAGCATCTTTTCTTGAGGTATTGCTATTTCATATCGCTGTTTCTTCCTTGTCACTGTGTTGAAATTTTTCATAAACAAATAGCTGTTACTTTTGTTTTCAGGGCTGTTTTTAGTTGACCAAGGATTTGTCTGGCCTTTTTCATATTGGGGCTTCCATATTTCTTTATTAGTTGTCTGAATGTATTTGGTTGTATATAGGTCAAACCAGTTGATTACAGCTTTGTTAACAAGAAAATGAACTCTATTTTTTGTGTCTAAAGGAGGAGTGTTCCTGAACTGTTTCTTGCATTTTGTTTTACACATTTCTCTTACTCTATGCTGTGACAGTTGTCGAGTTTGGATCGGTTTCTGCTCTGGGGTTTCTAGTCAATGTTAAAATGATGTTTGTTGGGCCAATGGTGCATCATCATTAGAGAATGCTTTGAAACAAGTTTTTCATTTAAAAACTGTTACAGGATTTCAGAGATACCTTAAAATGCTGACTACTTGTAACAGGATGAAAAGAAGTCAGGGGCCAGTCCTTTGTTGCGGTATGTTGCAACTTTGCGCCAGATAGCACAACAAAGAATTGATTCATTGACAGAATCCAGGTTACCACTTAGTGTTCTTTTCATGCTTTATGAAGCAATCTTTCAATTGCTTAAAATAGCTAATTTGGGTAGCCTGTGTGGTGGAATTTCAGTGTTCTTGTGGTTAAGCACTCGTCTGTCTTTCGAAACAAGATACCTGAAAGTGATGAAGGCGATGATGATGCTGTGAATGAGAAAGGTGCTTCTGTCTTTAGTTCCTCCTGGTTACCAGGAGGTACACCCAAGTAAGTGCCTCTCACTTAAAATATCGATCCATATTTTTTATTTTGAAGATTCTACAGTGATTGAAATTTTCTTTGAAATCAAGGAGCCATTGGCAATCAGTTTTAGTTGGACCCCTGCCATGGTAGGTTATTGATCTGAACCACTCTACCTTGGTTTACAGGGCTAAACCTTCCAAGGAGGAGGAGAAAAAGAAGAAGAGAAAAGCAGGCACCAGGAAGAGGTAGCTTTGGATGAAGATGTCGTGGAGGACCTGGTACTCAGTTCTGACGAAGATGGATCAGTGGATGACTCTTCTTCCGATGAAGACGAGAGTCCAAAATCAATGCCTGGTAAACCACAGAGTAATAAGAAGAAACCTTCTTCTACAAACTCGCCAAAGAAGAAATCTCATCCGAAGGAGCCAAAGACGAAATCTTCAGCAAGTGATGCCGCTTCCAAAGGTAAGGTTGACAGTGCAAAATCTGCACCTTCTAAACAGCATAGAAAGAAGCAAAAAGCCCCTGAGAACTTGTCAAATAAGGATGTACCATCTCATGCAAAGAAGTTTAAGAAGAGGAAGACAAGTAATTGATGAAGCATGGGAAATTATTGACGACAGTTTTCTCATTTTTCTTTCCCCACCACCATAGCCAATCTTGTTGAAATTGCTCAGAAAAATTTTGTACGATAGGAAATTTTGGTTGGTAAATATAATGCGAGTCATGACTATGTTTCCTTTAAACTAAAACGTAAGAGTTCCTCCACAAGGTTTGTCAATGCGGAG
>Ga0325404_1003705_pt1 | contig 16307 bp, 6 predicted proteins | sample PopdelMetagenome_18_FD_205664 | JGI IMG/M metagenome (GOLD analysis project Ga0325404, IMG submission 205664) | Populus deltoides microbial communities from Bellville, Georgia, United States - Xylem-Control-R1 | ecosystem: Host-associated > Plants > Phyllosphere > Stem > Wood/Secondary xylem... | reverse complement strand
TTTCTTGAATTTTCAAGTGGTTACTGTGATTAATAGCTTAGATTAATATTTGATGTCAGATTTTTCCTTTGATTTAGTTCAGTGATGAAGATGAGTCCGGTTTTTCTGGTTTTTATGCTAAAAAACCGACCCGAACCAAACAAAACCGGTTCGGTTTGAACCGGTTCTCGGTTCGGTTCGGGTTATATTAATAAGAAATACTATTTTCCGGTTCGGTTGAATTTTTGGGTTAAAACCGGACCGAACCAGACCGTGAACACCCCTAATGTATAGTATAGTTTCTCTAGGAAAGACTTAAAAACCCTAAAAAACAAAATGCTAAAACAGAATTCTAAAAATTGGGCTATTTAGTGTTTAATGGTAATATTTGAACTTTTGAAAATTAAAAGGTTAAAATTGAGAAATTTTAAACTATAGAATAAAAGTGTATCATGAATTTAGGCAAAAATGAATTTTGCCCTAACACTAAACAAATATAATTTTATTTTGAATTAAAATCAATTCATTTCACATACAAAATTTGGAATTAGTTTCTATTTTTATTTTGGATTACAAATTGAGAGATTTTAAAATCTAATTTTATCTCTATGGTTTTAGAGTATTTAAACATTTCACCTTTTCTTTTATATATATATACACACACACACACTACATTTAAAAAAAAAATTAAATGCAGTTGAACATAAAATATGTGAATTCAATTTTAATAAAGTTAGATACTCAATTCATTGACTTTTATTTATGTATACATATAATGGGATATCTGAAGGACTCTATTTACAAGATAGAGGGAGTAACGAGGAGTTAAATTGTTTCTATTTTTATCATACAATAAATCAAAACTATTTTAATTTGAGTTTAATGATATAAAATATTCTTTTAAAAATATGAAAGGACCCGGTCCACATGTACTCAAAACCATGAAAATTTGGGAAGAATAGGTAAATAACTTTCCTTATAATGGCATGCTCTTATTATTTTCCTTTTACATATTTAATACTGTCATATTTTCGAGACTTCTAATCACTATTATTAAACATGGATCGGCTCGACAGGCCGACTCGGGACCCGGTCGATCCAGTGGCTGGACCGGTCCGGGTTTGTTAAAAGACTAACCGGTGCAACAACCCGGCAAAACCCGGTTAACCCATTATCCTGACGAACCCGGACGAGACCTGTTTTTTTTCTTTTCAAATGTGGTTTTTCTCCTATACTTTTTTTTTTATATTTTTTTAGTTGGTTATTAACACTTTTTAAAATTCACTATATAAATATTAGAAAAATATTTTGTTTTTTCATTGTAAGATTTGAAATCGTTTAATATATATACTTTATGTTCTCAGAAAAAAAGTTTTTTAATACTAAAATGTTTTTCCATTGATTATCAAATAACACTGAGTTTTTTTATTTTTTAATGTCTAATTTTAAACATGCATCTTCTACATTGATTTAGTACATTTAGAATAATTTAATAATTTTTTTACAAAAATATTAACTCTAAGATTTAAAACAAAAAATAATAATGTAATAATCATCCATAACCTTTTGAGTTAATTCAACACGTCAACACTTAGTTTCCTTTGCCATCTTTTTTTTTTTTTTTTAATAAATCAGTCTAAACAAACATCCTGGGAAACATAACAAAGTAAATTCCACCTGGGAAACACTGTAAAGAATGACTTTATGCAGCTGTGCTTGTGCTTTCGGAATCAAACTTAGATGTAATCTATTTGGAGGGAAGACTTTTTCCAAATAATTAATGGACAAGGCAAGTCTAATATTCCAATTAGGACCGTTGATTATGGCTACTTTTCCTTTCCTTTTCCTTTTCCTTTTCCTTTTCCTTTTTCTTTTTCTTTTTTCAGTCCAAGCGAACACCAATCCAGAGGGCTACCGTTATGTCTAAGATAGAGTGAGGGAAATGGTACACTTGGGAAAGCACTACTAGCACGCGTGACCTGGATCAAATTAAAATTATTTTAAAAAGATATTAATTAAAAAAAATCAAAATTATATATAAAAAAATAAATATTTTTTAATATGAAATAACTATATATGACTACATCCACATGGATTATTTATTAATTTTTTGATGTGACATAAATATATCATACTTCATATTTCTTTTTTATAATCTATATCATCATAAATTGTTTCTTAACTTTTTAACGTGAGGTAACTATACTACATTTTATATATATATTTAACAGATATCTATAGAAATTAGTAATCATCCACCAATAGATTAATCAAAGACATCATTTTTTTGGTTAATCTTAATTTACATTAGTATCATATCTTTGAAAGTATAATATCATCAATATTTATTGGTGGATGATTCACCATATTATTTGATTATTTTTTGTAAGAATGTTATTTGTAATGAAATTTATGTAAAATGATATTTATTTTATTTTATTTTGTAATCAAAGGGCAAGACTTTGTCATTTTCTTATTTATTTTCTTTCTATTTTTAGAGATTAATTCAAAGTTCATAAAAATTAACTTTTAAAAAATTGCAAAACTTGATTATTTTGGAGGGCAATTTTACTAAAAATTAAATAAATCATATTAGATGGTAAAGAATTAATTAAAGTTCTCATTGGAAAAATAAAAAAAATTTTGATGACCTAAAAAAAATAGATGGTAGTTTATGTACTTTTTTTAGACGAAATCGAAGTTGATTACCAAAAACAAGTCAAAGGACACATCATCAAATATTCTTAAGCTCAAATATATTTTTTTAGTCATTTTCAAGGTTAAAAAACATCTAATTCGAACTCGTCTCATTATATGAAATCATTTTACATAAAAAAAATTGATTGCTTTGGTGGTTAGAATCTTCCCCAACAACAACTTTCTTTCTCAATACCGGAATCTAGCAAGTCTCTCTCTCTCTCTCTCTCTCTCCTCCCAACATAAAAGAACTAAAAATGAGGAAAATAAAGTTTAGCACTGTCAAAGAACTAATTCAACCAAAAACTTAAGTTGTTAGGTGAGGTCTCAAGATATGATTTATATTATTCTCTAACACACCCCTTAAAGGCTTTCAACTTGCACAGACCCATATTACCTTATGCTTAATTTTTATCAAATAAATAGGGATGGTGAGATTCGAACTCATGACTGTTTGGTCATCAAGGCTCCGATACCATGTCAAAGAATCAATTCAACCTAAAAACTTAAGCTGTTACATGAGGTCCAAGAATATGATTTATATTAGGTACAAAAATTGAGTTTTTGAAAAATAAAGGGACCAATTATGTAAGAACTTAAGAAGATGGGGAGATTAAAATGAACTTTTTAAACAAATTTCAAAGTTACCACCTATTTTACCTGAGTTTCTCACTTCAATCTTCTTTTTTTCAATTCAACCCTCTCCTAAAAAACACAATTTAGTGTTAATTTCGGCTCAATTACGCAACGTAAAAGTTCAAGGATCAAAATTAAAATTTTTTAAAAATTATTGTTCCAATTCATGGTAATTTGTAAGATGATAAACAGTAATGAATGCATAGTGAAAGTAGAAGCTTTTTGAATATATTTAATCTTCTATAAAATATATGAAATATTTGGTACAGAAAAGACCCTTATCATTTCTGTTCTAAAATGATAGAAAATTATTTTAAAATTGTTCTAAAGACAAATTTATTTTTAATTTTTTTATCTTCATCCTATAACCAAACATGTTTTTGTCTCTTTTATATATGTCTTTTTTTGTCTTAATACACCAACTAAACATAGCATAAGTTATGTGTGGCTTTTTTTTTTACAAAAAATAATAATTTGATTCATTTAATTCCATAAAAATAAAACCAAGTTAAATTTTAGTGAAGTCTTGGTAACTTCATATCATTTTAGAAAACATCTACCTATCAAACTATCATTTTGGAGCGTAGTTGCCAAACCTAGCCCTAGATCTAACCTAGAAAAAAGGTTGGGCTACTAGGTTGTCAGGTCAACTTGCGAGTCATCAAATCAACCCTATTTGTGTCCAAAACAATGTTGTTTAATTTTTTAATTCATTGGTTTTGACCTTATATGTTTTGGATCATATTTTTTTATTGGTTCCGAGTTGACCAAATCAACTAGGTCATGAGTCTACCATTAAGGTCACTTCAAGTTTGGTTAGGTCAATATCAAAACTAATTCAATTTAAATTTGGATAGGATTAGGTTTAAAGTTACAAGTTTATTAGATTAACCTGTTGTGCTGGATCGAATTTAATAATTATGCTCTGAGGTGACCATGTTGTAGTGCATATTATTAAAAAGAAGCTAAAAGGCATTGTGGTTTTATTATTCATTGTATTCGCTACAGATACTAATGTATTGTGAATTGCTATAGTGCATCCACAACATATAAGTTATTGTTTCTAATATGTGCAAAAATACAATTTGGTCCCTTAGTTTTTTTATTTTTTATACTTGATCCTTGTAGTTTTAGATATTTATATTTCGATCTTAAACTTATTTTTTACATTTTTGTCCTTCAATGTTGAGAGAGAGGAGAAAGTTATTGAAAAGGGGAAGGATAAAGGTTTTGATTTGTCGTATTTCGATGATAAAAAAGCCAATCATGGTATCGATGGGTTTATCTTAAACATAAATATTCAATAAAGGTGGTTTGGATCTCTAATTATGCTAGAAAATTATATAAGAACTTATAAAGATTTTTTTAAAAAAAGTTTCTGGACTAATTGAATAGTGTTTTGGGATGTATATGGAGTTATTGAGATTACCATGATAAGTTTAGGTGAAAATGACTTGGAAATTCAAGAAACAAAATATTAATTTCCATCTATAAATTCTATATCCAACCATTTTTTATTCCTTTAGTTTTTAGAATTTTATGTTAAGGTCTTAATATTTTTTTTATATTTTAGTTCTTTAGTTTTGAGAAACGAGAAAGAAAATCGTTGGAAAATGAGGAAGGAGAGAGAAAGTGGTTGGTTGACCACATTCTAACAATAAAACAATTAATATTGGTGTCATTGAGCTTTTTGTTTTTTTATGAGGGGAGTGCCATTAAGGTGTTTTTGAACTTCATTTCTTGAAAAAAAATAGATAGTGTATTAAAAAATTATTTCTTATTTGATTTAATCTTCTAGTTTTTTGACTGATTTAAGGGTGTCTTGAGGTTTGAAATGAGTTTATTAAGGTTTTTAGTATGTTTCTCAGGTGTTTTTTAGGTGAAAAAAATGGTTGAAAAATGAGTTCTGAAGTCCAAAACATCGAACCCCAACTTTCCAAGCACCTTCAATGACAAGAATCTATACCGGTAAACGATGTGTTGTTTGCTTTGTTTTCTAAAAAAAAAAGGTGTGTAATATGTCATCTCCCTATTAAAAGAAAAAAAAGGGGAAGGTGAAGCGAGGGGGCTTGGCCTTGCAGGTTTGACTGGTTAACTCAGGTCGACTGATCATTTTTTTGTTATTATTTTTCTTAATTTTATCATTCAACATTGGATTGATTGAGAATTGAGTTTCATAATTTGTTTCTATAAGGTCATCTTAGTCTCAAGATTCAAGTTGCAAGTTAATAAGTTAACCTAGGTTAAAATAGATCTTTTTTTTGGTCCTATTTTTAATTAAATATTTTTAAAATTTTATCATTCAACATTGAGTTGATTGTGAATTGAAATTCATAATTTGTTTTGATCTACTTTAGATGGGGTTATCATAGTCTCATGATTTGGATCGTGGATTTAGCAGATTGACCCAGTTTGACTTGGGTCAATTTAATATGTTGTCATCTCGATGTTGTTTGTACTATCAGAATCATTTTGTCCCCAAGGGGCGTAGCGTGATGGCAAAGGGTTTGAGATCTGCACAGCAGGTCTCGAGTTCGAGTCAGGGCGTGCACCTCTTGTAAGAGCTTGGGACAGCCAGGGTTTTACTCCCTCACCTGGGCCCACAAAGTGCGCTTTCCGGGGGGTGAGGTTTCCTCGAATCCAAAAAAAAAAAAATCTCGATGTTCTTTTAAGAAAAATGTGCATTAAATTTTTTTAAGTCAAATTATATTTTTAGTAGTCGTTCGGGTTGTTTTTGGACTTGCCAGATTGTCTGGAGTTATATTGGATCAATCTCCACACAATTTAAATTTTTTTTATATTAGAAAACAAGTTAGCAATGCTTAAATTTTTTTTATTTTATAAAAATGATTTGACTCATAGTGCAGCGCAGACCAATGATCTAGTATTTTCTAAATAAGATTTGAGATTTCTATGATTATTAATGCAAATTTAATTTATAATTATATTGCATGAATATTCAATGAGAATAAAATATATATTTGATATTTTATTGTTAATATTTTTTTTATTTTCTTGAATTAATTGTTTTTTTATTTTTATTGCTGTAACATAAAAAAATCAAGATTTGTTTTAGTATTTCTTTGTTAAAAATTGATTCACCGATTATTATAAGTTTTTATATAAAAAACTAGATTTTAATAAAACAATATTTTTCTTTAAAATAAAAGTGAATAAATGAATGAAAAAAATAAATTTTTAGCTTAAAAAAAAATACATCCTTTTCTACTAAATTTAAATAATTTGAATTCTCATTTGAATTGCTTTGCTATTGATAAAAAAAATTCATGAATTCATCAAATAAAAAAATAAATAAAAAGATAATTTCAACTCAAAAAATACATTTTTATTCTAGAATTTAAATTATTAAAATGATTTTTTGTATTTTTTTAAACACCACAAAATAAAATAGAAATTAATATTGAAAAAAGAAAACTAGTTAGGTTCCATTTGTGATATAAAGTACGTGAGCCGCAGAGGATGTAGACGTCCACGCTTGACCTCATAGCCTGCACCGATGTTGATGTAGAATATTATTGGAGGAGAACAGTGCTGAGTGCTGACAGCCGATCCTCTGTTCAGCGTTGTCTTGTCCTTTGTGCAGTATTTGTTTAAAGTGGGTGCCTGAGACAGACCAGTCAGCTCTGGAATTTCCATATTTATTAGTAGTTCCTCCTTCCTCGCACTAGAAGGGTTCTGAACATTCTGGCTTCTAAGGGCTTGTCAGATCTGACAATACATTTTTGCCAGAAAACAGCTAATGGAAATAGGAGGACAGAGGGGGAAGAGATCCGCAATTAATTCCGTGTGAGGAAACCCTCACCTCGAGGAAGCCCTATATTTAAATGGAGTGATAACTTCAAAACCATGAGGAATTTTATTATAATTATGATTGTTTGTTTAGTTAAAAGTAATTTTTTAAAAAAATAAAATTTTTAAAAAGTGAATTTCTGAAAATAAATTATTTTTTATGTTTAGTAATATCATAAAAAATAAAAAATAAGTTGGAAAACACTTCTCATTTTTTTGTTATGTCATGAAAAATAACTTATTAATAGTTTATATTTTATTTTTAAAAACATTTATCTCACATAATAATATAAATATTTAATCATTTACAATAAAAAAAATAAGATCTAAAAATTATAATGATTAATTTTTTAAATATAATATTATAGATATATAACATTGTGAAATATTTTTTAAATAAAACCTATTAATATTTTTTTCATTTGTAAACGCTTAAAATATTTTTTTAGCAGTATTAATAAAGTCAAATTAGTTAACGGTGTTAAGTAAGAGTTAGATATTTGGGTTTTTTTTTGTATGAATATTTTTTTTAGAGATAGATAGATACAAAAATATTTTAATGAGTTTTTGGGATAAAGATTGTTTATTTTTTAAAAGGGTATGAACAATTATCCCTTTAATATATATCAATTAAGCATTAGAAAATAAATATAAATATGAACAATTATCCCTTTAATATATATCAATTAAGCATTAGAAAATAAATATAAACATCAAATATCAAACATTATCATGCATAAATATTAAGTTCTAATGTCATACACATACATATAGTTCAAATTAACAGTCATAAATATACTAGACCAAATAAAACAAGTAAACATACTTGTAAATAACAAACATAGTTTTTTTTTTTTTTTTATCATAGTACTTAGTAATCAAGCCTCTAGTAGTGTTGGTTCATAAAATTTAAAACCTAAATTTTTCTCAAATTAGCATTTTTTTGCCATAAATGCTTTTGCCAACATTTCATTTAGGATCAAGTGATAAAAAACATCACCAAGAGTGATTTCCTCAAAACCTTCAATTTTCATCACTTCTATATATAGCACATTAACATCAAGTTGATTTTTGCTTAAGCTTTGAATTGCAAATGCTATATCTCCAATCTTTTTAGATAATTTTTCAACACCACCATCTTCATACATTTGATTTCTCTTCCTATTTTGTCTCTTTTGTACACTAGAGGAAGATGTCTCTTTATCTTTTGAAGTTTCTTCATATTCCCCTTCATTTTCAATTAAAATAGATTGCACTTCAGTGTTCTCTTTCAAGTTGATATCAACATATGATTTGACATAATTTCTAGTTGCCATGTCCTTTTCCAACAACAATTGTCATTGCTTCATACATATCAAGTTTTTTTGTTAAGATACCTGTTATGATTGGGATGTGTTTGTTCATAAAGATTAGAAAATGTAATTTTTAGTTCCTTGTATAAAGTTTTGGAAACAAAAGTAAATGTAAAAATTACAAAGAGTAGTATAATACCTTTACTTTTTCATCATATACATCTTTAGAAATCGTAATAAGCTTTAAACAATCATCCCAACCAAAGCCACTTTTATTTTTAAGTTTGGTTATTATTCCCTATTCTTTTTTTTATATATATATAGTTTTGAGATGATTGTCCACATGCTTAGGCTCGCATTACACGTTGAACTTTTGACTAATTTCTATAGCCATTTTAACAAAAGATTCTGCTTTAAAGATGGAAAAAGACTTGTTTCCTTTAAGTGCCTCCTCGGCTACATAGATTTAGACCATGAGATGTGCTTACCATTGTATTTTTCATTCTTTGTGGCACTCATTTCTACAAAAAAATCATAAATTTATACAAAAAAATACAATTAATTTTAAAAGAGAATACATGAAACACATAAGAAATTATAATAAAGTCAACAAGCAATCCAAATATATAACAATGATAATACAAACTCAAGAAAGACATAATAAAAACAACACATATAATTAACACTCAATTACTAGTTTCTTTGAGTGTTATAATCATTCCACATGGTTGATGCAATCATTTTTTTTTTGTTATCAAATCCCTATTCTCTTTCCTCTCCTCCTATTGGCTTAAGCTGATTGTTCTTCTAATTAGTTCACTTTCTGAACTTATTTCTTCCATAAGAAAGTAATAAGGATCAACTCCCATTATGTGATTATGAATAATACAACATGCAAACACAATATTCACTTGTGTTTCATAAGACCAAAAAGGTTTTCCATTAATTGATCTAAAGCGACTCTTCAAAATACCAAACCTTCACTCAATAGCGGTTCTCAATGAAAAGTGTCGAAGATTAAATAGCTTCTTTTTATTTTCTGGTGAATTTTCTGTAAACTCATTCAAGTGGTATTGAACTCCATAAAAAGATTAAATGATTCTTTTTTGAATACTGTAACCAACATCACCAAGATAATATTTTCCTACAAATAAAAAATAAAACTTATTACTATCTTTATCTAATTAGACAGTTTATATGTTTATTGCATATAATAAATATTTAATTTATACATTCTTGAATTTTTAGACCACTAGGTCTTGATAGTGCATCACCTAAAACCCGGGAATCGTGTGCACTTTCTTCCCATCTAACTAAAACGTATATAAACTTCAAATCAAAAGTTATAGCTGCTAAAACATTTTGTGTTGTTTCCTCTTTTCGACCTCGAAACTTTCCTTGAATTTCAACAAGAACATTTGCAAGAATATGGGTACTATCAATTGCTCCCACACAATCCTATATAAACATGAAAAATAATTTATAACTTTTTCTTCTAGATGTAATTAATTAATGTATAAAAATGTTGGTATTGTTCTCATACTTTAAAATAATGATAGAATCTGCGATTATTCATTATCTCCACGGGAACTGTATCCCCTAAGTCTTTAATAAGGTGTTTGTATAACTTAAAACTATTTTTAATATAATTCTAAAGTAACGATGAATAATTTCAACAGACCTATAGTATATACCACTAATAAAATAAAATTTTTAGTTTCGGCCTATAATTTGTAAGAACACAATAACTTGCTCTCTAATAGACACATTTTGAGTTGATCGTAATAGGTCACGACTTGTGAGAACATCATACAAATTATATAATACAAGTAGTTTCATATGAATTTGTTCGACGCAATGTCTATCACCTCGATTGAAAATCCTATCAATATAGAATTCTCGTTGAGCAATTGCCTTTATACATGGTTCTCTTGATATATAAATTCTATTTCTTTCTCGTTCAATAATAGCTACCCCTTCAGCTATAACAGTTATAGTTGTTCTCATACATGCTGCATGAATAATCTTACCATCCATAATAAGAAAGTGAAGTTTTCTAATAACGGAACCTAAAATTTTTAGGGAAATAAACATTCAAAAAGCATATCAAATACTTACGCAATCAATACAAGAAATTATAATCAAACTGGCACATATTATAAATTAAAAAGTTAGAAATAAAAGGAGCTGACAATGTATCATAATTATTGCAATGATATTTGATTCCATAAACAAACAAGGTCTTAAAATGAATTACTAGTTTGGCGGTACATATTGAATGGTCAAGTTGGTGGTAAAATTTGGCAGTAGCCAGTGTGCACACATATGCAAACAACATGGCTCAATACCATAATATGGTGAGAGTTTTCAATCCTTATATTTCATGGTTTGAAAATATATTTTTCTTGTAAAATTCACTCAATCCCTTTACAGTTTCATGTTAACAAACTGTTTGTGCTCTTACTTGTCATCATTTATTGGTACAGATCGAGATTAGTTTACTAAGAAAGGTGTCTCATCCGAACATTGTAAAGCTTTTAGGTTTTATATCTTGAAAATGAAGAGAAGATCCTTGTCTATGAATACATGCAAAAAAGGAGCTTTTAGACTACCAAATATTTTCCGTAGACTACCATTTATTTTCCAGTAAGGAGAAAATCAATTATTCTCAATTTGGAGTTATATACTGCAATATTAATTTCAACATTGTATAACCTTATTTTTGCTCCTAACACACATGTTTCTCCTGGTATAGAGGAACCAGATCGAGTATTTTCATGGGAAATTAGGCTTAAAATTGCGATAGAAATTGTTAAAGGACAGTCTTACTTGCATTCATTAGAGCACCCAGTAATTTTCAAAGATATGAATAGTCTATCGCATAAATAATTCTAAACAATAGCATCTGAGATTTTTAAAAGCAAAGGTTGTTCAATTTCTTATAAGCATCTAAGATTGAATCAACAAGCAAATTAACAAGCAAGATCGTGAGATCCTATATCAAACAAAGCATGGGATGGTTATGTTTTTTTTTCTTTCCAAAAACTAAACAAAACATGAAAAACACAACAAATTAACAAGATCACAAGATTTATGCCACAATCATAACTATAAATCCAAACAAAAAAGAGGAAAACAAAAGCCAAATAATAGAGAGACATTTGATGAAAAGAGTTACCTGAAATAAGATGATTCAATGCTTCAACGGAGATTGTTGCAGATAACAGAGAATAAAAAGAAAATTATTATGATGATTTTTTGTTCCAGTAAAGAGATTTGCAACAGCCACATAATTTTTTTGTTTTATAGAGATTTCCAGTAAAATTATTTGAGATAGAGAGAGGGAGATATTTTGTTCCAATATCCGTATGTCAAAATGAGATGTTTCTTTATAAAGAAAGGAAAATGTTATCCAAGGATAATAAAAAGAAAAACACATTCCATGCATTAAAGTTTAACTTTTTCTTTGACTATAATTTATTTATTTTTGACTAACTTTCCATAAGTTTACCAAACATAGAAAAGTGAGGAAAATAATTTTCAAAAAAGTATTTTTATAAAAACAAACAAGGCCTTAAACTCTAATCTCGAGCCTAGAAGGCTAAAACCGTTATAATCTTTACAAGAGTAGAGAGAAGAGACTATGGCAAAGACTACATTTTTACAGTATCTGAAGGCATATCCATCTATTATCTTGGTTTAGAAATAAGAATCAAGCACAATAAAAACATTTGATTTGACATGATCATCCTATATATAACCACTTAAGATCATTATGGTATAATATATGAGATTGCATTCTAATTAAAACAAACCATTATTTGATTTTGGAAGGAAAAAAAACTAAAGCAAAACAGCAGGACTGCATACTTAGTTGTCATTGATGAAGAGAAAATGAAGAACACAACTCTACCAATTGATGAAGAGAAATATAACTGTCACTCAAATTCTTGCTAAACATTGAGCTTCAAGGATTCTAACAAAGCTATATTGCAAAGACTGCAAAATGCAACAGAATTATGACAAAGTGCAGAATGGGGTGATTTATAAACAGTGATAACCAAGGCACTGTACTTTATCTAGCAATGTATCCATGGAGAGCCCTTTTTTTCATTTTGTATGCTTCCTTTAGCTAGATGGACTGGAACCCTTCAGCCTTTTGTGATCTACTAAGAGAACAAAAATCATCTTTGAGATATAAGAGCCCTAATGAATTAAACAAGAACTGCAAAATATATTGGCACGTCATGTGCCCTTACTAAAATAGGTAAACTATACTAGATAAATATCTCATTGAGATAGTTATCACAGTTCTATCCTGATTCCTAAACGCTATTCCATATTGCTTGTTATCCTATCCCAACGTCATTGAAGATATTCTCCTCTGTTGATGCATAACGTTTTTGGACCAAGGGACATTGGTTTCTCTAGAATACAGAAAAGAGCATCAGTTTGATCATCACTGTAAATTACACCAGCAACTTTCAAGGTGGCCCAAGAATACCTGTTATCACCATTATAGAAAATAAGACGTGTTTGTTAATGTACATGGCTATCAAATACAATTCTTCTCTAAACAATGATTAAAACTAAGGGAGATTCTTTTGATATATATAATGATTACAATGCCTGTTGAAGAATATCAACCCACCTTTAATGATATGTAGGGTTTCCTAAACTTGTCAGGGATGGCCAAGAATCCATCCAATGAAGTTCATGGACATGAATCATTCCTTGGTAGTTCAAAATTTTAGAATTGAGATTGACATTACTTGCACAATTGTTAAGGATTTCATCTCCACAGTCCGTAGACAATTACAGAAAGCAACTTGTTTAAGAAAATGAAATCTTCAGCATTTCTAACTCTTCTCTGTCCCTAAGCATTTGTCTTTTTTCAAAAGACAACATTTTAGTGAAACATTAACCAATCCATTAAAGCTTGGTTAAATATAATTTTCCAATATGAATGTTCTACTAATATGACATATCAAATGATATATATATATATATATATATATATATATATATATATATATATATATATATATATCCAAAATCTTACTGATGTTGTAATGCAAAGAAAGTTCATAAGCGCATTTCTAAATGGACAATCACCATAAGATGAACATAAATAAAGAGGAGCACAAACACCTTGGGCTGGTGGGAGTAAATTTTCCATCACCAAAGCTAGTCAAAAACAATATATGGGACCTTATATGATCCAACAACAAAAACTAATCAAGTAATTGAAAAGTGCATACTCCAGTGAGTGATCCTTAGATCATCCAACAACAAAAACTATAAGGATAAGATTCAAGATAGAACACATCCACATCCACTGATACCTGTTATAGATACTGTTTTAGCAACATGTGCAAGCGGCATACCGACTCGCCCTGGCAAACACTCTGAAATAAATTCCTGCCGCAAAAGAAATACTCAAAATTCGGGTAGAGAATGTTTAAGATATATTGTTGAATATAGAAAATAGAAACCCCATAAGAGATGTACGATGTGATCATGCAATTGACTTGACAGATATTAAGAATCAGAAAATATTCCACATGACATTTATTAATTTCCACGAAACTGATCACAAACAGCCTGAACCTGTTTCATTTCAACCACATTGGTGGATCTTTAACATTCTTTCTACATAATGTACCTCAATTTCTTAGTGAATTTAGGGGGGAGGGGAGTGATGGCAATTGATGCAATCATTGGATAAGAAGCAGGAGCAATATCATTAATTCACTTTTGTATGGCCATCAAATCAAAAGTAACATAATATTTTTGACAAAAATGTTATGAAAAGCAGTGATCAACATACTTAGGTGGGCTTCGCTTATCACCATCTAAATCTAGGCCCTCCATTAATTACGTTTGGATTTCTTTAGGTTTCATTTTCTGACGATATGCAGAAGGTTCTCACTAGGATTACAATAGGTACTTAAAGGTTGTATTTTTTATATTCACACTGTATTTATTATTTATTGAATAAAAAATTTAAATATTAATAAACTATTTATTAAGTTTTGTAAATTCAATTAGTATCATTATCTAATATTATTTATTAATCAATAAAAAATAAAATAGTTAATATATATATATATATATTAAAGTATGTATATGTATATTAAATGATAAATATTATATATATATATATATATATGTGTGTGTGTGTGTGTGTGTGTGTGTGTGTGTGTGTGTGTGTGTGTTTTATATTAATATTAAGGTATGTATATTTTATATTGTATTAAAAAATCTAAATATTTTATAAATATATTTATATAATATAAATATATATTTTACTTTACGTTTGGATGGTTTTCAAATCGGGTTTGATAATATGCATATCCTACCTATTATTAATCAAGTTCAAAAATACTCATTCATTCAAGTCAAGTTTAGTTGATATCCATCAACTTTTGATTAAATTTTCATCCCTAATTTTCACTTTTTCTTTCTTATCCTCTCATAATTTTAACCTAAACTTTCAAGTGAAAGACAATTAAATTAAAAAGCGGTTTGAAAATGCGGTAGCTTCTACTTTTAAATATTTTTTTTAAATGTTTTATTTTGAAAAAAATATCAAATCGATATTTTTTTAATATTTTCAATATTTTAATATACTGGTATAAAAAATAAAATATAAAAAATTATATTAATATATTTTAAAGAAAAAACATTTTTGAAAACCTAACTTTTTTTTTAAAACACCCACTAAAAAAACTCAACATCTTAAGCTTGAAGAAGAAGAAACTTTTATAAACTGAGTCTCAATTAGCCCATAGTGATAAGGGCTCGTTTTACACATGCTATGGTTGAAGATTTTTCTATATATATATCTTCTAAATAAATTAGTTTATTTATTTATTTTTTGTTGTTTTAATTTTTTTAGTGTTTTTATATTATTTTTATAGGTTGATGTAAAAAATAAAAAAAATTTATTTCGATGTTTTTCTAAACAGAAAATATTTTAAAAAATAAATATTACTACAATACTATAAAGGCTTCAATTTGCTTTAATTGAAGGCTTAACAGTGTTTTGCGTATTTAATTTTAATCAAAAATTAGTAAATCTCTTATTTAACTGTAAATAATTTTTCTTTTGTGATACTATTGGCTTGGGAAAAAAATAAAAGAAAATAAATACCATTTATCCTTGAAAATCAAAAAATAGAGAAAATTAATCTTTATCCTAAGTCTTTAGTCGTTTCCTCCAAATAAAAATAAAAATAAAAATAAAAATAAAAATAAATAATCACACACTCAACCTTCCTTCAGCATAAAAAAAAAAGAAGCAATCTACATAGTCATCAATGTAGCTTTTGGACATGTTTTTCAGTACTATTAAGGAATCAAATGATTTTTTTCTTCCTTTGTGCATTTTAGAGAATAGAAAGAATGCTAAGTGAGCTACCTAATAACCTAATGCCATCTTTTTAATTATCTTCCCTTGAGAGCTGCAAACCGAGCTGCCAATTCATCATAATCTGCGAGGTTGAGATGCACACGACCAGTCACTATATCTGGCTCTGCTGAAACTGCTCGACCAAGCCTTGTTGTTCCTGGTTCTCGCAGGCTTGATGTTCTGCCAGTTGGAAGAGTTAATTCGGATATTACACTTCTGAGACTTGAGGTTTTAGCAGCATCATCACTTGCTTGGCTTGAAGGAGGAGGTTTTATACAAGGACTCGATTTGCTCGGTTCATTATGTGAGTCTTTCTTACCGTAAAGCATCAAAAGTCCATCTATTACCTTTCCTTCTTCATCCCTTTCATCATCATCTGTTTTTAGGATTCTAGAACCTCGTCTAGGCTCTTCTTGCTTCATTGCACTTGATTTAGTCCTGGCAGACTCATCGCTTTCAATACTGCCAACCCTTTCACG
>Ga0325404_1003704_pt1 | contig 16307 bp, 8 predicted proteins | sample PopdelMetagenome_18_FD_205664 | JGI IMG/M metagenome (GOLD analysis project Ga0325404, IMG submission 205664) | Populus deltoides microbial communities from Bellville, Georgia, United States - Xylem-Control-R1 | ecosystem: Host-associated > Plants > Phyllosphere > Stem > Wood/Secondary xylem... | reverse complement strand
AAGATAGAGATACCCCTAAACAAATCTAAAATAATAAATAAACCTAGGGAAAAGACCAATTTACCCTAAAAAAATAGTTATATATGATTTTTTTTAAGGATAACCATGAATCCAATATTATAATCCATAGTGAATTAAGACATTTCTACAATGGCTTTCCCTGGTCAAATAGGTTATGTTAATTGTCATTTCCCGAGACATTATTATGAACTTGTTAAGGGATGCTTGCTGCACCAAATGAGATTACTGCATGTATCCAGGGGTAATGACTATTTGATTTATGATCCTACTTGTTTTACCATAAAATATATAGATAAAGTTAAAAAATAATTATTTAATAATTGGATAATCAAATAAAACTTAGAAAACAAGAGTATATAAAAAGAATGTAAACATAAGCAAAACATGACCAATTATACTAAATCATGTAAATTAAAAGGCAATAATAACTCATGTGACTGTGAAATCATGGAAGTAACTCTAGAAGATGAAAGTTGCTAGCAATTGATATATAGTAAATAAGAGGTTAGTAACGGTTGATATCACTTGACTATATAAGACATATGGTAAGGAAAATGAAAATAAATAATAAACAACTTAACTTCAATTAAGTTTATGGTATCTTCAAAACATCTTTATCAAGTATGCATACAATTGTAGGTTAATAACTAATAAGCAATAGTTTTTTGGCAGTAATTTTATAGGCGATAACTCTATAGACGATATAACAGTAAGCAATAATCAAATAGGCTTGTAATTTTCTTTGTAATCAGTAGACTAGTAATTTCAACTCCATAAACTAGAAATATCAAAAAAATATTTTATTATCCAAGAGTTTCAATTCGTGGATGTAATGAGAATATAAATCAGTCTATGAATGTAACTATTCACTTACTAAGTTATTAAGTTTATGTTATATTTACATTCAAGTTATTTTAATTATTATGTGATTATTTTTTTAGTTGAATTATTGTTTATGTGGAAGTGAATTTAATTATATTAATATTTGTATAATTTTGTAATACAAATTTGAAATTATATAAGTAGACATAAAACTAACTAAATTTTAAGTTTAAACTAGTTAACTTAAAACTCCAATTTTAAATTTTAAATTCGTTTTCTAACTGAGATAAACACATGAAAATCTACATCAAACACTATTATGGTTGAAGCTTGAGAATTGGATGAAACGGTTGTGTTGTGTGTAGCAGAAATAGGAATTCAGATGGTTATTCTAGAAGGTGATGCTGAGGCGGTCATTGAAGCTGCAAATCGTAACCAAACACACCTTTAAAAGAGTTCCATCCTTCCATATGGTGGCAAGTGTCCCTGCAAATGTGTAGCAGGTGCTGTCAGAATGAGCACGGGTCTAGAAGAGACAAGGGCACAAAGGGCCATAAGTGGGAATCTTGATTCTGATCAATATCTTTAGATTCTTTACTGCAAGATTGGGTCCCAACAAATACATCGAAGACAATCTTGAATTCAATGTTTATGAAGTGAAGATCTATCCATCTTTGACAGAGGAAAAAAAAAAAAAAAACAGGCCACTTGCTAAAAGACTGGAGACAATCTTTGCTTCCTCTTAAGCTGAAAAAAAGAAATCACGTTTGAATGGCACGTGGTTAAGCTTGAAATGATGCAACCAGCCAGTATGAGTGTCTTGATTAACCTTTCCTCAAAATATCATTCATAGTGGTTAAAACAAATATGATGATAGAAAGGCACCGCAAAAATAAACAAAGTGGTCAAGTGAAGTCATAAGCCCGCTTGGCAGAATCCAGAGTATTTGAGAGAAGCATGGCGATTGTCATGGGTCCAACTCCTCCAGGCACGGGAGTAATGGCAGATGCCACCTTCGATGCTTCTTCATAGCAAACATCTCCCATGAGACGGTAACCATTCTCACAGCTGGGGTCCTGCCCACCAATATGTCCAAATCTGTAAAACCTCTATAAAAACAACTGCCTCCCCCCAATGAATTGCACATCAATTACTGGCCTTGTCCCATTTGGTTGTCAAAATTAATGAAAAAACTTATTAATGGTTGTTTCTTTAGAATGGTTTAACCACAAAATGTTGTTCGTCCATTGAAAATATACGCTAGCCTTTGACAAAATGCAAACAGAAAGAAGTTGGAATATTTACCTCCACTGGGAAAGTTCCTACATCAATAACAACAGCACCAGGCTTTAACCAATTGCCACGGACCAGATTGGGCACTCCAGTAGCAGTAACAACAATGTCCGCTTCCCTTGCAATCTGCTCTGGATTCTTTGTGAATGCATGTACAATGGTGACAGTCGCGTGATACCTCTACAAAACATTTTCAATGAACCTATTAATAAAACAGTGCAAGTAATTATTTATCCCAAAAAGAAACAGTGAAAGTGCTGATTAAGACGAGGATTTAATTATAGCAAACATGGGGTACCTGCAACAGCAAGGATATGGGCAGTCCAACTATGTTGCTTCTCCCAATAACCACGGCATTCTTCCCCATGATTTCGACACTTGACCTGATTAATAGCTCAATGCAACCCTTTGGAGTGCATGGGATGAACAACGGTTCCCTTCCTCTCATTGCAAGGTTCCCCATATTGAGTGGATGGAAGCCATCTACATCCTTTTCTAACTTGAGCACATTCAAAATCTTCCCCCCGTCCAAATGCTGGCCCATAGTACAAATGTTTTAAGTCATCCATAGAACACCAACTTCTCAAATAGGCTTGCATCAAATCCTGAACTATTTCAATGCTATATATGAGTAGCTAACATGACCAACTACCATAAAATGCTAATGTCTGGTATTAGATATCCCATAGTAAGAATAAATTCATTATGCTGTTGTGAGGAATTTTGTACACCTAATCAAATATCTTACAGCAAAATGCATTAAGGTGTAACATGGAGATCATCATCATCATCATTCCAAGGTACAAACTTCAAAGTAGTAGACCGCTTACTCTTCAAAACAAATTACTTTGACATGTGAAATATGAAAGGACAAAGCAACATGTATTGGCACCATAATCCGGCATTTCTAGATGATAATGAACCTCAAAATATTACTAAGATTTTCAGTCACAGGGAAGGGAAGACAAATACAGGGATAATTGTGGGATCCATGTATTCGCACCAAAGTCAGGAATGAAACCATAAAACAGCCAAAGCATTAAAATGATGGTGAGTGGAAATTACTTGGGGCAGAGGAAGCTGCACAAGAATACCATGAATAGATGGGTCCTCGTTAAAAGCGGACAAGGCATGAATAACATCATCTTGTTTACAATCTTGCGGGAACTGTGAGACAAGAGACTTGATTCCAGCATCCTCGCAAGCTTTAACCTTGTTGCGAACATATGTAAGAGAGTCCCTTCGGTCGCCCACAAGAATTACAGCCAAGCCAGGAACTTTTCCAACGGAATCCTTCATCCTCCTAACTTGTTCAGCAATTCTGAACCTTATTTCATCCGCAATCAACTTGCCATCAATTACAAGAGCAGAAGAAGGTTGGTCATTAGCTGTGCCTGTGTATTTAAAATAACAGAATTAATAGAGATTTAATTTCTTTCTAGCTAGTTATTGAAAAAGTTAGGGAAAATGACTAACAACAGTTCTTAATTGCTGGGGATGATGGAGGCCAAATGTCAGGGAGGTCAAGAGAGAGTAGAGATGAAGGAAACTTAAGAATTGGGCTGCTGCTTATTGATGATGATGATGTAAAGCAATTGTTATTTACTCTTTGGCCGATAATGTTAGCAATAACACTTGTCCTCCTCACTATCATCATCGTCGTCTTCTTCTTCTTCCACTCTCAGCTGAGATGAGCCTGAACCTAAACCCTAAACCTCATTTTCACTTTGATGACGACGACCAATCTTTTTGTTAGAAGAAAAGCTAGCTTGTGACTGACTGACTGACATGTCACCCACTACTGCTGCAGCCAGTGATTCCAACTGGGATTTTCTTCTCCAGGGTCTAGGAAAATAGAGTTCTGGGCTCCTGGGCCATTTCCCACTCCAATACTACTGCTGCTTGAGGCCCATATTCCCAAACTTGAGTATATATGATCTCCAGTCCAGTACAGTTCAGTACTGACTGCATGCATGCCAAGGTGGTTTTGTTTTTTTTGTTTTGTTTGTGAGATGATAGTTTCTCCTTTTCCTTTACAGAGGTTTGAGCTCTCTCTTTCCTTTCCTATTTCTTTTTTCTCTTTGTGTTTTAATTTTGTTTAGAGTTTGCAGGAAGAGAGGATTTACTTACCAACCTGATTACCTGCAACCTTGAAAGATTAGCAATCTGGCATTATTTGTACTCCACTTAGCGTTCATGTGATTTGGTTTGATAATTCATCCCGTAAGCTGGAGTTGGACCAATTTCTAGTTATAAGAATCCTAAATAAAATAAAATGAAGAATCTAAATATACACTAAACCTAAAGTTTCCAAGCTATTATCAAACAATTTATCAAAATCATTTCAGAAAATTGACAAATAACAACAAAAACATTAACAAAAAATATCCCGTCAATAATTTCTGACATAATTTTTATCAGTAATTACTAACAAGATTTTTGATGGAATAGAGAAACTAAAAACATAATAAATATTTTGTCAATGATTCTAACAGAAATTCACTTGAAAAAATAAATGAAATAAAACTCGATAGTTCCTCCTCTCATCTTCTTCTTCCTGACAAAAAAAAAAAAACAATAGGCCCCTCCTTTATTTTCTCACAAGTCCGGTCACAATCCTTACAAATCCAGCCACCCCAACCCCCTGTGTCATCCTAAAATCTATCAATAGTGTGAACATTCTCTCTTTTGGTTTAATTTATTGTGAAGCCTCGCTATATCAAGTAGGTAAATCAACCTCTCTCTTTTTTAACTCATTTATATTTTAGGTTAATTTATTAAAATAAAACTTGTACTATTTGTAGTTTACTTGTATATATCAGTGTTTTACAGTTTTTTATAGAGAATTTTGTTGTATTAATATATAATTTGTATGTTAGAGTTTGTTTGGAATTTGAGAGTAATTGATTTCATTTTTCATTTGATGTAATTAAATTTGATTTTATAACTTAGAGGTGTTATAATTGAAGAAATAATGAGTTATTAAATAGATACCAATTTTATTTTGCCGATTTTATTGTAAAGTTGAAAATTTAAGGAAACTTGGGAAATTGTTTTTTTTTAATTGATAATAATTAAAAAATATTAATTTAGGTTGAATAAGTTTGAGTTGAACAAACAATGGATAATTAATTATGTACTAATTAAGTTTTGCTAATTTTTTTGTTTAGTTCACATTTTAACGCAAAATTGAGTTTATGTAGAAATGATAATTAGTTATTAGATTATGAACTTATTTTGAATAATTGTTTAAATTTTGAATTGATAGTTATATTATTAATAAATATTGTCATCAATATTCTATATACGTTTCATAAGTAATTGATGATTATTTTTGGATGTACTGAGATTCTTTTGAAAGGTTGTATAACTAAGATTATCTTAAAGGTGTTGAAGATTTTATTAATTTCTTACTTTTTAAGTAGAAGAATATTAGTGAGGGTGAAATTATATGACCATGTGTGAAGTGTAAGAATAAAAAGTTTCATCATAAAGATGTTGTGATGATGCATATACTTAAAAAATGATTCGTTGAGAAATACATATGTTGGCTCGCACATGAAGAACCATATATGCCTTACAAAATCATATTAGAAATGATGGTTGAAGTAACTTCTAATTCTAGTAACATATATGGTTTATGAATGATAATAATAATCCTTATAGAAGGATGGTGATGGATGCAATGAAAGTAAAACATGATTATTCAAAAAAGGTTAACGTAACATCTCTTTGATGAAGAACCAAATACAGATAAAGCTAGGTTTTTAAAAAATTTTAAATATTCTGATGAACCATCATGGAATGAGTATACAAATCACAGTAAATTGTTAGCCATTACACAAGTGTTTATGATCAAGTCAAGTTATAGGTCGAGTGATGTTGATTATGATAGGATGTTGAAATGGAAGAAAAGAATGTTACCTGAAGGTAATAGGCTGAAAGATGACTTCTATACTGTAAAACCCATGATGAAACCTCTTGGCTTAGGATACCAAAAAAATAATGTGTCCAAACTTCATGTTGTACAATAGTGAATATGCAAATTTTATAAAGTGCAAAACTTTTCAGTATGTTTGGTATAAACCCAATAATGATAGAGAAAATACATTTATCGCATATAAAAAATTGAGATACTTCTCAATCACTTCTAGGTTACAAAGGTTATTTGTGTTCTAAAGACTGCACATAACATGACATCATTCATATGATGAGATGGATGGGGTCATATTACATCATTTTGATGGTGAAGCTTAGAAATAGTTTAATATGATGCATCCTCAATTTTTAATGGGATTAAAGATTATACATATTGGCTTATTTACAAATGGATTTAATTTATTTGGATTATTTGCCGCACTCTATTCTTGTTGGTCAGTCATTCTAACAATTTACGACTTGACTTCAGTAAAGTATGAAGACAAAATTTATGTCTTATCTATGGTCATGCCTATTCCTTACAATCCAGATAGGAATATAAATGTTTATCTTTGACCGTTGATTGATAAATTGAATCAATTATAGTCAGTTAGGGCTCTAATATATAACATCTCAAGAAAATAGAATTTTTAAATAAAGATAGCTTTGATATGGACTATAATTGAATTTTCTACGTATACGATGGTTTTGAGTTGGCTCACACATAAAAAATTAGCATGTCCATATTGTTTAGATAATAATAAGGCATCTACCTTAATCAATTGTGGTAAATCTTTCCAAGTCATTATTGATTTAAAAACAATATAAAAGAGTTCTTGAAATGTCAAGTTGAAACAAATATTGCATCGATAGTAAAGTCAAGCAAAAAAATGTAAGATATTGCATTTGGTTTTCATTATAGACAACAAAAATTCCTTAGTTTACGCGTGACTCATAATTAGGTAAAACAAAGTATTTTTTTTTTTATCTTTCTTGCTAAAGGACTGATGTTATCCTCTATAATTTGGGATATATATATCCCAAATTATGACGGATAATGTTTGACAATATTTTTAGCACTGGTTTTACTCCTTTATTATAAGCTCTTGTTATGCACCTTGTTTTTTTTTTTTTTTTGTAATTTAGAGCTTAGGATGAGTTCTTTTAGAGAGATTCTAAGTAATATTTCATTAGTTTACTAGACCTTGTTTTGAAGTGCACCTAAATAAGGTGTTGTTGTTGGAATCCTGGAAGGTCTTTGGAAGAAAATTAGTTTGCACCAAAAAATAAAGAATAAAGCCTCAAAAACAAATGATTGATTCTTGACAGCAATAACAAATCTCATATTGGTTATATGCTAAGTTCTTCAGCGAGTATCTTTTATTGGTTTTGTTTAAGCATATTTTTAATATATGATTTGGATGCATGTTAGGATTGGTTTTTATTTTTTTAATGTAAGTTTATTTATTTGCTTAGTAAGTGTCGCATGTGGAAATCGGGGTGAACTTACGTGTAAAAAAGATAAAACATTAAAAATTAGTGGCCACCTAGTTTTATAGTAACTAAAAACCCTAATTGGTTTTTAGAGGTTCTCGGTAAGGGGATGATTATGTAATAGAAAAGACAGACACCATCTTATGCATCTAACCTAAGATAATTATTGTTTGTTTTAAATGATAAATGTGTTATAATGTAGCTTGCTTAAATTGATATGTAAGGTATTGCCATTATCCACAAAACAAAGTAAAAAAAACAAGGCCCGATGATGGACCATACCATCTTAGGTTATTTGGTAAACTATATTGATTGGCTCTATTATATGTTAACATCCATAGAGCAGGGTCTATATGAGACTATCACATTCTGATCTTTTATCATATGATAGAATCATTTAATATACGATTGAGATATTTATAATCATAGTCAACTGACTAAATAACATCTAAATGACAGGGTCTAATCTTATACCATTCCATCTTAGGTTATTTAGAAAATGATGGGCACATCTATATATAAGACTTATTATATTTTGAAAAATTCATGTTATCTATCAAGTAGTGTCCGAAAAACAGGGCTCGCAATTAGACCATTCCATCGTAGGCTACTTAATAAATGATAGGAATATCAAATTGAATTTATGAAATTGTGAAATGGAATGATTATGTAGTGACCGAATTTAATTAATATCCCAAATATCATGTATTAATCAATACTATTATTCACTTATCGACATCCAAAGAACGAGGATTAATATTGAACTATGCCATCCTAAGTCGATTAATAATTAATAGAAACAATTAATTAATCAACCAAATATTAATTGATCCTATTACCCAATAATCAACATCTAAAAAATAAAGTCTATTATAAGATCATTCCATCTTGGTTCAATTAACAATTAATAGGAACAATCAATACAAGGATAATTTTATTATTATTTTATTTTTCTTTATTAATCATCATCTAAAAGATAAGGTCTAGGCTAGACCATATCATCTTGAGTTGATGAACAATTATTATTCTTGTAATGCCTTTTTTATTTCACATTTCTTTTACTAATTTATTCAAAAACTTAATGAACGATTATTAATTCAAGTTATCACACTTAAAAGATTAAATTGAGCCTTACAAGTCAAATTCAAATCTAATATACTCATCCAAATTAAATCACATAAACTCAATACTCACACATAACTCATCCACTTAACTCAATATAAACACAAAATAAATCAAAGTTTATCAAATTGTCATCCATAATTCAATTCCAAGATAAACATTTATCTTCTCAAATCATCTCAAACACCATAAAAAAACACAACAATTATCAACAATATAAGCACAAACCATACAAAAAAAGAATTCAAGATGTTGAGTGCTAAAAAACTCAACCTTCTATAATAGGTAGAGTTAGTTGGAATTGCTAGAATTGAAGATTTCAGTGTTAGTGCACGGGGTGACGTGTGGCTGTATATGGTGGTGCGTGATGGAGACGCTCTAGTGACCTAATTGGCAAGTGACCTACTGGAATAAGTATATCCCCTTCCCCTCTTCATGACTATGTGGGTGGTGCACATTCACTCTTTTTAAAATGAAAGGTATTGCCTTAAAAAGCCTCCAAATTTTTATAAAGAGTTCCCCTCTTATAAAACAACTTTGCTTTTTCTTTTTTTTTTCTTTACACTTATTATTTTTAAACTAAAATAGTCCTTATTATTTTTCAAATTACATTTTAATCACTATTTTTTTTATTTGATTGATTTTTCCTTCTCTTCTTTTTGTTTTAATTTTTAATTTTTTAAAAAATAATTACCAGTACAAAAACAATAAGCAAAATGATCAAAAATTACAAAATGATTAGAAATTAGCCAAATCGCATTAAAAACATATTTTTTGAGAATCTTGTTATTTGTTTATATTTTTTTCATTTTTTTTGAAAACATATTGAAAACAGGGGGTAAAAATTAAGTAATAATAGTAAGCATGCTAGTCTTTTGTTATGATTTTAAATTTACCAGGATATTTTACATTGCATGATTATAAACCGAACAAATATCATACTCACTTGTCTAATCATCTAACGTATTTTAGACAACTTTACCATGATTATAAAGCAATTAATTTCTCTCTAAATATATAAAAATAGAAATTTATTTGTATTTTTTTTTGTATCAATATTTCATTCTCATGGAAAAAAAAAATCGTTTATAAACCATAAGCTTCCGCATTTTATTTGTACTTGGGGAACTGAAGTGTGTGAAGGATAAATCAAACACTACTTAGACTGGAGCCTTCCTCCTAAGATTTCACAAGATAATTCCTATACGTCAAAAATGTGAATCCTAGATCTGCACTAGAATTTTAAGGCTCTCTGCGTAACTATGTTTGATATATATTTATAAACCGATCGAGGGCTATTTCCAATATTGTATTTTTAAGATCTTCCTTAGCTAGGGCACAAAATTAAAGCATATACAGTACTTACTTTCAATTTATTACTCCGCACGTTTATATTTGTTAGTATTAATTTATCTTCATGTGAATATTCCAGGCTTCAAATTAAACCCTAATCCATCGATACCTGTTTTTCTGGTAACATTAATGGTAAACTGCAATCAACTCATGAATATTAAGAATAAAACGATCGGAACATTACAAGAAGAAAATAACAAATCATGATTAAAATCGCTGATTTCTTTCTGTGAATTGATATATAAATCACTTCTCCGATTGCATCACATCATTTATTTTGACTTGTTATATTCTTTGAGTTTATTGGTAGGTTTTGATTTATAATATCTAGTTCCTTAAGCTTCTTTGTGTTTTTTTTTTTTCTTTCTCTTTTTTGTTGAGAGAAGCTGATTTATATATATATCAATATTGCACGAGAATATCCATTTATAATTGAATATACGAGAGACTCGCTGAATGAATGATTGGTGTTTTTTGGATGATTATAAGTGAATCATATATGTAATACTATATATCATGAAAGATTAGCTAGCTATGACTATGTATGAACAGATCCAAGAGGAAAGTGGTCATCATGATTTTGCTATACTCAGTTAAAGGCATGCGAATACAACCAAGAGGGATGGATTGTGTATTGTCTCATAATCAAATTGTTGTTCTATGATCAATATTATTGCATGGATTTGTGATTGATTTCCTGCACCTGGATCGAACACCGAGACATGGAGATCCAGCAAGAACATGGCGATACAAATTAAATCAATGGATGGATGCATGCATGGTGGCTGGGCTAGCTGGTTTATATATATTATTAATGTACTTAAAAAGGATCGGCATGCAAGAGAGAAATTTAACGTATGCTGTGAGCCGTATCCACTTTTCCCTGTTAATTTTATAGTTATGCCGTTGTTTTGTTGTAAAGCTCGAATGTTTGGTGGGAGTTCTTCCGTCCTTTTCCTATCAACACTGATTATCCTTTCCGTGTATGAATGTGCATTAATTTTTAACGTAATGCGAATAATTTATCTCCTCCTCGATTGATCATGTGGATGCATGATCTACGATCTTCCTGCCTGCCATCACGTCTCAAATCACCACAAGACATGGTCATTCCTGTCTAAACCATGTCCGCCGCTTGCCACCCTTCCCAAATACAATCCATGCCCACCTGCATGCAGCTACAATATCCCACAGTCCCTAGCTCCTCTTCTGCACTGAGATCCGGCTGCCAAGTACTGGGTAGAAAAAACCAAGAGGAAAAGAAGAAAAAAAGAAAAAGGAGGGGGTGTCAATAATTTGGTCATTATTCGATATTTATGCTTAAAAGTATACAAGTGTTTGGTTGCATCCCATCCATTATATCTCGTACCTTTCGCGAGTCCATTACCAGAACTAAACACAAGACACAATCCACGGATTTCGTCCTGGTGGACCCTTTGAATATCAATTATGAGTTCTTCTCAGTGAAAGCTGTATTTTTAAACAGTTCTTCGATTAATTTAAAGGCTTTTAGCTTGATGGTACGTTGACCCCATCGAATCTGACTAAATCTGGACATGATAACCACATCAATTCCCAGTTATCTAGCTGCATCTCAATTTCTTAATTAATTTAGAGTCAAGGGAATCAAAACAAACAAATGCTCCTGTTCTGTGGATTATTGCTTTGATAGATATGTGTAAATCAAGAGGAAGAAGAAGAGGAAAAAAAGAATTCAAATAGTGGTGGGGTTCGTGACATTCGAGCCCGAGGCAATTCTTGTGTTAGCTTTCTTTCTTTTTTTATTTATTTATTTATTTATTTTTAGTTGTCTCGTTTTATTTGGTTTTTTAATTTGAGACTTAAATTCAATTTTTCTATTTAGTAATATTTACACTTGGTTATAGAAATGATTTGTTAATTCATTCTCATAAAAAAAAAAATCGCCGTCTGTTAATTTGTGGCTCCTAGAAATTAAATGAATTTTTTTATAATAAAAAACAGTTCGTGAGTTAATTGTATATTTAGTATTATAGTGCAAAGTGTTTTTTAAAAATAATTTTTAATTAAAAATATATTAAAATAATATTTTTATATTTTTATTTTTAATATTAACATATTAAAATTATTTAAAAATATATTTTACATAGAAATAATAATTTAAAAAGAGCATGCAAAAAAACAAACAATAAAGAACTTCAAATACGAATAAGGCCGGGGAACAAGTACAGGGCCATAAGCCCAAACAAGAATATAAAGAAACAAACTGCTGGTCAGAATAGGACAGCTTAGTCTTTAATATTATAATTATTTTTTAAAATATTTATTATTTTAAAATATATTAAAATTTATTTTTCACATAGCATATCAAACGTTTCAAAAATATATAAAAATTTAATTTTAAACTTAAAAAAAATTAAATGTTTCATAAACGCAGGGCCAGCCAAAAGTTGCCGAAAACCTTTACCTCATGAAAATCACATTATTAATACCTGAAAGTGATAATTTAACATTAATCCGAGGGATGGAGAGTACATCACTTGACTTGTTCACAAATAGTAATAACGCAGCTGCTGCTGCTGCTGCTGCTGCTTCTAAATTTGGGAGACACGCACTCGCTGTTTTTTTAAGAAATATTGAAGAAAAGGGGAGGAAGCATATCCTATGGAAAATATATGGAAACAGATCGAAGATAATGAGACAGAAGAAAAGGGACCACAACCTTTACCTTTGGCTGCCAGGCTCTGATCTGATGGACAGGCTTAAAATATATATATGATGCCAAGTAAAACCAAAATATATCAGAAGGTTTGAAATGAACATGAAAATGACTGATGCGGTGGAGATCTAAATAAGTATATCATATTTTGGGAGCCTCGAAGGGCGAGCCATCTCTCTCTCTCTCTCTCTCTCTCTGCCTCACGTGTTGTGGTTCGCAATTGTAGCCAGCCATTGGAGAGGGGAGAGGAGAGAGGAGAAGACTTCTGTGCCTTCCTCCTCCATCTCTGCTTTTGTCTCTCTCTCTCTCAGCTAAAAGGGAGCATCCCCTAAAAGACGTTCGACTTTTACAACCCTAGAAACTTGAAAAACCCCCAACCCACGTCCTATTCCTCCCATAGTCTACGGTGGTGGCGGTGGTGGCGGTATAATACTTGAAGTAAAGCACGTAGGATACCTTTTTCTCTACTAGCTGGCTAGGACTAGGAGTACAGTTATAATTAACTATTTCTCGTAAAATGTGTTCTTTGACAATTGATCTGTTCCCATATGACTCGCTGCTACGTACTGTCCATGTCGATGGCTACAAAAATCATCTGTTATTACTATTGCTTCTGCTGCCATAACCGATGAATGGTGCTGTTTTGTAGAGCCAAGCTAATTCAATTTTCCTTCCCTTTACCCGAGAAAATAAAATAAAAGCCAGCTCCTCTCTGGATGGATGGATGGATGTATGTATGTATGTATACAAAGCGATCGATGATGATAGTATTAAATACTAATAATAATAATAAATAAATAAATAAAAAAGAAGAAGAAGTGAAAAGCTGATGAGTACAGATCGTCGTGATGCAGATGAAAGCAAAATGTCAAAAACTACGTTTCATTTCAGGGAACTGATATGTCCTCGACTCCAACGCTACCAGCTTTACCTACCCTATTCCTCTTAATTACATCACCTGCCCCGCCCCACCGCCCAACCCAAACATGCTTGCTTCATACCCTTTTCAATATTCCTTTTCATTTTAATACTGAGAGACGACGCGTCTTTTTTTTCCCTTCGCTTTTGCATTTTCATTTTTACGTGCAAAGAACTTCTCCTTGCAGTTTTTGCTACTGCTTCAACATGTATCTATCCTCCCTCCCTTCCCTGTAAAAAAGAAAAACGAGCCAGCTGGCAGCTGCCAGCTGCCATCATTAATATTGTACCAGTTGAACCGAGAGCACGTATATCCATTACTGTGAGAAACTCTCATTCAATGAGCAGTACGTCATGGCAGTTGATAGGTATTAATGCATGAAATTTTTTTATTTTTTAATATTAACTTATAAAAAAATTATAAACATTAATAAAAAATTAAATGAAAAAAATCTCCTTTTTTTATATGTTTTTCTACTCTTTGGTGGCTATTTTTAGTGGTTTTCAAGGGCTGTACGTTGTGAGGCTGTTTTTGGCAGCCATTTTGGTGGTTGTTATTAGTGTGTTTTGAAAATATATTTTTTTATTTATTTTTAGATAAATGTCATGAGTGGTTCTATTGTTGAGATGTGTCTATTATTACATTTTTCAAGGTTGTTGAAGGTGATAAAAATAAAAATACAACTGATAATTAATATAATAACTCTCCTTACTATGGTATTTTTATTTGGTGTTTATATGAGGAAATATATGAAATGGTCTGAAAATAATAAGGATGTTTTTTTTTTGTAACAATTTTATACAGGAAACTTCTAAAGGATCCAATTGATACACCACCGAGCTTTTTAAGCTAACAAATTGACATTAAATAGATGAGGAATTATTTTAAGCCAACGGGCAAAATATAGAGTAAATAGGTTGGAAGAAAATTACAACCACAAAAGATCATGTTCTGTTTACGATAATAATAGTTATACTTGAAAGTGTTTTTCGTTTAGAAATAATTTAAAATTATATTTTTTTTATTTTTTAAAAATTATTTTTAAGATCAACACATCAAAACGATCTGAAAACATTAAAAAATATAGTTTTTAGCAAAAAACAAATTTTGAATTTTAAGGGAACGTGGTTTCAACCGCGTTTCCAAACACACCATAAAACATCATCAATTTTATAAATTGTTAAGTTAAAATAGAGCTACATGCTGTTCAAGGTCAAATTAAATAATTGTTACCGAGAATATTTAATAAATATTTAAGATAATAATGAACATCTTATTTTATTTTCTTCGATAAACTTTAATAGTAATACCTTTTATTCTGAACTTGTTCATACTTCATGCAATGCATCTAATCTAAATTGCATAAACGTAAGGACTTCATCACATACAAATTAGAAGGATATCGCAATTATGAGATGCTTAGTCAAATATTTAACAAGTCAATGATAATTGGACTCGTTTGTCATTCATCCGCTTAGTTCCCTTTAGCTCTAATGACGAAATCCAAAATACAAAAAGAATTTGCATTAATGCATCCAATCCATAAAACCTCTAAAGTTAAACATGCATAGTATAGATAGTACTAGAATGAGTAATTTCCTGAGATTTACTGCGCACCTTAACCCACACATAAATAAATGATAGCTAATAAGATCTCGAGTTGACAGATTTTTTTCTTGTGTTTTAATTATAAAGAGTAGCTACCCATTCTTGGATAGCATTAGAATTGACAAAAAAATTGAAAAAATTAAAAAAAAAATTAAAAAAACCGAACCGTAATAAAAAACCGTTTAAAATTTTAAAAAACTAGCCGGTTCGGTTTCGGTTTATAAGTTTAAAATCAAAAAAACTAAACCGAACCAAACTAAACCCAAACAAAAAAACCAAACTAAACTGGTAAAAAATTGAACCAAATCAAAAAAACAAACCAAATTAAAAAAACTGGTTTTAAAAAAATTTGATTCGATTATTATTTTTTTATAAAAATAAAATTGAAAATAATAACATATTGTAGCATATTCGTAATTAAAAAAAATAATAAGAAAAAAGAATTTATTAGCTGAGGGTTCATGTCACTGAATGAAAAAAGTTTTATGATGGGAATGAAGAAGGAAACATCCAGAAGATGACGAGATTTAGATAAAGCAAAAAAAAATACGAAGAAATGCCCAACAAAGCTACAAGTCTTTTGTCTAATCCATTTTCAATTGATGAGTGTACGGATGCATTGGAGAATTTTGATGACGTGTCTAATGCTTCTTACATCACAGCTCTTGAAAAGTTTAAAGTTCCGAGTTAGAGAAAAATGTTTGTGAAAATGTCTTTTACGAGGAGGAAGATTTGGCATAAAAGCTTAGAATAAGCTTGTTAATTATTAATGTTTAAGCCACTTATTTGCAATGTTTATATTAGTTTTGTTTTGGGAATATTTTAGTTTTATATTTAATTATACGTTTGGGATAGTAATTTGGATTTTAACTTGTCATGTATTTAATTTACTTGTTTAGAATATTCATAGTAATTTTATATTTGAAATATGTTAGTTTTATATTTATTTGTGAGCTTTTTATATAAGTTTGAATTTTAACATGCAGTTAATTTATACACGTGTGGCATTTTTTAGGTTCCATAAGCAAGCATTTGAGATTTATTGAATTTATTTATTTT
>Ga0325404_1003703_pt1 | contig 16307 bp, 1 predicted proteins | sample PopdelMetagenome_18_FD_205664 | JGI IMG/M metagenome (GOLD analysis project Ga0325404, IMG submission 205664) | Populus deltoides microbial communities from Bellville, Georgia, United States - Xylem-Control-R1 | ecosystem: Host-associated > Plants > Phyllosphere > Stem > Wood/Secondary xylem... | reverse complement strand
GTCCAGACAAGAGCTTGAGGTCTATCCACCACGTCCACCAACAGCACTACTCAGTATTTTAGCCATATCTCGAGCTCTAGTGATCCAAATGCTCTGAACGTTTATGGGTGGAAAGATAAGATAATTGTCAACAACCTTCATGAAAAACACTTTGCCAAATGCTGAATGGATCAATGTCATTTCATCCAACCAAAGTGCTTGAGTGCTGTTGTCCACCAAGTCCACTAAATCAATAGTTGGCCACTACATCAATAATCAATTACCAAATGAATAGTTCTGAATTTTAGCCTATAAAAGGAGGCATTTGCCATTCATTTAGCAATCTTGGTTCTAAGATGAATGTTGTTACCCATTTTTGGGTTCCCATAAAAAAAATAAGAAAATATCAAAAATATCAAAAAAATATTCAAAAAAAATCCAAAAAATAATAGGAGCGAGAAAAGGATGTTGGAATGCCGAAAAAATGCCAAAATTGGTTGAAGAAGTTCAAAAATGCAAAAGGCTAAAATTTGACAATATATTTTTTGACAGATGAGAGCCCTGTTAACAAAGAAAATTCAAGTTGAGGAAGAAAAGTTCAAAATAAGATGTTTATGGACTCAATTAAATTTTATCTAAAGTTTAATTGAATTTATGGAGGGTTGGATTGTAAGACAAATTGATTTTTAAGTCAATTTAGGCTTTTATTGGAAGAAATTAAAGTTCTGGGCTCCAATTATAATTTGAAAAAGTTAATTTGATCAAATCAGGGGCTTCATTGAATAATTATTCAAGTTTGTTGGCCAATTAGGGACTTAATTGAAACAATCCGAAACTAAGGACCAAACCGGAAAAGACGCTACAATCAAGGGATCCAATTACAACTTTTCCGGGGGCTTGATTACAAGATTGTAAAAATATCCAAGGACCAAATCAGAAATATCATTTAAAGTGGCAAAACGGTGCCGTTTCAGAGACACTATTCATTGTCTTCTTCACCGATTCAGCAAAAAGGGACCGTTTCAGCAACAAATGCCGCTGATTATGGGGAACGTTTCACAGCTGCTATCTCTCTACCGTTACCACTGCAATAATGGTCCCGAACGTTTTCATTATATAAAAAAAAACGCATGCAGTTTTGGCTATAAAAAGAGAGAAAAAGGACGAGACTGAGGAGGAGGAAGGGAGGAGACGGGGCAGAGGAGAGAAAGTAACGAGAGAAGAAAGTAACGAGACAACGAGGGGAGAAAACAGAAAAGGCAACGAGAAAAAGAAATAAAAACCAGAAAGGAGTGTAAAGAAGAGAGAGGAGAGAAGGGAAAGGAAAACACAAAAAAAACAGAGGAAGAACGAACAAGAAAAAAGAGGAACAGGGGCAACAGGAGGGAATAAAGTCTGGAAAATCACACAGGAACCAGACCAAGCAAGAAGAACCCGGCGGGAGAACGTCCACCCAGCAGAGAAAAATAAGAAGAAAAAAAAACATCACCATCAGCTCCACCTTTTTACAGCACCATCCACAAGAACCAGAGGCAGCATAACAAGGACTCGGTAACAAGAAAAGAGACGAAGAGAAGGTCAAGGAAGCAGCAGACGAAACTCAGCATCACCATCGGCCTCTCCTTCTCCAGCACCAGAGGAGAGAAAGGAAAGAAACTAGATCAGAGCAGTAGAATAAGCGAAAAGCCAGAGGAAGAAGAAGTAGAGAGAAGCAGAGGAGAAAAATAAAAAAAAAGCCACAGCAACGCCACCGCCTGTCGCTACCCAGCGCCACCGTGAGCAATCACAGGAGACAGCAGCACGATCACTCATTCCAGGTACCTCTCCCTTTCTCTGTCCCCTTTTCCCTGTTGTTTTCCTTTGCTCACGTTCTGCAGCAAAGGAAATATAATTAGCTCAGCACAGCAACCAGTCAATTGTTACTTCGGGCAGGACAGCCTAGCCCACATGGCTGGGCTGAGTCCAGCCCTGTAGAAAGTAGGCCTGATTTTATTTTTGGCTGATTTCGGCCCAGTTTCCTTTTGGGTCGGGTCTGGCCCAGCCACAAAAAATTCTTCAAAAATTATTTCATAAAAATCTGTGATTTTTCTGAAAAAAATTATACTTCATTTTAATCAATACCAGTTTGTGTTTTTATACTGTAAAGATACAAATCCAGTATTAAACTACCCAGTTTTCGTTAAGACATTAAAAAATAAAAAAAATATTTTTTGTTTTCATGCATACGGCCAAGTCTCTCAAAAATATATATAAAAAATTCATATTGTACTTTCATATAACAAAGAAAATTTCAAAAATATGTATCAGCATGTATTTTGGCTTTAATAACCAGTTTATTAAAGTCACGAGAACTAGGCTAATATTTCAAAAATTTCAAAAAAATTATTTTTTTTCTTTTAATATCTGGGGTTACGACCTTATACGTAAGACGTATTCTATATATTAAATTCTTTGGTTTGTCGTCAGAATTATCCGATAAGATAAGGATCTCCTTACCGAGGAGGACTTTTCTTAAACCATAGACGGACCAACAACTAGAAAACATGACAAGACCTTAGATTTTATCAGACAATAAAACAATGCAGCTTACCTTAGGTAGGGCATATTTGGGGTGCTAATACCTTCCCTTCACGCAACCAGTTCCCGTACCAGATCTCTAAGACCAATTAGGGTTTCTAGTGACCAAAATACTAGGTGGCGACTCTCATTTCATTTTTCCATTAATAAAAGACAAGAATTCCTTGTCTTCACACATTTTTAGATGATACAGAATTTGAGGGTAGATGTTTTCGCCGCAACGCCGCACACGTGCGACAATGAAGATCATGTTCTTTCTCTCTCTTTTATTGTTGTAATGCTTAAGTTTTATTTTCATTAATCTCTTGCTTATGCTTTTCATTTCCTTTAGTATACCTAGTTAACTATGTTCTTATCTTGTTTATTTATATTCTTCTTCTTTATTATGTCTAGCTAAGTTAATTATGTCAAGGTGACAAGGTTTCACTAATAGTGTTAGAATAAGTATAATATAAACTCAACATGGACTTCAATGCTTAAATCCTAAACAATTTGCTATTAACATGTCTTATCTTTTTTATCTTATCAATCCTTAATACCTTGCTTGTTAAATGGTTAATCTAGATTTGTGTTGTATAACACTTGGTACATCAAATACTTGATCCTTTATAGTTTTCGGCCGACATCGTTATTATGAGAGGAACTTGATTTGTTGTCAACATAAGTTAGCATCATGAATGCTTGATAAAATTTGTAAGTATGATATTATGTAAATAAGATGATTAATATGATCATGTTGATAATTTATAAAGAGTTTATATTTTACTTATCTCTAATACTATTAGTGAACTCTCTAACCTTGACATTTGTTTTTATCATTGTTTAATCTTCTTTAATAATCTTATATCTCAAACTCCTCTTTAAATCATCATTATCGTTGTTGTTGTTGTCGTTGTTGTTCTTATTATTCTTATTATTATTGTTGTTGTTATTATTATTATAATTTATATAGTTCACCTCCCTGTGGTTCGACACCGGTCTTGCCGGGTTATTTATTACTGTGACACTCCTGCACTTGGGATAAGACATCAACTCTTCGATCGTGTCATCTGATAATTAAATAGAAAGAAATTTAACATTAACAAACTAAACTAAACGAAAAAAATTAATTAAAAAGAAAAAAAATCCGAGTTAACTCGTCAAACCAGGTTAACCCATCAAACACGGGATCAGTATCATGAAAATCTGATAACTAAATAAAAAAATTAACAAACTAAATCAAACAAAAAAAATTCATTAAAAAAACAAAAAAAATTAAAAAAAAAGCAGTTCTATAATATAATATAATATAATATAATATAATATAATAAGTGAAAGGCGTGGAGAAGCTACAGTAGTTTCCCCACGCCTTTTAAAAACCAACAGGAAGAAAAAAACTAATGAAGAAAAAGAAAAAAAATCTGAATTAATTAGGTTAACCCTTCAAATCAGGTTAACTCGTAAAACATAGGATTCGCGTCATGAAAGTTTGATAACTAAATAGAAAAAAATTTGACCGGTTAACCCATCAAACCAAGTTAACTCGTCAAGGTCAGGATACATGTCATGAAAGTCTGATAATTAAATAGAAAGAAATTTAACATTAACAAACTAAATTAAACAAAAAAATTAATTAAAAAGAAAAAAAAATTTGGGTTAACTTGTCAAACCAGGTTAACCCATCAAACCCAGAATCCGTATCATGAAAATCTGATAACTAAATGAAAAAATTTAACATTAACAAATTAATTCAAACAAAAATATTTATTAAAAAACAAAAAAAAGTTCTATAATATAATAATTATAATAATATAATATATTAATAAATAAAAAACATGGAGAAGCTACAGTAATTTCCCATATTTTTTAGAGTATTACTTAATGGGACACCTTAAAATAAGCAAACAGGGAACCTAACCTAACCGGTCATGATTTTGTTTTATTTTAAATGCCCTATATTAAAGTATTATTAATTATGCCACATAGACAACGAGGACGAATGGCAGAGGAAAGCATGGTGGTCTTCCATAAACAAATATTTATATATCCCTTAATAGTGGAGCGGAGCTAAGAGGGTGGTTCTAGCCGACCAGGTGGAGCTAGAGGTGGTCACAGCCACAACCCATGATGGACTACAACCTCCAAAATATTAAAAATGTCTTCGAGGTTTAATAGCTTCTTTAAAAATGTTTTGACGTTCTTATAAAATTTTAAGGAAAAAAGAAAATTGTTCACTAGTCTCTGGTATATAATTTAGAAATATATCCTCTACGAGTTGAGTGGCTTTCTTTTTTTTACTTTTTTTTTTGAAAATCAATTTTTTTAATTATAAAAGCAATATTTCAATAATTACATGGGCATATTCAATGTGCCAGTTTGAATGTTTTTTAAAGTGTTTTTATTTTAAAATACAGTAAAATAATATATTTTTTTATTTTTTAAAATTTATTTTTGACATCATCACATCAAAACGATCTAAAAACACAATAAAAATATTTTAAAGCTAAAAAAAATTCAAAATTTTTCTAAAGTGCAGTTAGGCTGCAATGTTAAATACCACCAATATTATACTAGATAGGTGGCTCACGCTACGCCACAGGCCAATCTAGTTTATTTTCAACATAAAAAATATTAAGGCAATGCAAGTGTTTCTAAAAACCCAATTTTTTTTCAATGTATGAAAAGGATGTTAAGGTGATACGGGTGTTCCTAAAAAAACAAAAAAACAATTGAGACTTGGGTCATTGTTTCAATTGGGTTTAATAAGCCTGACTGATTTAATAGAACAAATAAAAAAAATACTACAACAATAAATAAAGTAAAAAAAAATGACATTGAAAAAAAAAGTTAAAAAACCCAATACAAGCCCATCCACGTTATCATGTCAAATATGTGACTTGGTCGTGACAGAAAGATAACTCAGTTAAAAGCAAATTAAATAAAATCATGAAACTAAATTTTATATATATCCAGAAATCATGTTAACCTGCTAACCTCACAATCATGGATATAAGATTGAAATAACCTTATAGGAAAAAAGAAAAAGAAAAAAAGGCAAGAAGATCAATTCTCAATCAATCAAATGTTAAAGAATCTTATTTGATAACAAAGAAAATATTAAATGAAAACACGATAGCCCTATAGAAATTACAATGAAAAAAAAATCAAAGCTTAATTTATAGCAAACAAAATATTAAAGTACAAAATTGAAGAAAAAATATAATCCAAAAAAGGTCAAAAAAACTCGACCCTAGTCCTCTTAGGTCAGCATGCAAATTTTACAATCTGGTTGTGATACTAGGGTCACTCCATCGAAAGCAAATTAAATAAAATTATGAATATTAATTAGCAAACAATCTAATGTTGAAGGGTAAGATAACCTGAATTATTTTTAAAATTAGCAAGAAATCGAATAAAAAAAATAAAAAATGAAGTCTAGTCTATAATTAAATAAATATTGAAAGATAAAACTGAAAAACTATGAGATTAAAAAGGAGGAAAGAAACCAAGCATACCCGAGCGAATATCCTATACCTGAGTTAATCTCTTAAATTCATAACTTGTGAATTTTTACACCTGGGCTCAATCAATAAACTAAACTCCCAAACAATTTGATGTTCAAAGATGAAACAAAAAAAAAATCAGTTAATCAGTTCAAAAATTTGCCAACGTTTAAAAAAAAATTGCAATAAAAAAAATGAGTATCAAATTTGATAGGAAAAGAAAAACCAAACGAGGACCAAATCTTATATATGAAAAAAATAAATGAGGATTAAATTGAAAAACATTTCTAATTTTATAAATTATTTCATATAAAATAAATAATAATCAAAAGAATAGAGACCAAATTTAAAGGAAAAAACAAATTGAAAGGTTGTTTTGAAATTTTATTTTCAAATAGTATTGATTGTGAAATCCTTGGCTAAGGTGGAATGAGTTTTAAAAAGAGTTTCAAAATTTTATTTAAAGAATCAATGATTATAATGTTTAAAACTAAAACGATTTAATAAAGCAAAAATACTTCAAGCTATAATGTATAAATCAGAACATTCATGATGAAGGGATAATAATTACACTAAAAAACTAGTAATTGAAAAGTTAAGTCAAACCATTTATAACTTTCCTAATATTTAGAGGATCATGACAGGTTGCTAAACATTTTGGAGGATCATGATAGGCTGCTAAACATTGTACTTGATCTTCAAATATAAGTCAATCACTTATTAGATTGATAATATATTAAATTATTTAATTTATTTAATCTTATTTTATTTAGGATTATGATTTATATTTAGGTTGACTTATTAGGAAACCTAATTGGTCACATACATAAGAACCATTGATCAGAAATTTAATTAGATGATTAATTAAATGTGACTTGATTGTAAATAAATTTTTGAATTGAGAACTAGAATGTAATTAATATAGGGTATTATAATTTTAGATGTAGCAACAATCAAATAAGGACTTGATTGAATAAATTTCTAAAACTAGACTAAAATAATATATATGATATTATTTAATGGGAAAATTGATATTTTGTCATTTATAGAGGTTTTTAGGTTTTTCTATAAATAGAATGTGAAACCCAAGAACAAATTATACAAAAAAACAAAAAAAAAAGGATTTATAATAATTTAAATTTTGTTATAATAAAGAAATAATGTAACTACATAAAATAATAATGATGATGATAAAATTTATTAGTTTTGGAGAATAAAAAAAAGGCTTAATTGAGAAAAAAAAAAAGGAAGAAAGATAGGGCCAAAATGGAATTAAGAAGAAATGGGACCATAAATATCCCATTCCTTCTCTCTTCCAAAAACCAGCTGGAAAAAAAACCATCAAAGAGGGAAGGGACTTTTAGATTTTATTCAAGCAAATGAGAGGGAAAAACACCAAGGCTTAACACATTTCAAATCCTAGATAAGTCTAAAGAAGAAGAACATCATTATACAAGAGAAATTGCAAGAAAGCAAATGTGGGAATTGTGAAGAGAAGGGGAAGAGTGGTCGGCTATATGCAACGAGAAGAAGGCTAAGATTCTTTTAAAATTTTGTGAAGTAAAACTTAGATTTCATCCAAGTAAGGAGTTCTAATTTCAATTTCTATGAAATTAACTTCAATTTGATTGGAAGTTTCATAATTTTCTTGAATTGAGAATTAGGGTTCTTGAACATAAAATAATATATATGATATTATTTAATGGGAAAATTGATATTTTGTCATTTACAGAGGTTTTTAGGTTTTTCTATAAATAGAATGTGAAACCCAAGAATAAATTATACAAAAAAACAAAAAAAAGGATTTATAATAATTTAAATTTTGTTATAATAAAGAAATAATGTACTACAAAAAATAATGATGATGATAATAAAATTTATTAGTTTTGGAGAATAAAAAAAAAGGCTTAATTAAGAAAAAAAAGAAAGAAAGATGGGGCTAAAATGGAATTAAGAAGAAATGGGACTATAAATATCCCATTCCTTCTCTCTTCCTAAAACCGGCTGGAAAAAAAACATCAAAGAGGGAGGGGACTTTTAGATTTTATTCAAGCAAAATAAGAGGGAAAAACACCAAGGCTTAACACATTTCAAATCCTAGATAAGTCTAAAGAAGAAGAACATCATTATACAAGAGAAATTGCAAGAAAGCAAATGTGGGAATTGTGAAGAGAAGGGGAAGAGTGGTCGACTATATGCAACGAGAAGAAGGCTAAGATTCTTTTAAAATTTTGTGAAGTAAAACTTAGATTTCATCCAAATAAGGAGTTCTAATTTCAATTTCTATGAAATTAACTTCAATTTGATTGGAAGTTTTATAATTTTCTTGAATTGAGAATTAGGGTTTTTGAACATAAAATTTGGGGAAAATGCAAAATTTATTAAAACTATACCTATTAGGATAATAGTAATGGCCTTGAATGTGGATGGTTGCAATGGAAGGGAAAAAAAACAGATTTAAGGTGACCATCCACTAAAAGGGAAGAAAGCAGAGGAGGAGAACTTATGACTTCCTTGTTAATTAATTGAGATGTGTTGTTATAATGTGGTTACTAATTAGAAAAAAAAAATTGCATCATTTATAAGGAAGAGGAACCTTCGTTCCTTTGGGTAGGTTTGGCCAAAGTAGAAATGAACTAATTAACTTAGTACAAATGACCTTGGAAGGTCATAATGAGACAAGTTACCATGTATAAAGTGAAAGCATGGTTCTATTTGATGAGGAAGTAGGATTGGAGATAAAATTGGAAATACTTGTCTATTGACGAAACAAGGTAGGTCCATCGCCCTGATTCCTAAGGGAATTCGAACATGAAGACGATAGAATCCAGGGAGGGACCCATTATAGACGGGTTACCTTCAATAAAATGGCGAAATTTAGCCATATTAAGGGTAGAATTCATTTTCTTGCCCTTCATAAAGTGTGTAACATCGTGTCTTGATCTTCAAAAGGGAATAAACTGTGATCAAAATTGAATTCATGATGTCCACTTGGGCTACAAATGAACTGAAAATGTTAAAGGATAATAATGAGGAATGTAGGTGAGAAAAAAAAGAATGGTAAAAGAGAAATGAATATTATTGTCATTGTTGCTGTTGTGTTGTGATATGTGGATTAAAATGGAATGATGATGGGTGTTTGTGGTTTCAGGTGGAACCGCGGGAGGAATGCAACAACAACAGGGGAACATAAGTCAAGCATCTACAGCAAGTAGGTACTCGGTACCTATATCTCCTCTAGTTAATAATTGTTTTAACTAATTATTGAACTATAAATTTTGGTGCTTATTGATGAGGAAAAAAGGGGAAAAGAAAAGGTTAAACAACAGGAAAATAGAAATGGAGAACTAGATTTAATTTATGGGTTCTTTCGGAGATAATGGACAATAACAATGAACTTTAGGAATGAATGTTTCGCAAATTTGATTATCCTATCCCAAATACGGGAGGCTATTGATGTTAGCCAAGTTGGCTAACATTAGCATGACCGGTACGTGGGAGGAGGAATATAGAACTTGATTAACTATTCGGGTTCAAAATAGTTAATGATATCGGTAGGTGACGACGATATCGACAAAATTTATAGGACTTGATTAGCTTTCCGAGGTGAAATCTAATGATGTCAAGAATCCTTGACATTGACATATCCTAGGACCTCCCAAGGTAACATGGAACTTTGATTAACTATTTTGGCCCGAAAATAGTTAATGACACCAACGGTCGCGTTAGTGTCGGCATTTTCATAAACTTGATTAGTTGACCCCAGGACAGGCAACTAAAGACACTAATGGGGGTCATTAGTGTCGGCAGTAGTTTTCCTAATGTGGGGAGAAGTGGCAAGGTGAATACCCTCAATCAGAGCTTGGATTACAAAAACAAAAAAGAAGAAGAAGGAGAAACATAGTTGAAGGAAACAAATTTGGTAATCCTTAAAGGGGGCTAGTTGTGGTGTATAGAATTTCATATGATTTAAGTAGGTAGATGTGTTGTATGATTTTTATTCCATGAAATTGTTTGTATCTTATTTTTTTAATTATATAGAAAATTTATGTTTGCAGGTCTCTCTCATTCACGTCAAGAGTAAAATTTAGGTTCCTTGATCCTTTTTTGTATAAATTAAGAACTTATGGATTATTTATGTAATTTTGTTATGCAGTAAACATGTAACCTGAATATAATAGTATACTCCTTGTATTATTTAGTTTTTGGAATATAAAATGTATCAATATATGCTTGGGATATTATAATGTACTAGCTTATATTTAGAATGCTAAACTATGTTGTATTTATATATGAAATTTCAGCGCTTGAATGGTTCTCTTAATTACTAATTTATGCATGTGATATGAAATGGAGATTGAGTATAAAGATTTGTCCTGAGTATATTTTAGAATGAATTAAATGGTTAAATTGGACCAATTATGGGTGTGTTTATGGGTGGGATGTGATTATAAATACGTGCAGGGTAAATTGTTGATAACTTGGGACCTCCCGGTATAGGGGAGACTCTGTCGAAATTTCGGTGACCTCAATAAATTTTTTTTTATTATGCTCTATTTACCCTTTATGTGGAAGTTAAATGGATAAACTGATCTAACTATTAGGGTTGTTACATAGAATATTATGTTTTTTTTATTTTTTTTAAATGTGAGAAAATTATAGTAAGTAAACACCTAAAATACAAAAGAAAAGAGCTAATACTTTAAAGTATATCAATCTCTCTATCCTAAAAGGATTTAAAAGATTTCTCATTAATGGTTTTTGTGGATTACCATTAGAGGCTGGACATACTAGATGGCTTGTGACTTACAACAATCCAGTTTTGAAGTAAATCTTCAAAGCTGAAAATAATTTCTGATCTTTGAAACACCTAAGAAATTTTAAATTTATTATTTATGTTGCATGTATGTATGTTAAAAAACTCAGCAATCCTATAACTAAGTTCAATGAGGGGATGATATTGAAGCCTATAAAATAAGTCATACAAAGAATACCTAACCTAGGAATCATATCCTATAACTAAGTTCAATAGAAAAATGAATGATATGGTGATTGTAAGAGATGCATTATATTATTTTGAATAATTAATTCATTTAATTATTATATCCTTTTTTATGGTGTGATTGCATTTGTTCTATAATGGATGAAAGTTGAGTTTTTATGTAAAATTCTTAATGAATTTATATAATTTTTATGAGTGAAGTGTAAGATTTATAAGAGTATTCTTGTCATAATTCATCTATATAAATATGAGAGTGAAGTTATTGAAAATTGAGCTTATTTTTAAATACGCTAAAGAATATTGATTAAAAAAAAATATTGGCTATTGAAGATCATGTTAACACTTGAAGTATTAAGTGTGGAAAGTAATACTTTATTTTTATTAAGTAGTTATAGTTCAAGTTAAAACCCACTACTAACTTTGTATTAGAGGTTCTTGTTTCATTAAATAAAGGTTCAATGCCGAGCACACTTTTATGATGCATAACAATTACTTTTTGACTAGTAAACTTCTTGTGTAATTTTAATATTAAAATGAGTTGAGGAATAGTGGTACATTTTAATATTAAAGATGATTTTAAATCAAGTAAAAGTTAATAAAGATAGTTAATTAGACTAACTTATAGCACTGTAAAAATTAATAACTTATAACTTACATGAATATAATCATCTACAAATCAATAATAAAACTAAGGTTATCAAATAAATAAAACGTGCTAAAAACTATAATTAAAGTGTTTAATTTCTTAAGAATTTTACAGGCTAAAGAAAAGTATTTTAAAGGTAGAGTTTTGAGAAGGGATGAGAAAAAAAACTAAAAAAATTAATTAAACTGAAAAAACTAGAAAAATAATAATTAAAAAAATTAAACCATAAAAAAAAATAATTAGAATTTTTAAAAAGCTGACCAGTTTGGTTTTGTTTTATAAGTTTAAAATCAAAAAATCAAAATCAAACTGAAAAAAACTTGTTTGAACTAGTTTATATTTTAAAATAATCAAACCAAATTGAAATAATTAATTAAATTAATTTTGATTTTTTAAAAAAATAATTTAATTATTTTTTAAAAATAAAAATTAAATCGAAAATAATGAGTAGTTTTGATTTGATTTCTCTCACTTGTGTGCGGAGATGTTGTAAAGTCAAATGATGGATGATCGGGGATATTATATCCCAAAAAGGACAAGTAAAATAGCATATGTTGCTTTAAATCTCCTAATAAACAATATACACGTGCCTTAGCCCGTACTGCATCCTTAACTAGTTGTAAGGATGTTTTGATCCTTTGAAAATATTATGAATTACTGTCATAACGCCAACACTACTTATGATGGATAGTCGAACACTACTTATGATGGATATTCGAACATCACTATTTTTTTTTTTTGAATTTGATTGAATTGTAATAATAATAGGATAATAGTTACTTTTAACTACAAAATATATAGTTAACAACAATACAAAATCAATATTAAATCCATATAAATATTATTGAACCTTAACACAACTATAATACATGGTTAAATATAAATAATCAAATGGTAAATTCAACATCAAATTTATTTTAAAGAATTATTTCTCCAAGACATATATTCTACTAAAGACCAAAAACTTTATATATAATCAAATTTAAGTTTGGTTAGCTAAATAGTTTATATTTTTTTCATTGGACTTTATATATAATTATATTTTAAATTTTGTTTTTAAAAAAGCTAAAATAACTTATTTTTTCTTTCATGAACACTTGTTTTTCATTTTATTTCAAAACAACGTTAACCAAATATTTATTTTTTAAAAACTCACAACTAAAACTATTTTTTTAAATTATTACTATAAAAACTATCACAATATCAAATATATGTTAATAATTTTTCCATCACTAGTCGGTTTATTTGGTAGGAAAATATTTGACTTTTGAATAAGCGGCACAAGATGAGTAAGTAAATTATAAATTAGTCTCTTTACATTTGCCAAATAAATTAATAGTTCTTCTAGTTTAAAAAAATTAATTAATTAGTCAATTGACCAATATTGATCATACTTAATTTAATATTACTTTGTTCGTGTGTGTATCTTCTTTTTCATGGAGTTTAATTTAATTTATTTTTTTAAAAATAAAATGATATGAAATGAAAAAAAAAGACTAATCAATTAGTTTTCTAACTAGGGAACTATTTAGTTTTTTTTTTGCAAAATCAAAGAGATTAATTTATAAGGTAGTCTAAGATGAGCTAGTAGTCTTTATTGTAAATGTATAGAAAATATAAGTCAGTCCTTTTGTGCAATGTTCTAGTGTTTTTCCTATCTTCACGAGTATTGTAGATCTAGAAGTTTTTGTCACATTTTGAAACTTGATTGGGATATAATTTAATGAACTATGGTTAGAATTTGCGATAAAATTTAGAGAAAAAAGATCAAACTATAAAACAATTGAAAACTTCCATGTTCAATCTCAAAATTGAGTGGAAAAGTCTTTCTTGGAACATCTATTTTCCCTTTTATTTTTTTATAATCCTTATAACTTTTAAAAATTTAATTTTAATTCAAAAATTTATTTTATTTATTTTCAATCCATAAGTTTGAGGAATGAAAAAGATAATCATTACAAAATAACAAAGAAAAAAAAGTAGCCGGTTTACCACGTTTTAATGATACAAATGGTAAAAAAAAAAGTGTGTTTGTTTTTGAAATAGTTTTTGTAGTTGTAGTTTGAAAAAAATAAGTTTAAAAAAAGTACGGTTAGCTGTGGTTGGTTGGATTTAAATACCAGTTTGGTAAAAATTATAGTTAAAGTTTATGTGTAACAAAAACATGTATAAAATGTTTTAGATTTTTACGAAACTCAATTAAAAAAGCAAGTAAAAATTGCTTCACAAAAACTGCGTTTCAAACTCAATTTTTTAGTAGATCCACAATATAAAACGCAGTTTGGTGTGCTACCAAACATCTTGCTATGATTGTTTCACCGCAAACGCAAAATCTAACGGAAAACAAACACAATCTTAAAGTAAATCAAGGTAAAAAACATTAAAATAATAATTTTTTATTTTAAAAAAATTATTTTCATATAACAATATCAAACAAACCGATCCAAATATCAAACAAACCGATCCAAAGCGATTACTTAAGGCATTCAATTATTGCAAAAGAGCGACATCTCCGGCGCCAAATCCCAACAAAAGGAAGGAAAAAAAATAAAGAAATAAAAACCCTAGCACATTTTTCGGGAAAACCAAGCATGTGTCCAGCACCCAAACAACTAGACAACATAAAACATACCAAAAAAAAAAAAAAACAATGCAGGGTCAGTTCCCTTTCAACCCCACATAATCAAACAAACAAAAAAATTTAGAAAAGAAAAAACCTATCTCCTTTTAGTTTCCCTAAACTGCCGATTTTTCATGGCAGATCCGTTTTTTCTTTTTTTCACCAGTGTCTCTTGTCAGCTTTTTCTAAATTCCTTAACTCTTTGGTAGTATTTTTTTCAAAATATGGACGAGGTCTTTTCTTTTGTTTTTTCAGGATTCGAACAACAAAAGGTCCAAAAATCTTCTACGAGATAATTATATATTTATTTCTTCTCCTGCAGTGTTTTTCTTTTGCTGTCATTCACCGGAGCTTCAAAATCCGAGACATTTTGGCTATTTTCGGAATCGGGACCCCTTGGTCCGTCATTTTCTGCGATTCCATTCCTGGCGTATATTAGCATTCAAGAACACGTCAGATTGTTCCTGGCGCGCGTTAGCGCTATCTGGGATTAAATAATAAAGTCACTTGAAAAGGGGCATGCACCGGAAAGTCTGCCGGGTGACTTTTTGTGACCTGTCGGAGACAAAAGGTTTTAATAAAATATGTTGCCAAAATAAATAAATATGTAAATAACCAAAAAGTCCACAAGGAATCAAACCACTAAATTTTCAATATTTGCATTCCCAAACAAAATAATTATTATAATTGATTATCAAGCATTTTAACCATAACTATAAGAAAAATATCATTAAACTGTAAGAAAAAAGATACCATTACAAATGTGTTATGAGATATATTGTTGGTACAAGTGAGTATTGTTGAAATTCAAATGTTATATGCATACATGATGTTGTTAGTAATTTTATTATATTGTTTTAGGATAATTTATTAAAGATTCTACAAAAATATCATACGGGATGCGTGGTATTATGAGATTCAAATCCTAAAACATGTTAAAAAAAAATTTTCTTATGCACATGATTGGTTATTTAAGAGTTAATATGTGAATCTGCTAGAAAAAATAAGATAAAGGAAAAAGAAGTATGTATTTATAAGATTTAACATTATCTAGTTGATTAAATATAAAATAATTTTTTTTATTAACTTGAATGTTCAAGTCAGCTTATAAATATTTCATAAGATCATGAAATTCACAATCATATAAATTTTAAATGGTTTTTTAAAAAAAACTTAATTGCATAACTAACTGTTAGAGTAATTTAAAAACTTAACTACTTAAACTACCTACCCATTATTGTCATTTCCACTTCATTCGTCATACTAGTTGGAAGCAAAATAATGATTGGCTTCGCTAATAAGCTCACAAGAAAACTAGAGGATATATAATATAGTATTAATCTACTCGTTTTTATTTACACTTGCACGTTTCGAAACATGGGGGTGAGTCCATATATATTCATTTTCCCAACTGGTGAATGACATTATATAATAATAATAATTAAAAAAAGTAAAAGCCTTTCTGCTTCATGAATTAAATTAAACCAAACTCCATCTCTTCTTCTAGACTGTACATCCATCCATCACTCAAAAGGAAAAAAGAACAAAGAAAAAAATCTATCCTTTCTCTTATCTTTTTTGCCCTTCTTATTCTTGGCATGCTTTTGTTTTGAGCGAGCTTTGCTTTTTGATGTCTATGCCCTTAGAGCATGATTACATAGGCATATCATCTGAGGTTTCTTCAATGGAAAACACCTCTGGTACTGATACAATAAACATCTCTACCACTGCTTCTAAAGGTCTTAACTTGAAAGCTACTGAGTTAAGACTCGGGTTACCCGGGTCCGACTCACCAGAGAGAGGTAATGAGAACCAACAACTTGGTTTTTCCTTAAACAACAACAACAACAACAACAACAACAATAGCAAAGACGAGAGCTTTGTGTCTGGGGCTAGGAGGGTTTTCTCTGTTGCCATTCATGATGGCTCTGCTAACTGGGTTTTCTCTGGGAATGCCGGATCTGACCCGGATTTTTCTCTTCGAGGTGCTAATTCTGGAAA
>Ga0325404_1003702_pt1 | contig 16309 bp, 16 predicted proteins | sample PopdelMetagenome_18_FD_205664 | JGI IMG/M metagenome (GOLD analysis project Ga0325404, IMG submission 205664) | Populus deltoides microbial communities from Bellville, Georgia, United States - Xylem-Control-R1 | ecosystem: Host-associated > Plants > Phyllosphere > Stem > Wood/Secondary xylem... | reverse complement strand
TATATACAAGCTAGCAAAAACAGAAATCCATTCTGTCAGCAGGTTGAGGGTTTATTAAGATTTAGGGATTTCAAGTCCTCCTCTTGCTGACCTTTTCTCGCAAAAAATAAAGTGTTCTTGTTATACTGGAAACTCTTGACGATAGCCTTATAAGAGAAGCTTCTCTCAGTGAACAATCAGCACTTCTCTGAGCATGAATAAGAACAGAAACAGACCCACGACTAAATTGAAAAGATAAACAGATGGAGGAGTCGATGTATGGCTTGATGTAGTTGTTTCAAGGTGAATGAAACGGCCCCACCTTTCATTGCCAGCCGAACCATTTGATCTCGACTTCACAGCCGGCTTTGCGTTCATAACCTGAACTATTTTCCTGTCTTTTACAGATTCTATGCCAACCTTCTTAGGCAGATCAATATTAGCAACTTGCTTTGCAACTTCTCCGGCCTGCAAAGATATACCGGAAGAATTTAATTTCATTCACTAGACAGACACAAGTCGCTTCCATGTTTTTCGTCCTCCAATTTAAGATCCTCACCTTCTGTTTGGATGCTGTGCTTGAAATCCCACCCAGAAATTGATCTCCTTTAGCAGAAATTCCCTCGAGCTCCATGAAGCTGTGGGGTATGGGTGCATGCTGAGCTTTGTGGATCCTTGGAAAGTCTAATTGAATTGAATTAATCTGTTCATGCCTAGTTACAGTGGTGGAATTCATGGAAGATGGCCCCATCAAGAGGGTATCATCACTATGAGCCCTTTGCTTCCGCTGGTATGCTCTTGAACTACCGTGCCCACCATACAAGTTTGGAGACTGTCATGAAGATACAAACAGACGAATTAAATTTCGAAGTGTCCTCAACAGAACTAAACTGCATATGAAATGCAAATGACATCCAGCCCATAAATGCAGCAAATTTAGAATGGTTGACCTGTGCACGAAAGCATAAAAAAAAATCCTCACTTCATCTTAAGATCTTTCATGACTGTAGAGAATGTCCTTGGTGGCATTGAAATAATGAGTAAATCACATACTACTTCAATGCTCCCATTAACATTCTCTTGCATAATTATTGAGAGAACCAGGCGCTACTGAAGGAAACATTCTCCAGTGGCCATTAGAGATTTTCTATTACCTCTCCATAGGCAAGATAAGTTTCTCTGTCACTGCTATCCAAAACATAAGCATTACTTGATGACCTTGGTGTTGGTGGGGTGTAATCATTTAGGAGGTGTGGAGGAATTTCAACGCCATATTCATCTGGAGCAACAAGGAGAGAATCTGCAAAATCTATCACATCCTCTTCATCAAGGTCATCAAGGTTCTGTGACTGCAGTGCGGAAGGAGAATCGAAACAGGCCTCTTGACTGTCAATGAGAAATTGCAGTTGCTCTGCATCTACCTGGACACAGAATCATAGGCAAGTAAACACATATGCTTCTCATGAAAAACCATATTGTACAAACTGGAATAGGGAATGCTCCATCTCACCTCTTGGTTATTATTCTGCACATGGTTCTGTGACTGCAGTGCGAAAGGAAAACCAAAACTTGCCCCATGATTGTCAATGAGAGATTGCAATCGCGCTGCATCTACCTGGAGTCAGAATCATAAGCAAGCAAACACATATGCTTCTCATGCTTCACATGAAACCATATTGTACAAACTGGAATAGGGAATGCTCCATCTCACCTCTTGGTTATTATTCTGCACATGGTTCTGTGACTGCAGTGCAAAAGGAAAACCAAAACTGGCCCCATGATTGTCAATGAAAGATTGCAGTGCATCTACCTGGAGTCAGAATCATAAGCAAGGAAACACATATGCTTCTCATGCTTCACATGAAAAACTATATTATAAAAATTGGAATAGGGAATGCTCCATCTCACCTCTTGGTTATTATTCAGCACCGCATTATTTTCAACATTAGAACCCATAACCAGAATAGGCTCACCTTCATCATCAGGCAAATTAGCAGCCGAGTCATCTGCCTTATACTTTAACTTGCAAAGAACAAGAGCCCTCTACAGAAAAAGAAAAAAAAAGAACTAGAAAACAATAAGAACTCAAGCAGCAGTCTATCAACACAGTTCCAGGATAGAACAACACAAATAGGAACTCAAGCATCAAACAAGCATAGATGTAGTAGCAGACATCTTCTAATCACATTGAAAACACTTTCATATGACTCAAAAGCAATGAAGAGTAGCAAAACACACCCCATGTTGAGCAAGATGAACTGGTTGGAGTTTAACGCGAGCAATATCCAACATTAAAATGGAATGTAGTTATAATTCAATGCCATTTAAGCACGACATCGAACACCAAAACTCTAACTTCTTCCACACAACCAAATAATAAAACACGGTCAAACCTTAACCCCAGGATGCCAAGAAAAGAAAATGTGATGATCCCATATACACTATATGGTATTATATAATACCTGGTCAGAAGTGGTAGTTTTAGCATGGAATTCGTGGATGACCCAGCTGGTCCCGACCACTTTTTTAGAATCAGGACATCTGTAATGGAAAACCAGAGTCCTCTTAGTACCAATCACCTCATTTGTGCGTTTAGCCTTGATATCACGAACCTTGCCGGTCGATTTCCAGAATCCATTCTTGGTTTCCCTGCTAGCTCGTTTACTATTTGAGTGCTTGTAATCAAGCCGACAAAAGTAATACCACACTCGATCATCTGACTTTTTTCTCGCAGAATCTACAAGCACATGATCACACAGATGCACACGAAAGAGACATTAGGATTTATCGAGAAAGTGTGGATTTAATTAAGAACAACTTAGCATAGTTGTAATAATCATGACTGCTTCATCAAAAATAATCAGCAATGTTTGTGGTACTAACCAGGTAATTCCCATGGATCCCGCCGATAAAGATCAACCTCACCAATATGATCATCAACGAGGGAATCACGGCCGTTCATTTTGTGTTTCAGATAATAACAGATGATTTCTTCTTCAGTTGGATGGAATCTGAATCCCACCGGCGCCATCACATACAATCACTGGTTTTAAAAGTGCTAGTTGAACGTAGAAATAAAACAAAGTTGCAAATAAAACAAGAAGCAGGGCTACTAACAAGAAGGCAGTTTCATTCCTCGTCCTAATATAAGTTGCGGATTGAGAGACAAGGAGGAGGGTGTCCTGTGTTGTTCTGTTGTGATCTTCAAGAAAGCATTGACTTGAGACTGACTAAGAGATTCTATTGAGAAGCCATGGGGTTGGAAGAAATGCCGTACATATTGTAGAAAAAGAAAAGCGACCCCACCAGTCAATGGCATGGGTCCTAGTTCAGCTGGGACGAAGAAGTTGCCCACTGCTATTTTACTTGTTTGCTGGTAAGAACCAAGAACTTTCCCAAGCCCCTCTTGTTACCTTCTTCTTTTCCTATGACATTACAAGGTACAGTAGTTATATTATACTCAATAGTATATGAGATTTGACTTTCACTGTCAATTCCCATTGTGAATGCCTGATTTTATGCTTGATGGATATGTTAGTGTTTAGAGATATGAAGGTATTTTTAATGGAATCTATTAGTAATTATATTAAAAAAGGGATTAATTAATATTTTTAAAATCCTAAAAAAAAAACAACCGTTATTATCATTACCCCGTTACCGTGTCGAGATCATTCTAATCTAATTTCGTGATTCCAGGAGGTTTCGTCACATATACGAGGGTAACAAGATACAGAAGCGGGAGTTTCCACCATGCTTCCCCCATCCTCCTCCTCCTGCTCCCACCAACCTTCTTTTCCAACGCTGACTACAGCTAAATAATCAACAATTACCAGTCGATAAACATAAACAAGGCTGAGCACACTTGAAATGCATTCAATTCCTCTTGGGAAAAAACAAACAAGGAGAAACACCATAAAGAACAACTTGAGGCAAGTTGTTCTTATGGCATATGATCAACCACACTTCACCCAGTACATATGAACTCTGTTATTCCAGGCTAGGTTTAATACATATATACAGCAAATTTTGATAGACATGGACGATCGAAAACCCATTGCAGGATAGGGTTTACATATAATTCCCAGGTGAAAACTGCAGGGCAGAATTCAGGCCGAAATCTCCATCATCAAATCCACGGAATGATTCCAGTTGTGTTCGGAGTTGATTGATCTCTTCCTGTAAAACAAACACAATTGCTTGATATTCTCTTATTATGAAATAATTTGCCATAAGAAACTGCCTGTTAAATTCTTGCTATTTCCCACCTCTAGCCTATTGTTTGCTGAATTAGAAGCCATCTGGGCAGTATGTCCACCTTCTTCAAAGGTCGGGGGATAATTACGCACAGTTGGATTTAGATTTCCAAGACCATAAGGAACATTGGAACTTGATTCACTTTCTTCAAATGTTGGCATGTTCTCACCTGGATGTTTCTTCAGTTTGCAGAGAACGAAGTCCCTCTACACATGGTGACCAAACCATATTTTGATAGCATAATTAAAATTCTATTTTATCAATATAAAAATGAAAAGAAAGAACAGCAAATACTAAGATTTTCAGAGAGTTCTTATAAACAAGCTTCTCGGGGCAAAAAAAAACACCATCATTAAAACAAAATCACCTGTATATAACGGGAAAAGAGCATTTCAAGTCTAGCCAGTGACCATTTTAGGTTTATATATATATAAACACAAAAGCGTGATCAATGGGCCTGATCTCATGCATTTCTGTTAATCTTTCTCTTCTACTATACCTTCAAATCCAATTCTCCTTTTTGGAATGAAAAGGGAAGAAAAAACTATATATAGAACAAATTAAGTGAAGCTTGACAGTACCTGGTTGTGGAAGCTGAAATTTGGATGGTACTCGTGTATGACCCATTCGGTCTTGACTCCATTAGGAACACGATTCTCGTAGAAAACCAGAGTCTTCTTGGTAGCAATATGCTCCTTGGTAGATTTAGCTTTGATTATACGACTCTTGCCGGTCACTTTCCAGTATCCAGCTTCAGTTGTCCTATTAGCCCGGTGACTATTTACGTACTTATAACTGCGAGGACAAAAGAAATAACACTCTGGATCGTTTGACTGATATGTAGAAAGCCCTGCGCGCACATTAACATGAGTTTTTGTTAATCGACAATCGCAAACAAAGATAAACAGGGAAGTAATTTAAAACATCGCACATGACACATGAACACGTACCAGGGAGTACCCAAGGCTCAAAGTCGCACACATTAACTTCGGCGATTATGCTGACTTCTTGTTCATAGCCGCCATGCATTTTTAACCTCAGGTAATGATTCACCAATTCTTCATCGGTCGGACGAAATACATAGCCAACAGGAGATGATGGGAAAGATAAAGCTCTGTTTGTCATCCTCGCTTGATCAGGTTGTTTGCAGCTGAAGAAAAAAGAAGGCAAATCAAAACAGATTAAATTGCTAAAGCAATGGAGATTGCAAGATAAACATGTATATATAAGATCCAGTGCAACCACACCGTATTTTGTAGAAGAAAGTGAATTAAGGAGAGGCAAATAACCAGAAAAGAAAGCTGGTGGTGTGCACAAGAAACTGTGGTTCTGCAGGATGAAGGGGCGCGCTCTTTATATAGGCAAAAGTAGAGTAGTGGTGCTTTTATATTCAAGACGTCAACCCCAGAATCTACTTCCCCGAGAAGTTTTCATTCCAATGTCATTGGTCTTTTAGATAAGTGGGTCCCATCCTGTATGTCCGTACAATGTCTTATAATAGCTGTTTGGAGTGTGTTAGATGTTGGTTTTAATATTTTCTATTTTTTATTTTAGTTTATTAAAATAAGCTAAAAATTTTAATTTTTTTTTTAAATATAATCTAACTCCACAAACTAATATGTTTTATATCCATTAATAATTAATTATCACAATCATAATAGTACAACTTGAACTGATGTGATGAGTTCACTCAAAATTTGATTTTAGTTATCATACTGAGGGAGTAAACTTGGAGTTTTATAGGTTAATTCAAATTAATTTAAATTAATTTAGAAAAATTTAAAAAAATATTTAAAATTTTAATAATTTATATAAAAAATTAAGAAAAAATTCATGTGAATATAGGGTATACATGTTGTAAATAATAAAATTAAAAAAACTTATCTCAGATTGAAAAAACATTACTTTTTTCTTATAAAGATAAAGTATATATACTAAAAGACTTCAAATCTCACATTGAAAAAATAATTTCTTTCTTGTGAACTTAGAATATATATATTAAAGGGCTTCAAATCCCACATTGAAAAGATATTGTGTTATCCTTTTAAATTGAAGTATTTAAATCAAAAGATTTTTTATTCCACATTGAAAAAATATAACTTTTTTCTTGTGAACATAAAGTATATAAAGAAAGAGTTTCAAATCTCAAATTGAAAGAATAACTTCTTTTAAAAAAAAAACATAGAGTATATATATTAAATGATTTCAAATCCCACATTGAAATGATATTATATTATCCTTTTAAGTTGAAGTATTTAAAGCAAAAGGTTCTTTTATCTTACAATGAAAAAACGTAACTTTTTTCTTGTGAACATAGAGTATATATACGAAAGAGTTTCAAATCCCACATTGAAAAAATAAGTTTTTTTCTTGAAAACATAGAGTATATATAATAAAATATTTAAAAACCTACATTAAAAAAATATAACTTTTTTCTTGTCAACATAGAGTATATATACTAAAAGGTTTCAAATCCCACATTGAAAAAATAACTTTTTTTTTTGAAACATAAAGTATATATACTAAAGGGTTTCAAATCTCATATTGAAAAAATAACTTTTTTTCTTGAAAACATAGAGTATATATATTAAAAGGTTTCAAATCTCACATTGAAAAGATATTATATTATCATTTTAAATTGAAGTATTTAAAGTAAAAAGTTTTTTATCTCACATTGAAAAAACATAACTTTTTTCTTGTTATAAAGGCTTCAAATTTCACATTAAAATTTTAACTTTTTTTCTTGTGAATATAAAGTATATTTGCGAAAGGGTTTCAAATCCCACATTGAAAAACTAATTTTTTCTTGAAAACATAGAGTATATATACTAAATGCTTTCAAATCCCACATTGAAAAAATAAAATATTTTTCTAATATTTATATAGTGAACTTTAAAAAGTATTAATAACTAACTAAAACAATATAAAAAAAGGGTCTCGTCCAGGTTATGGGTCGACCGAGTTTTTTCGGGTTGTTGCACCGGCCGGTCTTTTAACAAACCCGGACCGGTCCGGCCACCGAGTCGACCCGCATGTCATGTCTGGGTTTAATAACTGTAAATTCGATTAATCTAAAATCTAAATTGATTTATTTAAAGTAAAAAAAATCAACTGATTTGATTAAAAAATTTAATTGCCTTGCTAATCTAGTTAAAAACAGGTCCTCAACCTCTTTACTTTTTATACATGTTATTGAGTTATTTATGACTCAAGTTTTAACCCAATTCTACTGCGAAGTTTGATTTTACAACGATGAGCAATATTCATTATAAAAATAAATAATAAATAAAAACATTTATAGTATAAACTTTTTTTCACCAAACGAGAATCAAACAAAATAAATTAGCAATTCATTTCCACAACCTCCGATAATATGAAAAGCCAAACACACACGAAGACTTGAATTTCACAACTTGCAATCCAAGTTCTGCTGGCTCCACTGCCTCCATCACCATCTTAGAATATTCTAGAACAATCACCAATATGTAATATATTCTCCAATATTCATATTTGTTTTTGTTTTGCTTTTAATCCACCAAGTAGTATAATAAATGAAAGAAAAAAACACAAACTCTTGATTGCTTTTGTAACTTTGATTAATTAAAATTACCAAAAATAATTAAACCACGAAAGTCTTTTTTAAAAACAATACACATTTAACCATAAATTGCAGCAATGCAATGATATCCTTTATTACAACAAACAAATAAGCATTTTATGGAGTAAGATGGTCTTTATTACAACAAATAGATTCTGACATAGAAAAAAAAAGATGTCATTGATGATAATTTAGATCACCAAAACAATCGGTTTTTATGTTAAATTATTTAATATAATAATGGGAGTTAAGATTAGGTGTTTTTTTTACCTATTAAATTATCGGTTTAAAAGCTTTTTGGTTTCAAGTGTTCAATATGATGATGTCTTGGATTGGTTTACCAATATTCCTAATGTGTTTCCTAAGTGTTTTGGGTAAAAAATTAATTTAAAATAGGTTTTCCAATCAATCTTGTTTTTTCAATCACTACAATGGCCAAATTCTAGGCATTTATAGACGATACATCATCTTTTTTTCCAGACAATTAGGAAGTACAACATGTTGCTTACCCTTTAACTTAAAAAAAAAATTAAAGGCCCCGCGCAGGGGCCTGAACTTGCAAGTCCGCACATGGGCCTACTCTTGGTTTGCCGGGTGCTGAGCTTAGCTTAGGAGGGCCCAAAAAGCCTACCCTCATTTTATTTTATTTTTTATTAACACATTTTTTTATGTCTTTTTAGATAATTTTAAATTTATTTTTTAATTAATACCCCTTTTTTATTATTTTTTTTACATATTTACCCTTTTTTAATATTGATTATTGTTTTTTTAATTATATTGGGTGTATTTAAATTTTTTTAAGAGGTTAGCATAATTCATTTCTATTTTTTATATTTTATATAGATTAAATATTTATTTTCTTATAATATTTTTAATATGTGCAGCCTTGCATAATATGTTTTTCTTTCTATTTTATTCAACAAATTTTGTTTGTATATTAATTTCTATTACAAATTGATTTTAATAAGCTAATTCATTAAATACAATTAGTTAAATGACTTATGTTACGATATTAAATATTTTGATTTATATTTGTCTCTTAATTTTTTCAATTATATTTTTATTTATCGTTGATGACTTTTGTTTTTGTTTATTTACTCAATGGTTCTTGATTTATTTAATTGGATGCGTTTATAAATTTTTTGATTTACATTTAGGGTTTTTTTATGTAAAGAAACGCGTTGAAAAATTCTACATGTTTAAATTTTTATCATGTATTAGTGTTTTTAATTTAATCCTTTTTCTTATGATTTTTTATTTTTTTTCCTGAACCCTTTTATAAAAATTATATTTTTTTAATTTCATCCTCCAATCCAAGTTAATAGTGTTTTTTTTTTCATTTTAGTCCTTATTCTTTTGATTTTTTTTCTTTTTATTAATGTTTTTGTTCGTTTCACTTTAACTCTTAAAGTGAAAATTTGTTGTTTCCCTTTAATTTATTTTTTATTTTGATTTTAAACCTAATTATTTTAATTGCTATTTTTTTTTATTTTGGATTGTTTTTGTAATTCGTTTTCTTTTGATTCCATCCTTCAACGTTTCGTTTCCTAGGAATTGCGCTTCATGATTTTTTCATGTATAGTGCTTTCAGTTTGATGACCCGATCCATCTGTTTGAAAAGTAAAAGGGTTGATATCTTTTTTTGTCTTATTTTCTTTTCCGATATCGTCGTTTGACATTGATTTACTTTAAAAAAAATTAGATTTGTGGTTTTCTTCAATTTCTTTTTCTATCGAATTATTGTGATCTCATGATCTAAAATGTAAGTTTGTCAGGTTACTATGGACTAGCTTGTCCCTTAATGTCCAGGTTACATGTCTAACATGTTGGTTAGCTCGCACCAATTTATTTTTTATCTTTTTTTTACCATATTTCATCATTCCATGTTTAATTGGCTAAAAATTAAACAACATTGTCATTTGCTCTTGGATAAAAGTTCTTTCACATGGTATCGTGATCGTGATCGCTTATATATATATATATATATATATATATATATATATATATATATATATATATATATTCCTCTTTTGCTATCGTTGCTTTCTTTTTTTTCACATATGATTTAAATAAAGCTAGATTATTTAGTTGGTCGGGGCTATAACTCGAGATATTATATTTCTCTTATTTTTAGAAAATACACTTGTGAAATGTAAATATTTTAATGGAAAAATAATACAGACTAGCAGCGTAGTGCGTCTATTTTTATAATTTTGAAAGTATGGTAGCTTATATTTTCAGATACTTTTTAAAAATATATTTATCATAAAAAAACACTAAATTAATGTGTTTTTAGTATCTTTCAATGATTTTGATGTGTTAATATCAAATATTCTAAAAAAATATTTTCATATAAAAACATTTTTAAAAAATATTCTACACCATAATACCAAACAAACTCTTAATAAATTTTTTTAAAAGAATCAAAATAACAATTTGTATAAAATTTTAATAAAAAACTTTACTCAAATTTTATTATATCCATCAGTATCTAGGTTTGACCTGATAATATTCTGGTTTGAAAAACAAAATTCCAAACCAGATTTTGCGTCGGCAGGTCATGGGATCGACCAGCCGGACTGGAACAGGTTGGCATGCTTTTGGCCCTTTTTTTAGCTGGTCTCGTGCCCTACGTCTCTTAACATGTCAAATATATCCATCAAATTATTATTTGAACTTCTGTCCAACTTGTAATGATCATGTAACTACAAATTTGATCGCTCAAAAGGTTTTTATTTTTTTTTTTTTTCCAGATGCCATCTTTGCTCCTCATGTCTCGTGATTTCCTTGAGTTAATGCTGTGAATCCAAATTTCTTCTTAATGAATTCTTGAAAAATCCAAATAGGTTTGGGAGTAAGATTTATATATTAAATAATTGATTAATTTTTTAATTTCTTTTATTATCTTTAGCTAAGATATTTGATGGTAGTCGATTTAATGTTTATTAAGCTAAAATAATTGGTACTTTAAAAAAAAAATTATAATAGATTTAGAAATTCTTTCGATGTTTAAATATTTTTTTATAAAAAAAAAAGAATTATATTTTAAAAAGATAAATTTTGAAAATATATATGCTAAAAATATTTATTTAAAAGTATGAGGACTGAAGTGTATTGTTTGTCAAATTTTTTAAACCGCCACTTATTTCCTCCTTGGTTTATACTTCGATCCCCTTTGTTTCAATTTTTCCCTCCTTAAATTGTTTTGATAAATTAGCTATGAAATCAGGCATTGAAGGACACAATTGAAGAGAAACAAAGATTGAGAACCAAATTGAGGGAGAGAAAAAAAGACACTGTCGATTGCTACGTTGAAAAACATTCAACCCATGCACTTTAGAGTTTTCTTGTAATAATTATAGCATAATATAATTTATACAGCAAACAGTAAATACAGTCTAGCCCCAGCAGCCATGAGAAAGGGGCAATATATAATATACAAGCTAGCAAAAACAGAAATCCATTCTGTCAGCTGGTTGAGGGTTCAAGATTTTCGGATTTCAAGTCCTCCTCCTGCTGACCTTTTCCCGCAAAAAATAAAGCGTTCTTGTTATACTGGAAACTCTTGACGATAGCCTTATAAGAGAAGCTTCTCTCAGTGAACAATCAGCGCTTCTCTGAGCATGATTAAGAACAGAAACAGACCCACGACTAAATTCGAAAGATAAACAGATGGAGGACTCGATATATGGCTTGATGTAGTTGTTTCAAGGTGAATGAAACGGCCCCACCTTTCATTGCCAGCCGAACCATTTGATCTCGACTTCACATCCGGCTTTGCATTCATAACCTGAACTATTTCCCTGTCTTTTTCTATGCCAACCTTCTTAGGCAGGCCAATATTAGCAATTTGCTTTGCACCTTCTCTTGCCTGCAAAGATATACAGGAAGAATTTAATTTCATTCACTAGATAGACACAAGTCGCTTCCATGTTTTTCGTCCTCCAATTTAAGATCCTCACCTTATGTTTGGATGTTGTGCTTGAAATCCCACCCGGCAATTGATCTCCTTTAGCAGAAATTCCCTCGAGCTCCATGAAGCTGTGGGGTATTGGTGCGTGCTGAGCTTTGTGGATCCTTAGAAAGCCTGATTGAATTAAATTAATCTGTTCATGCCTAGTTGCAGTAGTGGAATTCATGGAAGAAGGCCCCATCGAGAGGGTATTATCACTATGAGCCATTTGCTTCCGCCGGTATTCTCTTGAACTACCGTGCCCACCATACAAGTTTGGAGACTGTCATGAAGATACAAACAGACGAATTAAATTTCGAAGTGTTCTCAACGAACTTAGAATGGTTGACCTGTGCACGAAAGCATAAAAAAAAATCCTCACTTCATCTTAAGATCTTTCATGACTGTAGAGAATGTACTTGGTGGCATTGAAATAATGAGTAAATCACATACTACTTCAATGCTCCCATTAACATTCTCTTGCATAATTATTGAGAGAACCCGGCGCTACTGAAGGAAACATTCTCCAGTGGCCATTAGAGATTTTCTATTACCTCTCCATAGGCAAGATAAGTTTCTCTGTTACTGCTATCCAAAACATAAGCATGACTTGATGACCTTGGTGTTGGTGGGATGTAATCATTTAGGAGGTGTGGAGGAATTTCAACGCCATATTCATCTGGAGCAATAGGGAGAGAATCTGCAAAATCTATCACATCCTCTTCATCAAGGTCATCAAGGTTCTGTGACTGCAGTGCGGAAGGAGAATCGAAACAGGCCTCTTGACTGTCAATGAGAAATTGCAGTTGCTCTGCATCTACCTGAACTCAGAATCATAGGCAAGTAAACACATATGCTTCTCATGAAAAACCACATTGTACAAACTGGAATAGGGAATGCTCCATCTCACCTCTTGGTTATTATTCTGCACATGGTTCTGTGACTGCAGTGCGAAAGGAAAATCAGAACTTGCCCCATGATTGTCAATGAGAGATTGCAGTAGCGCTGCATCTACCTGGAGTCAGAATCATAAGCAAGGAAACACATATGCTTCTCATGCTTCACATGAAAAACTATATTACAAAAATTTGAATAGGGAATGCTCTATCTCACCTCTTGGTTATTATTAAGCACCGCATTATTTTCAACATGAGAACCCATAACCTGAATAGGCTCACCTTCATCATCATCATGACCCGATTTCCCGATCCATGACCGACATATGGGCAAAGTTAATATACGAGTTATTATATAATTTGATTGTTTTAATATAAGAGTTAATACAAATTCATAATTGTGGAGCACTAACTAGACATAAAAGAAAAATACTAATTTCAACAAAAGAGCAGGTTTTGAAGGTCCAACAAAAGTGATCCCTAATATCCAACAACACAGAAATTTAAAGCTAAAGAAAACACATTTGTACACATCAAAGCATAAATCTTACTCTTTTAACTTATTTTCTCAAACTCTCTTCTCCTTCCTTTATCTTTTCATCTTTTCTCTTCTTCTTCTTTCCCCCTTCTTTCCTGCCGGTTCTCTCTTTTAAATTTTTCGAATCCCTCTTTCCTTTTTTTTCTATTTATATTTATCATATTTTATTAAATTAACACAATACTTCTTATTCATTTATACCTCCTTCTAAACCTACAAGAGCTTTGTAGCGTTTCCCTACTCTCATTTATTTATAAACATCACAATCAGGCAAATTAGCAGCCGAGTCATCTGCCTTGTACTTTAACTTGCAAAGAACGAGAGCCCTCTACAGGGGGGGGGAGAACTAGAAAACAATAAGAACTCAAGCAGCAGTCTATCAGCACAGTTCCAGGATAGAACAACATAAATAAGAACTCAAGCATCAAACAAGCATAGATGTAGCAGACATTCTTCTAATCACATTGAAAACACTTTCATATGACTCAAAAGCAATGAAGAGTAGTAAAACACACCCAATGTTGAGCAAGACGAACTGGTTGGAGTTTAACGCGAGCAATATCCAATAATAACAAGGAGGGTGTCTTGTGTTGTTCTGTTGAGAAGCTATGGGGTTGGAAGGAATGCCATACAAATTGTAGAAAAAGTGACCCCACCAGTCAATGGCATGGGTCCTAGTTCAGCTGGGACGAAGAAGTTGCCCACTGCTATTTTACTTGTTTGCTGGTAAGAACCAAGAACTTTCCCAAACCCCTCTTTCTACCTTCTTTCCTATGACATTATAAGGTACAGTAGTTGTATTATACTCTAGTATAGGAGATTTGACTTTCACTGTCAATTCGCATTGTGAATGCCTGATTTTATGCTTGATGGATACGTTAGTGTCCAGCAAGATTCTTAATTTTGTTTTGTTTGAAATATTTTATATTAATTAAAAAATAAAATAAAATAGGATAATTTTTATTTTATATTAAATCTTGTTTTGTTTTGGATTTTTTAACTAATTTTCAATCGGAATATTTCGGTTTCATTTTATATATTTCATTCCAGTCTTAAAAAGCTATTAAATCAAATAAAACCTGATTTAATTTAATTAATTAAACCATTCAGGTATAAAAAGCTTATTTTCATTACTATTTTCAATCACAATAATATTAATAATAATATTGAAAATTATTATTATTATTTTCATTAACAATGATATTAGATTTTTAAAATTAGATTTATCACTTATATATATGATTTATATTCATATTGTTTTTTTCATATTTATACTTTGTAGAAATTTAAACAAAATAAAGGATATTTTAAATCTCATTAGCCTTGATAACATTGACCTAACTTTATATTTAAAATATTTGTGTCCAAACATTTTACTTTCATAATATTTTGATATTTTATTTAAGTTGAATTACTTTAAATGAAACATCTATTTAATCTTAACTATTTAGAAATATTTTAAATTTTAAAATTATATTTGTTTGATATTTTGTTTGTATTGTATAATTTATAATTAATTTATCTTGAATTTGAATTATATTTATTGAATTTTATATATATATATATATATATATAAATAATATAACTCCTAAACGATATGCCGAAATATTTCAAAACTGAATCATTTTATTCTAATTAAAAAAACAAGATCATTATTAAAATAAAATTGATAACCTTAGTGTTTAGAGATATGAAGGTATTTTTAATGAAATCTATTAGTAATTATATTAAAAAAGGGATTAATTAATATTTTAAAATCCTAAAAAAAAAAAACAACCGTTATTATCATTGCCCCGTTACCGTGTCGAGATCATTCTAATCTAATTTCGTGATTCCAGGAGGTTTCGTCACATATACGAGGGTAACAAGATACAGAAGCGGGAGTTTCCACCATGCTTCCCCCATCCTCCTCCTCCTGCTCCCACCAACCTTCTTTTCCAACGCTGACTACAGCTAAATAATCAACAATTACCAGTCGATAAACATAAACAAGGCTGAGCACACTTGAAATGCATTCAATTCCTCTTGGGAAAAAACAAACAAGGAGAAACACCATAAAGAACAACTTGAGGCAAGTTGTTCTTATGGCATATGATCAACCACACTTCACCCTAGGTTTAATACATATATATAGCAAAGTTTGATAGACATGGACGATCGAAAACCCATTGCAGGATAGGGTTTACATATAATTCCCAGGTGAAAACTGCAGGGCAGAATTCAGGCCGAAATCTCCATCATCAAATCCACGGAATGATTCCAGTTGTGTTCGGAGTTGATTGATCTCTTCCTGTAAAACAAACACAATTGCTTGATATTCTCTTATTATGAAAAAATTTGCCATAAGAAACTGCCTGTTAAATTCGTGCTATTTCCCACCTATAGCCTATTGTTTGCTGAATTAGAAGCCATCTGGGCAGTATGTCCACCTTCTTCAAAGGTCAGGGGATAATTACGCACAGTTGGATTTAGATTTCCAAGACCATAAGGAACATTGGAACTTGATTCACTTTCTTCAAATGTTGGCATGTTCTCATCTGGATGTTTCTTCAGTTTGCAGAGAACGAAGTCCCTCTACACATGGTGACCAAACCATATTTTGATAGCATAATTAAAATTCTATTTTATAAATATAAAAATGAAAAGAAAGAACAGCAAATACTAAAATTTTCAGAGAGTTCTTATAAACAAGCTTCTCGGGGCAAAAAAAAACACCATCATTAAAACAAAATCACCTGTATATAACGGGAAAAGAGTATTTCAAGTCTAGCCAGGGACCATTTTAGGTTTATATATATATAAACACAAAAGCGTGATCAAAGGGCCTGATCTCATGCATTTCTGTTAATCTTTCTCTTCTACTATACCTTCAAATCCAATTCTCCTTTTTGGAATGAAAAGGGAAGAAAAAACTATAGAACAAATTAAGTGAAGCTTGACAGTACCTGGTTGTGGAAGCTGAAAGTTGGATGGTACTCGTGTATGACCCATTCGGTCTTGACTCCATTAGGAACACGATTCTCGTAGAAAACCAGAGTCTTCTTGGTAGCAATATGCTCCTTGGTAGATTTAGCTTTGATTATACGACTCTT
>Ga0325404_1003701_pt1 | contig 16311 bp, 5 predicted proteins | sample PopdelMetagenome_18_FD_205664 | JGI IMG/M metagenome (GOLD analysis project Ga0325404, IMG submission 205664) | Populus deltoides microbial communities from Bellville, Georgia, United States - Xylem-Control-R1 | ecosystem: Host-associated > Plants > Phyllosphere > Stem > Wood/Secondary xylem... | reverse complement strand
ATTTCAATAAAAAAATGATAAGGAAAAAGCAAATAGCAATTATAAAAATAAGGACCAAAATTAATATAAAAATTAAATTTTAAGAGATGAAATTGAAAAATAAATATACAAAACAAATTATATATAATAATCAAAAGTTTGAGGATCAAATTTGAAATAATCAGCAAATAATGACATTTCTAAATTTTTCACAACTTTCAGAAAGTGTTTTCCGCCTAAATTTTCCAGGAAAACACTTTCCTGAAAACCAAGCCAAATTTTTCTTTGACTGGAAAGTGTTTTCCGTTGACCAACTTTTCTAATGACAAACAAACACAGGAAAGTTTGGAAAGTGATTTCCTGGAAACCACTTTCCGGAAAACAAACACAGCCAAAAGGTAAAACACTTTCCTGAAAACTAAACCAAATTTTTCTTTGACTGAAAAGTGTTTTCCGTTGACCGAAAAGTGTTTCCGTTGACTGGAAAGTGTTTTCTGTTGACCGGAAAGTGTTTTTCGTTGACCAACTTTTCTAATGACAAACAAATACTGGAAAGTTTAGAAAATAGTTTTCTGAAAAGTGAATTCCAATAAACAAACATGGCCTTCAGCTCTATGAGTACCTAGTCCTTACTCCTCCTGAGTTTATTGGCTTGTATTTCCTAGTTTATCCTCTATTGTTAGACTAAGTTTTTTCTTTTTCTTTTTCGGGTAAGCCATATCCTCTACCCTCCACAAATTAACACGTAGCTGTGTATTTACATGTAATATACAGACGTCCTACGAAACAAACAAACTCATGGTAGAAGCCTAAATGCTCATTTTACCATGATTATTCCATGATATGTTGCTAAATATAACCTAATTGCACCAGAAGACTATTAGCCCTAGACTCGTTTTCAGGTTTCTGCTCTCTCTACATTTAATGGGAAACCTAGCTACCTATCTACAGTCTAAAACCTAGTTACTTGTTTCTAAATTAGAAGGCTAAAAGTTGGGCAGATTGCCACACCAGTCCCTACCATTCTTTGCTGCTACCACATTAAGAGGCACCAAACCGTGCGGTGGGGTTATAATTGTTTTTTAATTTTTAAAAAAATTATTTTTTATATTAACAAATCAAAATAATTTAAGATATCAAAAATATTAATTTAAAAAAAATTAAAAAACAAGAACAAAAATTACCTCCTCCAGGAGAATCGTTACTACGAGTGTTTCACTCCTTTATTTTGCCCCAGATTTGAAGGGGAAAAAAAAGAAAAAAAGAGGGGAGCAAACTCTATTAATTATCCCTAACATTTTACATTTACCATTATGTTCATTTATTCAATCCAACCCTTTGTGTTTAAATTACCCTTCTCTTTCGCTTCAGATCTCATCAGTACATGAAGGTCTTTCAAGAAGTTTTATTCATTCCTTTTTTGCGAAGAAGTAAATCTGAAAAGACTAAAATTGGGTGGAGCTTTTGGTTGGCAACCACAAGTAGTTTCCTCTTTTTGATGTCAAATTGCTTACCTTTCTAAGAAGCTAGGGCTTTCTAGGTGCCATTGAAGCCACAGATGTTCTCTTCCACCAGCAGTACTATCCATCTTTTTCAGAGCCTTTCCTCTTCTCCTTTCAACCCCCCTCCTTACATTACTGACCATGAAACTACTGACATTTTCCATGAACACCACCACCACATTGATCCGCTCACAATTCCTTCAGTATCAACCAACCCATTACCAGTCACTGAGACCGTGATGAACATGGCAGCTTCAAACAACAGCATGATGTCTGAGCGAGATGTTACTGCTCTCGATGGAGAACTATATAATCGTTCTCATTTTCTTGCTGGGAAAAAATCTGTGAAGAAAGATAGGCACAGCAAAATCTACACGGCTCAAGGCTTGAGAGATAGGAGAGTGAGATTATCCATTGAAATCGCGCGTAAGTTCTTTGATCTCCAAGAGATGCTAGGGTTTGATAAAGCAAGTAAAACCCTAGACTGGCTTCTCACCAAATCAAAATATGCCATTGAGGAACTAGCCAAGAATGGAGGTGAGAAATGCTTGTCTTCTACTTCTACTAATTGTGAAGTTGTATCCGAAAGTGGGGACCTAGAGGACAGAGTACCTTCAGAGAGTCAAAAGCAAAAGATGAAGAAGATGCAAAACATGGCAGTCGATCTTCTTGTCAAAGAGTCAAGGGCAAAAGCTAGAGAAAGAGCCAGGGAAAGGACTAGAGTGAAAATGTGTACTAGAAGGCTCCATGAGACAAAAAAATGTCCTGACTTTAGTTGCTTGAAGCAGCCAATTCCCTTGAACCAACATCAATCATGGGAGAAATCATCCTCTTACAATGGCACATCCTCCATGAAGGTTGTTGCTCGTGGTCAAGTTGAAGATCCAAGCTCTCACCATTCACTTGCCAATCATTCTCCTAAAGGAAACATCATCGAAGAATCGATAGTGATGAGGAGGAAGTTGAGGCCATCTGCAACAATGGTTTATCAGCAAAACCTTCTAATGTTAAAAGATGCAAGTTGCAACAACAACTGCAACAGCAGCTACTTACCCAATTTAGCCCAAAATTGGGACATTAGCAGTGCAATTGCGCACTCCAGCTTCCGTCCTTTTACCACCATGAATCCGTCTACAGGTTTGTTATGAGAACACAAAACTTCTCACATTTCAGTCACAATTGATTCAATCTCAACCTCGATTTTTGCAGAAATACAACTGAATGGAAAACTTTGGGGGACTGGGAACAATTGATGTCAACAGTATTGTATAAGATGTTGTTATGAACAATACTATTTAAAGATGTAAGCTTCAGTTCTCTTGCTGAATCTCTTGGTATCCTAGAAATAGAGTACCTTTCAAATAAAAATAAATTAATCTCTTATCTCTGTATATTTGTCTCCCTCAATCCTATGATATTTTGCTAATTACATTTTGGTTTAGCAGATAACAACTCAACTTAATGTTGGCATACAGATCCAGTAAGTGCTTTAAAACACCAATATTGCATCTAAATCAAAGTACAAACTTAGCTAAAATATGGCTCTCCATATGTTTTATTTTATTTGAGTGCTACTACTAAAAGTTTCCTCAAAATTTACCTACTCTTGTTCTACAAAGAAAATTCCCAACACCAGAAGCTCCCTTTTATTTTCAACATAAGAAGTTGATTCCATAGCAACCACACACTGGAAGAATGATCAGTATGGAAAATAGGGATTCACTTTTGTCAAGGAGGATGTTTCATTCCTATAACTATTGGTTAAAAGCATTATAAAACAAAATTTTAAAAAAAAAAACTTCAAGCTGTATATGGAACTAGCAACCACTGAGCTTTAGAGGATGATTTATTCTTTTCCATTTTTTCTTGGATTTCTTTGGAACTGATTATGGCAGACACCATTCAGAACATTCTACCTCCAAAGTTTTACATGCTGCATGCCTTGAGAACTGCTAAAACTAAATAAAGTTGGAGCTAAAACCATATACTTCCTACAAATAAAAAATAAAAAGAATTTAGAGTTTACTGAAAATAATTAGGGCAATTCAACTGTGCTATACGAAAATTATTAATAGTAAAACACATGCACAGGATTTAAGTTAATGCTTTGAAATCCTTACTGGCAATTTAATTGTATGTAGACGAAGGTCTAGCCTGTGTTCACTTTCAAGTAAACTTGACCACTTCTATACAATATTTCTTGATTTCACATTTCTATATACTTACCTCATCTAGAAACATCAATTAATTTTATAATTTCCTCTTCTTGTCTGACTAAGAAAATTATATAAATCAAATGATTTTAAAAATTAGAAGCTTGTTAACATGTATAATTAAGAGAAACAAAACCCTCTTATATATGCATACTAATCTATGATTTACAGGTTAAGAAATTGCTAGAAAATTATATGCTCTTTTTTTTTTATCTATAAAACAAATATTCATCATTCTATGACATTACCAATTTACCTTTTATTGTATCCACATAAGTAGAAAAATTACAACTATAAAAAAGAGAATTAATCACATTTTGGTGAACTGAAAAAAATCTCGATATACAAACTACCCCCCCCCCTCCTTTCATACTTTATTTACCTTCAAGCGTCTGTGGTGGAAATCCTGAAAGTTATTGCATCCATGCTTGAACTTGCTGCTACAATCTTGTTCATTCGTGTGACCAAAAGAGAAATGATATATCTCCTGTTTCAATACAAAATGATATACTAAAACCAATTTGATTATGGGAAAATTAATGTGTTCATCAGTTTCTGGGAAATAAAAATAAGTTTGAAGAGAGAGACACATTTTACTACTTGTTACTTTTCCCATAGAATCATATATGGAGATCTACCTCAAGTTATTTGCTTGCACTTGTACCTACCTTCCTCCTGAATGAGATGTGTCATATTACACTCCTATATTGTGCGTGTGTGTGTTACAGATGGGTATTCGTATTGTTGCTTCTCATTATCGCAGATGAATTAATTTGCAGTATACTTTGTTTTTTCCAGAAAAAAAGAAAAGAAATTGTACAGGGTGTATATATATAGTATGGATGTTCTTTTATTCCCTATATTTAGGCCATGCAAATTTCTCTAGCTAATATTCTTAAACATATGTTTTATTACTTTCTCCTGATTTTTTTTTTATTAAGTGAACTCCATAATTGAGAGGAAGATGATTCTTAAATAATAAATTTAATAGTTAAGTCTAGATTTCATTTAAAAAACTATGATCATTTAACTTTCTATCTTATTTTTACATATTCTAGTTATTTATTTTATATGGGATTGGATTTCTAACATGACATATATATATATCATTGTCACTTAAATGAACTGATGTAAGAAAAGGATAGAATGTTACTATTTCCTGTCATCATGCTTTCCATGATGTTTGTGACAGTTTTCATCACATCTAACAACATTAATTTCTGGGACATCTAATTAATGCATTATAGCAAGTACGTTTTGCCTTCTAGCATTGAGTATGAAAAATGAGAATAGATGTTTAACCAAGTTATACAGCAGTCCTATAAAATCTCCATGAATTCCACTTTCTCATGTCTTCCTACCAACAGACAGAAGCCTATGTTTAAGTCAACAACCTTTTTGACTCAAAGGTCGAATTGCTTGTAAATAAGTAGAGCCACCATTTTATCCTAATGCTTTGTAAGCACTACCTGCATATGTAACTAGTTATATCTGACAGCAAAAATGCAGTTTGATATACATTTGAATATCATATTGTCGTCTATGTATACAGTTTGATATACAATAAGAGTATATATAATCATTCTGTCAATTGCAATTAAGAATATACTTAAAATAAGCATCACATGAAACAGATAATGACCCTTCTCTATCTTCTTCTTTTTTCTTGAGAAATATTTAAATATATAGATATTTGAAACAATTCAAGCTCTTAATTATAATCTGTTTTCCTAGAAATTAAGGACACATATCTTAAGAATTTATTATGCTAAAACAAAATTATTGCATTATGCATTCCGATGGCAGCTATCCTAATAAATTAACTCTTTTTCTCATTTGAAAGGTATGAAGTTATATATATATAACCCTATAGAAAGTAAATAAAAAAAAAGAATTATGAAGTTCAATTTCAAATCAATCTAGTATTGAAGGATAATATTGAAAAAAATCAATTAAAAAAGATTAAAAAAAATAATATAAGTCAATCCAAACTAACTTGTTAAACATGGAACTTGAATCATGAGATTGTGATAACTTCATAAAAAACAAATAGAAAAATTATGAATCTTTCTTCCTAATAGATCCAATATTGAAGGTTGAAATCAAGAAAAGAAAACTAACTACATCTATGAGATCGAGAAAACTCCACAGAAAGTAAATTAAAGAAAATCATAAAGGCTAATTTCCAAGCAACCTAATAATGAAGGATGGAATTAAAAAAAAAAAAAAAAAGAATATTGAGTTGTTGGAGGCTAAAATTGAAAAAAAAATATTCAATTAAAAAAATTAAAAAAACATTAACTGAGTCAACTGAGATTAACCCATCAAACTTAAGACTTTGATCATAAAATTGAGATAATCTCATAGAATTAAAATCAAAAAGAAATTATGAAGACTAATTTCTAACCAACCTAGTATTTAAAAATGAAATAAAAATAATCAATTAGAAAAGGTGACAAAAGAAACTACTCAAATCAACTCGGACTAAACTATTAAATTAGAAACCTAGGTCATCAGATCAAGATAAATTAATAGAAAAAAACTGAAAAAAAATTATGTCCAATAGATCTAATATTGAATGTTGAAATAAATAAAAAACTAAATCAATGAGACCCATATATAACCTGACAGAAAGAAAATAAAAAACAATTATGAAACACAATTCCCAAAATAATCTAATATTAAAAGATAAAATTAAGAAGAAAAACTAAAAAAAATGGGTTGTTGAAAGGTGAAATTGAAAAACAAAACTAAAAAATCATGAAACATTATTTTAGTGAATATTGTTTGATGGGTGTGGCTATAGTGATTTAGGGTATTTGGCTTGCTAGGAATGATTTAATCTTCAATAACAAAGTGCTAGATTGGGACCCGATCTTTGTTTTGATCCTACATCATCTATCTACATGGTTGCAGACCACTAAGGCGAATTTTTCTTACACTAGTAATGATCTTTATCGTAGTGTGGATGGCATTTTTAGATGAATAAACTAAAATAGATTTAGTTGTATAGTTTATCTTATTTAGATCATATGTAAACCCCTAATTAATAAAACAAAAGGGATAAATATGAGTTAAATAGGATAATTATTAATTATAAAATAATAAATATAGGAGAAAAAGGTTGAATGATGGTAAAATGGTAACTAGCCAAACAAGGCCTGGGGTAATTAAAAGGGGAGGTATAAATACAATGAGACAATAAATTAAATCAACTCATTTGCTTTTCTCCTAAGGTCGCTCAACACACCCCAAAAACATTTTCCTTCATTGTTCCTCTTCATTGAATCTTTTTTTCATGTCTTTGCCAAAACAATATGGAGTGAGATTATGAGTTTGTAAAGAGAGAAAGCTTTTTTCCTTCATTTTTTTCTTAAAATCTTAACAAAATAAAGGGGTTAGGGAGATGATTGAGAGCTTTAAGTGAGATTGAGTTTTCCTTTGAGAGAAAACACATTGAGAGTAGGAACTTTGACATATATATATATATATATATATATATATATATATATATATATATATATATATCTTCATTTTTCACTGTTAGATCGGGCTTTGTTTTGGGTATGTTGTTCATCATGATGTTTGTTAAATTCTAACCAAAGGGATTTTTTATATCAGGTTCCGTTTGAGAAATATGGCCAGTGGACAATTTCTAGAGAAAACACTCTTCTACACAATTGTAGTCGTCGGATGTTTGCTCCTTCATCAACCGTTAAAATGGGTTGTAATTTTGATACAATGTCCATCCAGGTGTTCTCTAAAGTGTTAATAGTGGAGATCAAAAACAAACTTTCAGGTAGATATTGTTCTTCCTTAACAATAGATCTGTAATTTTTAAGGTCAGTTTGGTTAAACACCTTATTCTGGTAATTTAACCGTTGGATGATATTGATATTTGAATATGTTATGAGTATTAAGATGAACTACAACTTGACCATTGGGATTGGCTTGAATATCATGTTTCTGTTAATTATTGGTGTTTGAAATTGCTGCTAGAAATGTAAACCAAAAACAAACTAGTTGTTTTGAGAAACAGTTAGACCAATTTAAGAAATGATCAGACCATTTTTTAAAATGATGAGACCATTTTGTCTACTGTTTTGTTGTAGCTCAATTTTATGTTTTGGTCTTTTCTTGACTTTCTTTAATTCATTTGTGTTATTTAAGGAATATGAATAATAATTATAGGAAAAGAAAAAACATAATATATGTGTATGCATGAAAGAAGCTTACATAATAGCATTGCTTAAATTAGAACGTTATTAGTTTGAGATCTTAAGTTTAATGTATGATAATGTAAGAGTACGTTTATTCTTGCAGGACAAGTACTCAAATTGTTAAAAGAATGTTGAAAAGTATATTCTTGATATTTAAGAAGTGAATTTGATGTAAGATATGTGATGAGATCTTGTGAAATTATTGATTTAAGTTGAGTGAATTTGAGATATTGAATGCTTATGATGTAATGTGGAAGCTTTGGAAATTATATTAAAAAAATAGACTTATTGAATTAAATGGATACTTGGCATACGATGATATTTGTCTAGAATGTATAGGAATAAGGTTTGGAAACCTTGATGTTGAAATTTTTAAATGGAAAATGTGTATGTGTATGGAATTTTAAGGATTTTCCTTGTTAATTGTTTGAAAATGATGATTGAATGAGAATTGAAATGAAATATTGATATTGGTTACATTGTTGATGATAAATGTATCATTGGTGGTATAAGTGAGGCTAAAGTAATAAGACAACAACAAGGAGCGACAATATGTATAAAAGATCGAGGTGCATGATTCAAATCTTATCTTTTTAGAATTTATACAATTTTAATTTATGAAATTCAAGATTTTTATACTATGATATAATAGTGAATTGATATTGTATTTAATGGGATTTTGTACTAATGTTTTTTGAAAGGAACGGGATATGATGGGATTATGTGATAATGTAATTATGAATTGAATTAGATATAATAGAAACTATGTGTTAATGTTATTATGAGTTTAAGTTGGAAACGTTGAGACAATGAATATAGATTGCATAGACATGGTAAATGTTTAAAATAGAATGAGGTTGTGCATGAGAAATTTGATGAAATAGTTAAATTAGATAGATGATCATCACCTTCCTCGTATTTAAATAGGGTTAGTTTTGTTTATTTTTTATTGTCAATATTTTGTTATATATATATATATATATATATATATATATATATATATATAAAGAAATAAATGCAAAAGAAAGAAAGGTATAAGGGTACTAATATATTAGATTTATTGGCATCCGTATAGGAGTGGCCGGATTTATTGGCATTCGTGAGGGGATACCTAGAATTATTGGTATTTGTAAGGGGATGATCAAATTTATTAGCTTTTATAAGGGGATGGCCGGAATGATTGGCATCCGTGAGGGAGCGGTCGGATTATACTTAGTGGTCATAGTATTGGTGACTAAGATAAAATATGGAATGATACGTGGTGACCGTGATATGAGGATTAAGAATAAGAAAGGAATTATACTTAATGATCGCAAATATAAATTGATAGTTGATGATCAATTATTGGTACTTTAAAATATAGCAAGTGTTGGTGTTTAGTTTCCAAAAGAATGATAATTAAGGAAGCGAAGTATGGTTTAGTTAATGATAGGATAATGATGTAGGTTCTCATTTCTCTACGCTTCTATTTAAGTTGATAAGTCCTTTAAATTAAATTGTGGACAATGAAGGTTACTTCCTAGTTGTTTCTAATAAAAAGAGAATTCATGTTGTTGTCTTCATTTTTTAATGGAGACCATTGTGTTGTTATTTCCAATAATTAGAAACTATTGCGTTGTCTTTTCCAAGTGGGCTGAAACCATGGTGTTGTTGATTCCAATAAATGAAAACTATTGCGTTGTCTTTTCCAAGTGGGCGAAAATCATGGTGTTGTTGATTCCAAATAACAAAAACTATTGAAATTATCCTCAATTGTACAATAAAAACCATTGTGTAATATGAAGAATCAATGCTTAAAATATATATGATAGAGGGGTTGATTGACAACTTAAAACTTAATATCGTTTGATGTGCTACTAAGTTAAAACAAATGTTAAAGGGGGTGATAATGTAATAAATAGTTGTGATACCTAAAAAATGAAAAATCTGATAATGTTACAAAAGAATTATGTTAAGTGATTGAAAAACATGAGACCAATATGCATAGTTACTTTAAGGATTATACCCAAGAAAATTGATAACTAAGAAAATAAAATATTAATTAGTTGATCGAGGAATCAGAAATTAAAAAAATGAGTTGTTATGTAGTGACGTGTAATCAATAACCTCATAGTTGAATGTATTATGTAATTCGTCATAAAGTAAAGATAACATCGAAAGTGACAAATATGAACTTAGATGTCATAAGATAATGCATAAAAGGAAAACAAAAGGAATATAAGATGAATTATGAGAAGTGATGAAAAAGAATCAAATGGAGAAACAATTGAACTAGTGGGTGACTGAAGGCTATTGCATGTATGTAATAGAGTTATTTAATATTGTGTTCCCCAAGAGGTTAAAAAAAATTGAGAAAATGTATAAGTTATAAAGGAAACTCTACTACAGATTTGGTCACCTAAAGGGTCAATAATGGAATGAATTGTTTAGATAAATTACACAGAAAATAATTATTTACCACATTATACTCAAATAAAATGATTAAAAATGCGAAAGTTACATGAAAATTTTGAGTTGTTATATCATAACTTTTACACTGTTTTCTTTACCATCAACTATTAAGAAAAAAACAACATCCAGAATCTAACAATAGTACAATCATACTTATTTTGTTTGCTTTCTAATTTCTTAATTGAATCTTAATTTTTTCCATAGCACCTATCAATTTACAATTTTTGTTTATATTCAAATTGTAGTTCTTAATCTTTTATATATATATATATATATATATATATATATATATATATATATATATATATATATATATATATATATATATAACATGTCATGGACTAAACAATAGGGTTGTTGTTTCCTTTCCTAAATTCCATCATATCTTTTTGATAATTTAAATCCTCCTTATAAGACTTAAATTAGTGCTCTAGTTAATCAACCTAGTGAGCGTTGTTTTAAGGGCCGACTCAGGCAAGTGAAAAACTTGATATTTTTCAAAATAATATTGTTTTAGATTTAAAAAAAAACTTTATTGATTTGAATCAACTCACCCGATTCGCAACCTAGACCTTAAACAAGGTTGATTTCAAGTAGATTCTTATAACTATGCTTTAAATATATGATATGTCTAGATATAAATTTACTTGAAATGTACATAGCTCCGATGTAGGTTAACTTTATACCTCAACAACAATACAAGGTAAAAGAAACTTAATTTTTGCCCTTGCAGATTTATTAATATTTTATTTTTGCTTTTATAGTTTAACAATTCTCAAAGTTACCTTTTTAATTTCTAAAATTCTCAATTTTCTCTTTAGCTTCTTCTTTTTTTCTTCCTTTAAGTGTTTTTCTAGATTTTATTATATATATATATATATATGGAGATTTGAGAGCAAAAGGTGAGTGAAATATAAAAAAATATAAAAATGTGGTTATTTTTTTGTTAGCCTTTTATTGTTAAAGGTCAAATTGGTTGTTGTTTTTTTTATTTAACTAAAGGATAAAGTTGGTAAATTCCAAACCATGAGGACAGAGAGGAACACTGATGAATATATAGGGTAAAAGAACAGTTCACCTACTAGGAGGGATGGGGAGGGCTTTGCTCATCTGTCGTATGACCCTTCCTAGCCTTATCGAACACCTAATTTGACCTCCATCTTTCCTTTTCATTCTTTTTAATTCGTTTTGCTTTTTTATATTAAAAAAAAAGCAAGACAATAAATCTCATTATTTTAAAATAAAAAATTTTCATTGTAATATTTATTTAGTTGATAATTTTCTTAAGATTTATGAGTTTTATTTAATTAAGCAAGTGATTTATTGGAAAATTATAGTAATAAGTCTAGGATTCTATTTATTTATTTGTATTTTATTTTTCTATTCAGTATTATTAGAGTTTTTTATTAAAAGGAATTGTTTTTCTATTCAAATTAAATTTTTATAATTGAATAATTGTAATGACTAACAAATAAAAACTAAATATTTTGTGTATTTTTCTTCGTTCTTAGTTTTTAAAGATTTTGATTTATAAGTATTTTTGTTTTTATATATTGCGTCAATATATACATGGATAGAATTAATCACACAATTTCTTTAAGTCATTTCCATGCACGTCAACTATAAAGCAATCTGATCACTAGAACAAATCTCAGCAATGTTTTTAAAATTGTCGAAGAACACATATATACTTTATGAGGCCAAAACCTAGCATCAATTTAATTAATATATATAAAGCAAATATTGCACAAAATATAAGAGAGAAAAAAGAAACAGGGGGGAACGTTCTTGGCCGTTTCTGTCTTACCTTACAGTGCATTCACTTCCATCATCAATGCTCATTGCTGGATTTTTTTTGTTAGCACTGGCCAATTAATGTAAGAGAATGCCATTAAAACAGTGAAGAAGTGGGAAAAATAATAGTGCCATTTTCAGTCCCTAAAATAACCAAACAATTCAGTTTGCAGGCAAAGAATTATATATATATACATTTCTTTTTTGTGCTTCGACATATAATTCTGAAACTTCCATTCAAATTCATCATGTTGCTGGAGAAAAACGTAAGGAAAAAGCATATCAGAGCTTTGATTTGGATTCAAAAAAAAAACTCAACATAAGGATCAGAGCTTTGATTTGGATTCAAGAAAAAAAAAAAACTCTAGCTTTAACTTCTTTTCTTCTCTTGTTTTAATTTTCATTTTCTCTCCACCATTTTCTCAGTGGCCAGTCATTACCGACGTGGTTATATATATACGTCAAGGACAAAGCAATGCAAACAGTAACAGTTAAATTACCACAAGAAAGCAACAGTACTAACATACAAATCAAACAGTGAAAAGCTTGGGAATGAAAGAGACATCAAATGAAACAAAAATCGTAGAAGAAGAAGAAGAAGAAGAAGAAGAAGCAGAAGTCACGAAAGCAGCGGTAAGTACTTATGACTTACTTTCTGTGAATCTCTTGGGATCTGACGAACGAAGATCAAGGAGAAAAGTGACCGTTAATCTTTATGGCTGAGCTCTTTTGAAGTGGTGAACGTGTAGCTAGCAATAATATTAACAACGAGAACAATTTGAACTTTTCCTCCTTTTTATTAACTTTGTAGTGAAGTCTGTTCGCTACTTGAACGAGTGGGAGACTGAGAGTCCTGCAGATGTTCATAGTACGTAGTAGTTAGTTTTATATAGACATCATATATATATATATATATATATATATATATATATATATATATATATATATATATAGTTGTTGCAGTCTACAGAAGTAGCAGCTGCTCATGGGTCCTGGTAGCTTAGCAGTGTCTTTTTTCTCCTTCTTTTTTCCTTTTCAAGGACTAGGATAAATGCCGAATAGATGCACATCGTGCAAGTTAATTGTAATCATATTGTTTATTAAAGTATTTTTTATTTAAAAATATATTAAAATAATATTTTATATTTTATGATGCGGTTGTATTTTTATTTATTTTTTTAAATACAAATCATATAATGCACAAAACATTATCATTAAAAACAAGTCTTACATAATTTTGCTTTTACTTTTTAATAAGGTTCCACATGAAACAAGTTACCATATTCATCTTCATTATATTCTTAAACACATTTCAAGTTTCAAAGGGAACTACAAGAGCTCACAATATTAAGTCTAATTAGAAGTTTGGAGGTGGTTATTTTTCAAAATATTTTTTACTTAAAAATATATTAAAATAATATATTTTTTATTTTTAAAAATTATTTTTGATATCAGCGCATCAAAATAATCTAAAAACATATTAATTTGAAGCAAAAAAATAAAATAAAAAATTAATTTTTTTTCAAAAACGCTTTTCAAACGCAAAAACAAACAGAACCACAAAAAAAATGCATTTTTTTGGAATAAATATATTGTCCATGTAAATAAAAGTAAAACTTCATATTCCATATGATCTAATTTACATTGTTAAATGAGTTAAATTGAATTTAGTATATATTTTGGTATCATGATATATAGTTTTTCTTGTTATAGTTTGAAAATATAGATTTTTTTAAAAACAAATAAAAAATTATAACTTTTTTAGTCAATATTTAATTTTTTTAGTGGAACTCATGCAAATATATAGTGTGATTTAATTAATGAAGTATTTTTAAATTTGTTATTGCAGTAAAACACAGACCACACACAAATGGAGTCTCAATCTATTTACGAGATATCCTATTATATGAACTAGAGAGATCTTATTCTTGAGGAATCAGCTTTCGACAGTCAAAAGAATTGATGAATATTTTTTTTGTTTTAGTCTGGTTGCCTCTACTCTGTCTACTGACAGATTAGGTAAAGCGTGTGTGTACTTTATTAATTTAGATGGGAAATCCACTCGACGACGTCAATCCAGAAATCTTAAGCTAGCAGCTAATCACCAGAGAGAGTATGGTGTTGTGAGGAAAGCAGTGCTAGTCCTGCTAGCACCTGAGAGGCCTGGAGGTATTTAATAAGGGGGAAATAGTTATTAGGTTTAGGTGGTGACCGGTGAGGGCCCTTGACCAAGCTGCAATGGCGCAGCGAGTTGAAATAAAGAAAGAAAGAGAGAGAGAAATTCTTGCAAAAAGAATAATCATATATATATATATATATATATATATATATATCGTGTTTGAAGTAGAAAAATTCTGTTTGATGATTATAAGCACAAAGACTAATTGTAAATATTTATTTTTGTATTTTAAAAATATTTTTAAAAACATTTAAAAAAATTTATTTTTTTCTTTAAATTAATATTTTTTTGGTATTTTTAAATTATTTTAATACATTAATATCAAAAATATTTTTTAAAAAATAAAAATATATTATTTTAATATATTTTTAAATAAAAAATAATTATAATTACACTCTCAAACACATTCTTTCTATATTTGTTAAGGTATGCTAACTCCTGTTGGAGAATAATATAAATCATATTTTAAGACCTTACCTAACAGTTTAAGCTATTGGGTTGAGATGGTTCTTTAACATAGTATCAGAGCTTTGATGACCAAACGGTCACGAGTTTGAATCTCACCATCCCCATTTATTTGATAAAAATTAAGCATAAGGTAATATGAGTCTGTGCAAGTTTCAAGCCCAAAGAGTTTTTACTTGAGGGGGTATGTTAAAGAATAATATGCTTAAGTTATTGGATTGAGATAGTTCAAATTATATTTTAGAACCTTATCTAACAGTTTAAGCTATTAAATTAACGTAATTTTTTAACAGCTCCAACCAAAACTTTGTCCTCGTTGAGAGATTTGTGCGATGATCACCTCAAACTGAGGATAAATTGTAAAAGTTCTCTCTCTTACGGATCGATGTCTTCAGTTATTCTTAACTTATTCTGGTTTTAAACTATCTAAAACGTTGTTGGTAAGTTGAGCAGAAGTTTCCTGAAGAAGAGCAGAGGTGATTTTACCACAAAACATTTTTCAATTGTAATTACAAAAAGGTTTCTCCCTCTTTTTCTTCACCATCGTTTCCACCAAATTTGCATTCCATTAACCTTAACCCACTTTATTTCGGGTATTTTTAGTATTATATTTCAGAAGTATTTTTAAAAAAAATTATTTTTTTTATTTTTTATTCATTTCAAATTAATAATTTTTTGATATTTTTATATCATCATGATGTGCTGATATTAAAAATAATTTTTAAAAAATTAAAAAAATATATTATTTTGATATGTTTTAGAATAAAAAGCACCTTGAAAATCAATCACTGTCACACTTCCAAATATTTATAATCCCAACCACTAGTTTGCAATATTTGTTAGTATTATGAACAAAAATAATTGATAAAGAAAAAGGTATTTGGTTAAATGAGCAAAGAAAGATATATAAAACAAAAATAAATTTGATTTTAAAATAATTTTAAAATGAATTTATATTATTTCAAAATAAAAACAATATTAAAAAACATTAAAAGTGTTGAATGATTTACTCTGAAAATAGACTCATTATACTATGAATTGCTATAATGTAATGATGTTTTTCCCCTATATAGTAAAAAAAAAAACAAATTTAAGGGTAAATTGATCTTTTGTGAGGTACAAGTGGTATTTTCAAAATAAATGGGTAAATAGTTCTTTTTATATTTACTAATTTATTCTTATAATAAAAAAAAAGCATTGCTCGGATTTAATTTTTTTTATTTTTTTTAAATAGTTAAAAAAACTAAAATATCCTTAAAAAAAAAAAGCATTAAACATGCTACCACCCAATAGGGTTTTTTTCCCAATTTTTTTTTAAAAATTGATTTTTTTATTTTAACTTTTGATATTAAATTATTATAGTTATCATCACTTCTATATATTTTTATATATTATAAAAGATTTGGTCCAGCATATGGTGTAACATGGCTACCTAGCTAGTGTCTCCTATAACATCATTATCTCTCACTCTTTTAAAGACAATAAACCCAGAGATTTGACCAAAGTAG
>Ga0325404_1003697_pt1 | contig 16319 bp, 12 predicted proteins | sample PopdelMetagenome_18_FD_205664 | JGI IMG/M metagenome (GOLD analysis project Ga0325404, IMG submission 205664) | Populus deltoides microbial communities from Bellville, Georgia, United States - Xylem-Control-R1 | ecosystem: Host-associated > Plants > Phyllosphere > Stem > Wood/Secondary xylem... | reverse complement strand
TTTTCAACTAATTTATAATTTACTGCCGTTTTCAAATCTGAATTTAATTCCTATACTTCTTCATGATGGAATTGAAAGATCAAAAAATTAGAAGTCGTAAATCTGTCTTTCGAATGGAGTTCCGGCGTCGAGATTACAGTGCCGAAGAGCAAGGCCACGTGCTTCGTCGCTCACGCACCGATCACCATCCTCTTTTACCTCCATCGCCGTCTTTCCACAACCAGGTCCAACATTCGAAATTCTCACACATCTTTCTTCCATTCTTCTTCTTCTTCTTCTTCTTCTGTTTGTTTTTTCACAATAAATTTTTCTTTTCATTTTTTATATGAAGGTGGTCGTTGAAAAGAATGGAAATAACGATTTCTTTGACCCGCTAAGAGGACTAAACGCTGAGGATTCAACTAGTGCTGAAGAAAAAGCTGCTAATACTACTACTAATAGTAACAGTCAAGTTTCATCCAAGGAGTGGACTTCTTTCAAGAGATTCTTAATGCAAAAATTTCCAGTCTCCAAAATGATATCAATTGCTTCTGTAAGTTTATCTATTCTTTTCAATTATTTGCTTTTGTTCCCTGAAGTTAATGATACTAGTGGAAATATGATATATTTTCTACAGATGCCTGATGTGATCATTAAAAGTAGCACATCATTCCGGAAATCTTCGGAAAGTAGTCATTTAGAGGAAGTGGATGATCCACAAAGGATTTCCCAAGAAGATGTGAAGGTCATTACTGGACAGGAGTATGTCTCACGTTTACACGAGCTCAAAGATGAAATCAACCGTGCTTGGCATGCTGAGGATCGTGTAACAGCTTTGAAGTTAACTATAAAGGTTATTTTTTTCAATGGGGATTTCTTTAATGGATGTGGCTGGCTTTGTAGGTTTCTTCTTTAACTAATTGGTTATGAGAATTAGTTGAGCTGGCCAATGATCAATGTATATTGTCAGTCTGTGAAATAATGTGGTCACATTGCTCTTGAAGAAAGTGGCTTGATTTTGGTATACAAACTTTAAGACCAATCTAGCAATTCACATGCTAGGAAAATTGTGAGTTGTACAACTGTTACTTCATGGTGTAAAAAAAATCTGTATCCTCATGATTTGAGAAGTGTAGGTCCATGAGTGTATTTTGAATCTCGGTTGAACTTCTTCTTAACTTGATTTCATTTGCCTGTTGTGTAGGTTGCTAAGCTTTTGATGGATACATCGGTTCTACAGTTTTATCCTACATTATTTGTACTTGCTACAGATGTATTGGACATGCTTGGAGATATGGTATGGAAACGCATCCAGCAGAAAGCTGAATTTTCAGAAGATGGAACCTTTCTGTGCTCTTTACCAGGTCTAAATCTTTTTCCATTTGTTTGTCTATGTCACTTGCATTTTCACTTGATAACCACAATCATGCAGCTGGATTTAATTCCTGTTAAGTATTAGATATATCAAGTTTGATGTTGCATAAACAAGTAGTTGAGTACCCATGTTTTTTTTTGTACCTTGAGTTATTGAGTTCTACCATTTACTGTTTGACATAATAACATATAAGCATGCTTGTCCGACTATCTCGATAAGTGTGCACATCTATCTTTCTGGTATGCTTATGATGTCAATGTGCTAAATACAATTCCTGTTGATTTCATGATGAAGTCATTGAAGAGCCAACAGAGTTGTGTCATTGGATACTGTAGGTTACAAAGCCTTAGAAAATTTTTACCCTTGTTCTCAGACTAAATTATCTGAAAAGAAATGCCATGACCCAGTCATCATCCCACTGAATTGCAGTCTTGGCTCTTGGGTGGAATAATTTGAAGACAGTCCTACCCTTCATATTTTTTTGCATGAAGGGACTCTTGAAACTTGAACTTGCATGTTTGTTGCTGTAAGCCAAAGATTGTACTATTCTCAACTCTGGGCATGCTAAAATTCTTGGTTATTTTCTTTTCTTTCATTCCTTTTGAAGCAGCTATATAATTTTTCCTGAAACTACTGTTCTGTTTATTTGGCAGAGAATTTTAAAGCAAGTGATATTTGCTCTGATGCGAAAGAAACTTGCAATAACTGGTTTTGCAAAGTTGGTTCAATTCGAGAGCTACTTCCACGCATGTGAAGTCCTTATCTTCTTATATTCTCTGTATTCTTTACCCTTATTTGGTTGAAATTATGCCAAGTGTGTGAAGCATTTTTTCCTCTCTTATTTGTTCTTTGATTCATAAACTCTCTGCATTGATTTTTAGTTTGTAGTTTTGTTTGTACTCTGTTTGTTAGTCTCATATGTTTTGTTTAACTGCAAAGAGTGGCATCTTGAAAAGGAAACTGCTCCTACGATGATATGTCGGTTTAGTTCAATTATGATTCAGGTGCTGCATTTACTAGGAGTTTAACTTAAAGCAGGAGTAACTTGGGAATGCTTCATAATGTTTTAGTTTGAAATGATCACCTTATGTCAAACAATGTCACACAAGCGTTTGCCTTAAGACAAAATATGCATCTGTAGAGATTGTCTTTTTTTTTTTTGGTGTGTGTGGTAGATTTATATGTTAAAAAACCAAATTTGTGATTTTTTTTGCTATTCTCTGTTGGCTAAACATTTCTTTGTGCCTATCTGGCACCAATTTCCTTTTGGTGGTTCAAAGGCAACAAGCAAATACCTTAACAATATGTCTAACAGTCTTAACTGAGTATATATAGCAAGATATGTTTAAGAAACTGAAAATCATTCCTAAAATGGCTCCCATAAATCAAGACCAGTGTGCTGAACTGAGTTGTGCTAGCTGTGCTCGAAGCAACATGCAGTTGATTTTGGCATGTAAAAATATTTAAGATGGACCTTGTAGAGCGGTTCAATAATGCCTTTGATAAGGTGAGTGGTGAGGTAGTGTTGCTTTCTAATAATGCCTTGCATAAGGAAAAGTATAAATAAATTTTCCTCCTTGTAGGGATTTGCATCAATTCTCAAGTAGGGGATTACCTCAACTATTTGAAACAATCCCCTACTTGAAATGTGATGCAAATTCCCAGGTGAAGGAAAATCCATCTACACTTTTACTTACGCAAGGCATTCTTAGGACATAACACTACCTCACTGCTCATTGTATCAAAGGACTTATTGTAAACTCCTCTATAGACCTCAATAATCACAGTCACATTTTGATCATCATTGTCAACAAGGTTAACCATTTTTACTTTGCTGTGGGCGGTGAAATTGATGGGCGCTTGAAGGTGGGATAGTTATTGTTTTCTCTAACCAAGCTCAGTATAGGTTCGCATCATGCTTAGGGGAGCTACTGGATGCTGATCTTCCTCATTTCCTTTAATCTTAGTAATTTCTTTTTTCTGATGTTCCAATTAGCTATTATTTTTTTCTTCTATGTTTTGGTTGTCTCAATAAAATTGAGTTATGCTCAAGCCTTGGTGGTCAATAACTTAGAATATTAAAATGTTACCAATGGTTCATGTAATTTTATTCTTATATTTCTTTTCTTTTGTTAATGTATTCTCAGTGAGACTTGGGCTACTCATGGGAATCTAAGATTTTATACCCTATCCATATTGTCTTCTATTTACATCCCATTCTCTTAATAATAGTTTTTTCTGTCTAGTGGTTTGATAAATTTCTTTCATGTTTATGCTTTTTTGTTTTCCTTTTAATATATGGTCTTGTGAGCTTCGTTCTCTTCTCTCTCACATGTTGTTTCTGGGTATTGTGCTTCAGTTATTTGGAGTTGGCTATATTTCCTTGCTGGCGTTTTCTGATTGACCAACCTCTAGATAGTCTCCAGCGCCTCGTTATGATGGCAAGAGGGGTAGTTGATCCCTTAGCATCTGCCTACTGCCGTTTGTACATGGCCCACTGTGCAAGGAAGTTGCCTTTGTCTGATATAGGTATATGTTTCTGCTTAATTTCAGAAGTGGCTTATTGCCATTCATATGCCATTTTCAGAGTATGAAATATTATTAGATTTCAAGTTACCAAATGTGTGGTCTTATGTAGTGGGTTTGGCACACCCTTTTCTGGATTCATGTGGTCAAGTTTTATTCAAATCTAATTAGGCCGGTTTGATTTGTGTTGAAGATCCAGATCAAATATGAGTTTGATTTGGTCCTGCTAGAAATATAGACTCTTATTATGCAGCAGGCCATATTAGATTATGTTCATCTTTATGTTTTATGCCAGGGTTTAGATGTGAAAATAGAGGGAGATAAAACTTGAGAGGAATGATTGGAATTTCATTAAAAATCAGGTTTTCTAAAAATTAGGTAAATGTCTATTTATATCATCATGCTCACAACATAGAATATACAGATTCAGCCCTTGTCCTTGTGATATTCTCAACTGCTCACATCTAGGAGTACCATCCAAAAACCATCTGTGAGACTGTACCTGTTGAGTTCTTTCTTTCCTATTATGACTTTTAGATTCTGTATCCTGTTTCCATTTTTCTCATCATAGCTCTTTTCCATTGCTAATCTATCCTAACATATAAATGGCATTTGTAAGTTGATCTAAAATGACACATACATTTTATTATATTGCATAAACCCCTCTTCTCTTACCCCTGGCCCGTAAGGGGAGAAAGAAGCACTGGAGAAAAGATCAGGCAAAGATAATGTGCGAATGGGGTCAAACAAATAGAGCAAAAAATGTTGTTTACTGACTGGAGATAGTTCTTTTCTTGGTTATCTCTCTCTCTCTCTTGCATTGGTGAATGGATGGGGGATTGGGGGCGGTCATTTGATGTAGAAAAAGAGAAGTATGACACCATTAAGGATGAACATGCCAGCTCATGCAGTTTGCATTTAAAATGCTCTCACTGCTTAGGGATAGAAAGATCACTTTTCCCACAAAGTGATCTGATATTGGGCCTCTTTTGGAAAATTTCTGTTTCGTGTTTCATTTTGAGTTGACCATGCCCAGTCATCACTAGTGCACCTGCTGAAAGGATTAAAAAGTTGCGATACACTATCTCGTTTCTATTTGACATATTATGTTAATTTTACTGTAGCAGGGCACCTGGTCACCTGTGTTAATGACACCAAAATTCTATTGATGCGTCATTTATCAGCAAAGGAGGATGGACATTTTGCTGACAAGAAAAGGTTGCTTGTTAGTCTGATGGAACCAACTATTGAATATATTATGAAATGCATATTTGAGAATACTTCTCAGTCTCAGGTCAGTATTTGGTTTCTTTGGTAATTATGGTTGCAGCAGCACTCCTAATTTTCATTGTTGAAATCTCAACACAAGCTGTCAGAGTACAGCAGCAAAACCATATGCTGTCAGTTGACAAAGTTTCTTTGATATTTAAATTGTTCTGAACTCTAGTAGTACAAGGAGAGAACAGTACAACAATTTAGCATTTGGGCTTTGCAAAACTCATTCTGACTTTTTCTCTCTCTCATTACAATAGAGACACAGCTATGTGCTCCTTAGTAACACTGTAGTACACTACTGAAGTATCTCATCGCAAATTGCTGCTGTAAGATGAATTAGTTGTGCCTTGTGTTGTATTGTTATATTGACTCACTTATTTCTATTGAAAGAGACAAGTAGATTCTGTACTTCTGGAGTTAGGATTGGGAAGGAATCAAGAAGATTCATATGGGAGTTCCCCTGGTATCTCATTTGTTCTTCACCATCTACTGAAAGAACTTCCAACTGAAGTAATTAGGTCCAATTTTGTGGGTATCCTTCATCTGATTGAGTGCAGCCAAGATCATTATTTCGATCAGGTATTGCCCATGTTGCATGCGTGCACGCACACACACACTATAGGTATTTACATACTTGTCGTGCATGCAAGGACTTCACAATTTTGCGTTTTAGTTTTTCTATTTCAAAATTTAAATGTCATGTTTGAGTTAGTGTTATTTTTTGGTTGGCTCAGTGCTTGAATTACAGGTTACTTGGATTCAGGCTCAGTGAAAGTAGATCCAAACTGGACATTGTCTACTCAGTAGTGGATAAAGTTATTCAGGTCCTTGGAGCTTTATATTCCTGTTTTATTATCTTTCAAATTCATCAATCATTTTACTTTTATGCCTAATGTGTATGGTACACTTGTCTATGAGATGATTTTGTCCCCTGCAAATTATGGGTAGGCCACCAATATCAATGAGGGGGGTGATTCAATAGAATTCGAGCATAGAGGAAGGGGAAGGTGCCCCACTTAGAAGTTGAATTTTTCCTGCAAATCCTATCTCTCTCATCTTGCCCAATCTTCTATTCCTTTACCTTTCCATCTTGCCCATTGTCTTTGGAAAGTGAAGGAACCCTTCAAGGTTAATACTTTTATTTGGACAATAGTTCTTAATAAAATCAATAGTTGCAATTTGTTTCAGGCAAGGGGACCTCTTAAGGCACCATAACTTGCTATTTGTTTGATGGACTGTAATAGTGGTGAGAAGCATCATGGCCTTCTTTTCATGTATTGGATTGTGGCCAGGATATGTAGGATATGTGGAACAGGTCTTTTGGTGCGAGTCTCGAGCATTGGGAAAAACCCCAAGTAAGGTGGAAGAGTTGTTTTTGAAGTCGTTAGCTTTGAAGAAGGCTTCTTCAAGGACTTCTGGCTTATATTTTATTTCCAGGAAGTTCTGGTGGGAATCTTGCTTTTCCTTGAGGCTTGGTTTCATTGGTAGTCATGGCTTGTTCTTCTGTGCAGTTGTAGAAGTTTGTTTAGAGTGCAGTGAATATGAACTTTAGTAGCCATAAAAATGGCAGAGATAGGTGCTAGACTTGCTAGATAAAGTTAAACACTTGGATATTTTGACGCTAAGAACTAAACAATACAAATTAGTAACTCAATCACCCATATGCCAATATTTTGTTTCCATATAAATAACTGAAATATATACGAATTTGAATGGCTCATCTCCCTTTTAAATAGCTTTGTGAGCTACCTTTCCAATATTCTAGAAAATCTCTTTCAGTATTCTGTTCTGTTAATCCAACATTTTTCAATGTCATTCTTGTTTACTTATTATAAAGGGCATGTGGTAGGATTGTCTACTTTCTTTTTTGCTCGGTGTTCATTTGTATTGCTTTTGGTTGTGATTTTCTTGTTGAGTCGTGCATTTTCAAGAATGCTTGATAGCCATTGCAGTATAAGCACCTGTATCTAATTTGAAAGTTAAAGTTTGGCTATTCTATTGATGCGGAATGGCTGCGGAGCTTATGGTAAATTATGATAGAATTTCAGATGCTGCTGATATTATTGCAAGTTTAATCAACATTTAGCTCTTCAGAAGAATGTTCTTTGATATGTACACACACACACACACACACACACATATATTTTCTTAAGCTTAGCTCTTCAGAAGAATGTTCTTTGATATGTACACACACACACACGCACGCGCACACACACACACACATTTTCTTAAGCTACTCTTAACTGTATTGCTATGCTTATATCTTGTCTATTAATTCCAGGCAGTTGCTCAATATGATAGACTTGATCAGTACGTGACGGTTGTGGATGCTTATATGGACATTGTTCTTCAAAATCAGATGGTAAGTTTGGATGAGTTGCAGCATTGGCTCCTTTTGGCCTTGTTTGCCTTAATTTCTTATGAAGTTGTGCATGCTGTTTGGTCGCTTCCATTCCTGGAGCCACACCCCTAATTTTGTTTCTGATGATATCATGATATCTTGCTGAGATGCATTTCTTGACTGTGACCACTTCGTACTGCACCTTGCAAAGTGATTCTGAGAATAACAAGTCAATTGTAAAAGACCCAGCATGTAGAATTTAATACAAATCAGTGCTATGCTGAGAAGCTTAAGGGATTTAAAGCACATATCTTAAGGAGCACGTGCGGAGATTGTGAGTCTAGGGGTGTTCTCTTTCATGTGGTTGTAAATCACACCCACTGCTCTTCAGTTCTGGAAGGATAATAGAACATAAAACCATGTTGCTTTTACTTTAATCATTGCTAATAAATAATAACTGCCGAGTGCAATGCTTTCCTATTTGTGCCTCTTTTATGCTGTATTATTGGTATTCTTCTGTGTGTTTGGTGCTGTAGTTATCTGTTCTCTGAGTCCAATGATTATGCCAGGATAATCATTTGAAAACCATTTTAGAGGGTATTTCAAAGCGAGCATGCCATAAAGAAATACATGAAGATGAGCTTGAAAGCTTGAAGTCGATTTTGATGAAGCTTCTTTCTCATTTCACAGACTTGCACGATGTACTTGCTTTGGTAAGATAAGAGTGCAGAATCCATCACACCTCCCGTACCCTTGTTTTTATTTATTGCTTGTAAAGCATGCACATGCTGAGAAAGTAAATGGTTTGTGGTTCAACGCCATGATGGAATTTGATTTAGCTGCTAACAAGCAATCGGTTGTGATCTATTTCTGCAGGACCATTTTCTTGAAATCTTAGATGTAATGTATGGGAACCCTAGGAGTAACATCAATATGCATATCCTTAGTATGGCGACAAGGTAACTCTCATTACCTATGTATATCTTCCTGGTAAATCTAATGTGTGTTTACTTTCTAACTATTTTTGCTTTTTGTTGCATTGATGCCATTCATTTTCTTGAGCCTGCTAAAATATCTGTCAGTCTATAGGAGGATTTTTGTAGTCTGGTAGGTTGGTGCATACCAATAATGGCTTAGTAAACACTGCAGCAACCAAGTATGTCTGACCTGGGTAGTTATCTGATAAGTTGTATGGATACAAGGGCTTGGTGTTCACTTCTTTTAAATATGTAGCACACTGAAAATACCATTAGTGGTTCTGAGAGAGTTGTGTTAATCACAAACAATGTGGCATTATGATTTCATGGAACTTTCAGAGTTTTGGAAGTCATTTCATTCATAGAGCCACCTTTTGCTTCTCCTTTTTTTTTTTTTTTTCCTTTTTTCTTTTAAATGAACCATCTATTGCTAAGGTTTCAAAACATCTAAATTTTCATGGTCTTGTATGAGGTAAAAAAAAAAAAAACTGGTGAACCATTGCATTATTTAGTAATCTTGCTTACAACATGAAATACTCAATCCTAGACTACACAACAAAAATACAGGATGTGACCTACAAGATTCATTGAGTTCCAGCCCTGTTGCTAATTGTATCAAAATTACATGATGTAACAGACATTGGTAGATTCATTTGTGAAATAAGATTCTGGAAAACCATTTTCAGTATCTTCATTCATTATTTTGTAGTTCTTTATACTTCAATATCTGCCCCTTTCCTTACACTTTAATATGTTCTTTTCTAATTATCATGCATGGCAATGTTTGAAGAACTTTTTATCAACTCTTAGTGCAGTTCTGACTATATCTTGTGCAGGACCGGTTATTTGCATGATCTGTCAACCATACAGTTGCTTTTTGAAATTTCTCAGTCTCTACATGATGTTATAGATTTTGGAAGTATGAAAGATGATGAATACCAACAGCCACTACGGCTGATTTCTCGTTTTGTTGAGATGGTAACTAATCTCAGCTAGCTGTATACATCTTTCCTTATGTTCTATGATGTGTACGTAGCCTATCATTAGATCGGTTGACAATTATTGTTGCTCTTGACTATTAGGTTGACTATGGGACAGAGATGGAACGACATCTAACGTTTTTAGTTGAATGCCGTGGAGCTTTTGGTATCATAAATGAACTCAAGGTCAGAACTCCTTTTTTTATAAATGAAATGTATAGAAATAGAGCCCTTTTTTCCTCCTTAGGTTACAAGATTTCTAATTCTAGCATATCCAGCATTACAATTACACTTTTTAAATGTTATACAATTTTCTCCTGGTATGCTGTTAGATGCTTTTGAAGCTAAGATGACTGTGTTTGTACTATATTTAGGAATATGCTTATGATTAGTGTTTCTACTGATCAAGCTGTCCAAACTTGAGCGTAATAGGTACTCCTTCACAATGGAAGTAGGGAATCTTAATTCTATATACAAAATTATTGAACTCTGTTATATACAGTCTAGAGGAGGTTCAAGGTATAGAACATGGAAGGCTACAATGTTTTTGGTATCCTTTGTTAGCAGAGGTATCTTCATGTTGCAGTACTACTTTGTATATACCAGCTGCGGTGCTCATGCACCTTCAAAATATTGGAAGGGAAAAGAGAATAAAAAGAACTAAAGATTTTTAGAGACATTTGACATATAGAGGCATTGTTTTTAAAAAACAGTGGTGACTTATGTAACGGCCACTATTTAACAGAAAATCAGCATTGTTTTCGTTACTGCTATTATCATATTGCTAACGGCATTTTGTACCAAAAACTGATGTAGGTTGGGAAGATAAATCAACTCAAAGCAGCAAAGAACAGTTAATATGATGGCAAAAACTTGAAGAAAATTGAATCTGGAACTAGAAAAATAGGTTTAGCATTTTTAGACAACCTCTAAAACCTAAATTAATTGATAGAAAATATGACATGTCCTGGAAAAATAGTATAGGAAGCCCTATTTATACTAGTACTAGGTCTAAATCCTAAGTGCGTTATTGGCTTCGAGTTTTAACGTGTTTTTTTTGTCAAAATTTGATTTTTTTTGTTTTAAATTAATTTTTTAAATTATATTTAGATCGTTTTAATGTGCTAATGTCAAAAAAGAATTTTAAAAAAAATAAAAAAACATTAATTTTGATGCATTTCTGAGTGAAAAGCATTTTGAAAAACAGTTGCTACCACGCTCCTAAACACCCAATCCTTATAGGAAGAGAAATCATTATTAAAAGTTATATGAGTAATATAGAGTCTAAATAGCATATGGATTCCTAAACTAATTAAAAAAAACTAAAATTACTAAGGAAAATATTTATTCTTCCAAAAGCTCCTGCTTCAAAAAGTCATTATATTGGATAACGGTTGTCGCAGCCCATGTTTTGAAGACAAGGGCCTGCTTTCATCTTCATTTTTCACTGTTCTTCATTTTTTCTATGACCTGGGAGCACCGAGTGGTAGGTACTCTTGGAGTTCTAGTTATTAAAGGCCTTCCACAAATTATTTTTGAAATAACTTTCAAAACTTTTTTGCTAACAATTTTAGTTGTCTAGAATTTTAAAATATTTGTTAAATTGAGCTTTAATTCTTATCACTAACATTTGTGTTGGTGGTGGGTCATTTAATTTTCTTAACCTAATTTATTCATTTTTTATATTTATTTTTTGGATTTAATTAATTATAATTGTTTATAGTTTATGATTAGAAATTTAGATTAAATTGACTTCAATTCTGGTTACTAATACTGTACTAACCTAGGTTGTGATTTTAAGTTAATTTGTTCTATTATTATCTTTAAGTTTGACTATGTTTGATTTCCAGGATGATTCTTAAATAAAAATGAATATTTTTGACATAAATGTAAGTTATTATGTATTGTTTGCATGATATGTCTAACTACTAGAAGTGTTGATATTGTTTTATTTAGTGAATTATTAGAAAATATGCATCATGAAAAGATTTATCTTGCTAGTGATTTGCAACAGCAATGACCCCACTGCGATGGTACCACTGTTATTTTATACGATGAAAGTCCATGATTCACGATCATAACTGCAATTTAAAACCATGCATAGAGAAGAAAGTGAAGAGATGTTAATTATTAGTGGTAGAAAAGGAGGGGAGAGAAAAGACCAGAGAGGAGTTGTATGAGGATTATACATCAATAGTGCGTGGCAGTGGCATAGTTAATGTTTAAGTGCAGTGGAAATGTCTAACTACCCAGTGACATTCAAACTTATTTATCATGATGGCTATGTTATTGACATTGTTCACAAAGAAACAGTTAATGAAATTAAAGTCATTGACAATTGACCTAGCTAGAAAGGAAACATAATTGGAGAGAAGTTATTTTGTGTGTTTAATTTGTTGGTTTTTTTTGAGATTTTTATATACTGTCTTCACAGAACCAGTTTCAGTTCATAAACTGAAGATGGAATTGACTCTGAATATACCCTAGAACCTGTGTGTTCTGAAATAAGAGGTTCCGTTACTATCTTAAACTCTTCATCCAGTACTTGAAATTTCTTGCAGGAGACTCTAGTCCATTCAAGCAATTGTTTGGCTATCAAAGCTTTGAAAGATGGAAGAAAGCACCTCAATTTTGTCAAATCTTGCATAGCATTTAGTGAGGTCACAATACCTTCTGTTTTAGAGCATGTTGTGCAGTTTAATCTTTATATTGAGACCGCTGAGGTAATGTTCTTGCCTTTGATGCGACTATCTGGTGCTGCAAGTAAGCCACATATGTTCATCATATTCGTTTTGATATCTCAGGTTGCTTTATTAGGTGGTTTAGTTTCTCATTCAGATGGCCTGGTGGTTTCTGCAATAAGCTGCCTAGAATGTTTTGACTTGACAGATGGTTAGTTCATCATTTCTTACAATTGAAGCACTTGAGTCAGTTCCTGACCACTCAATTTATTTGATGCTTGCCATCTGTTCTTAATTAATGAGTATTCAGTTATTGCTAATCACTTCTCTCAGTTATAATACAGAATCAAGAAAATGTAATATCTTTGGTTGTGGACTACATAAGCTGATATATGCTATCCTATCCTATACATTTATTGGTAATAATCTCTCAGTTGTAATAACAGCCTAGGCAATGTTAAATATCTGGTTATAAACTTACACAAATCATAATGTGCTGTGCCAACTGATCCCTTTCTCAGATAGTTGCTAAATTTAATCAGAGAAGGTTACATTCTTGGTTTTTATTTTTCCAAAACACCAACTACTAAGTTCTGGACTTTGAATGGATGATGTTGAGTTTAGCCCATTTTCGAAATTAACATCTAATATTAGTATATGCATGTTCTTTTGTTTTCAAGTTAAAAAATCAGACTGCTAATATGGGGATATAAACCCGTATAACTGTCAGAGAACCAACTGTGTCCACTTATATTCTATCCATCTCATTTTTGAAATTGACATGTAACATTATTGGAAGCATTTTCAAGTTCAAAAAACGAAAGCTATTATTGGATAGAAATTAAAGTAACTGTCAGAGCATTAAATTGTTAACTTGAAATGCCAACCTTAGGGTAGTCACTGTGTAATGAGCAAAATGCAGAAATGATTATGATTTGCTTTATTCCAAAGAAATTGCCACATTTGAACATCATTTTTGGAAAATTAAAATTTAACCATGCTATCCCATTGGACACAGTAAGTTTGATGTGATAAACAATTCTTTAATTGTAACACAGTAGGTGGGTTTTCGTGATCAGTTGTCTCGGCATATGAATAGAGGGACATTTAGAGATACTTCTCAATATTGTACATCTGATTTCTAGGTTTCTGTATTTGTTGTTTTGAAGTCTTTACCTTTCACCAAGGAAGTTGATATCATATTTCCACATAGATAAAGCAAACACATACATAAAAAACAGATGTGAATAAATTTGCTGGGAAATGTAGGCGCTTCTATCCTCGATAACTACTCTTGCCCTTGACATGAAAAGTTTGTAAAACAGTTTGAAATTGGGCATGGATGTGACATGTCTTGGTCTATGATGCGTACATGTATTTGATGTGGTAAGTCCAATCTGTGACACAGACCTTAAAATTAAATGTGGTCTTACATTATGAGTGATGTAATGTTCTGATTTTTATTGGTTGCTCAATTGGCTTGTGCGCTTTGTGTAGGCTCCAGAACATCAATTGATGCTGGTGGAATGCTCTCATCCATTCAAAAATTATGTAGCTTCTTGGTTATGTTTCCAGGTCTCTGAAACCTTTTATCAGTGTTTTTATCTCTAACATAACTGGTGAAATGGCTTATTTATTTCATTACTTTCTTTGGGATGTCTTCTGAACAATCCTTTGTTTTTCCAAAATGACATCCTGAAATTTTTAGACAAGTATTCTTTCTACAAGCCTTTAGAAAGGATAATAAAGGTGTGAGAATACTGTATTTAACCAGCTTTTGTTGTAATGAGGTCAGAATTTTCATTAGTTCATTGCGGAAAACTCTTCTTTTCATGTTAACTGCTTATTAGATAGCCCTGAATTTGGTTAGTTATTCTGATTTTGCTGCTTGATATCCCCAATATTTTACTTGGGATTTTAATAAAAAAATCAAACAGAGGTTTTGAAAAAAATCAGAAACTGTAAAACCAAACCTGGTGCTGCTTGAGTTTATCTTCGATTGAGAATGGTTTAGCATCTTAAGAAAATGAATGAGAATAATCTTTCTTCTATGGCATGCTGTCAAGTTGTCATGTATAAGATTTATGTTCTGCGGAGTCACACTGTTCCTTTAACTCTCTTTTTTTCTTCTTTTTTTTTAATACATGTATATTTCTTCTAATATGAAGGTAATCCTGACCAAGGCATCACAAGATTTCCAAATAGCATTCTCTCTCTCATTTATTCCAAGTCATGGTAAGCCTTGTCTGTTACTGCTTTAGTTTTGAAATTTATCAATTTAATTTAACAAACCTCATCTTCATGAAATGTTGTTGTAGGATGACTCCAAGAATGAAGATAAGGTTATTTTGTGGGATAATTTTGTTGTTGGCAACACTTTCTCAGGATAAGCTCCCATACTATCCATACTGTGCGGAGGTACTTCTACTTCTCTTCCAATTTAAGGTTTCATGTTTAAGTTCTTAAAAAAATTTGAAATGCCTTTTTCTTACTATTTTCGGGTGGGTGGTTGGCTCCAAGTCTCAATATTATTTCTGTGTCGGCAACAATTTTTATTTTATATACATCTTTTAGTGATTAGCTAACCGCAGTAAACCAAAAACCATGTGATATGAGCTGGGATATTATATATGAAAATGAATATGCTCTGGCATTAGATATGCTCATATATTGCTAGCATTATTCACCCTTGGATTTAATTAAGCATGAAATGAGACATTTCATGAATGGCAATTTGGAAGAAACCCCCAGCTACTGCAAAGTAGTAGTATTGTTGTTTATGCTGCCTTTAATAGCTACCTATGGTTTGTCTCATACTGAGTTTCTTGCAACAATCCAAGTCCAGTGTTGCATGCACATGCAATTTCTTTTACAAGTTTGGTTTACATCTGAAAGTTCCTATGATTTTCTGTTTGGTTTATTCAGATTATGGGCAATGACCTGTTATTCTTTGGTGATCCGTCCTACGTACATGAAATTGCTGCATTGTCTGAGTGTGTTCTTCAGAATCTCATTAGTTTCATTGAACAAGAGCCACCGAAGGTAACAAAGCTTTCAACAAATGAGTTGTAATGCCAACATGCCAGTAATAGGCCATGTTTCTCATATGCTGATGTGATGTATTCTAATTAAGGCTGCTCGTGGAACCATGGCACTCGAAGCTTGCAACTGCATCGCATCATCTTTTGTGGTATGTTTCTCAGTTATCTTTTGATGACTTAATTTTAGTATAATTGTTTGATCTTGAAAAACGGAATTTGCACAATTCATTTCCATCATAGAGAGGTACATTGGCTGTCATCTTCCATCAGTGCAAAGAATATGCACCAGTGGATGGGCATTAAACCTGCCATGCCAACAGCCTAATCATCATGCCATTTGCACCCGTTAGGACCAGTTAAAATTTCTATTTATCCATTACACATCTTTTCTGGAAATGGTTTGCCCCATTCTCATGTTTTATCTTGGGGATATATGTTTGAGCACTCAGGTAACCTTTTCATCTTAAAGCGTCAAATTATTCTGCCCCAATGACCTCTTAGTATTAATAAATTATAAACACCCCTTCTTTTCCCCGAACTGTCAATCTTTAAAAGGACTTTCTTTTGCTGGAGTAGGATCATGAATCAGATTGCTTAGGACCCACTGCTCATCATGTGTATGACGCACACCTTTTAACTAGCCAATATCTACAATTTTAATAGTTTGCATATGCTGTAATTCATGGGTGATTTGTCGCACCCCAAAAAGTTTACCAAACAGCTAATCCCTCTGTGAAAGCTTCCCCAAATCTGGAGCCAAGGAAATATAGGTGATGTCCCAGTAGCCTGTTGAGCAACTGGCAGAAAAAGTCTTTGCTTTCCAAGTCTTGCAATTCGAAAATTTGATGCCTTAACTAATTAAACATTCCATTGGACCTTTCCTCTTCTGCCTTTTGTTTTGTGCAGGCGTGTCAGGATATATTAGAAGTTTGCTGGAAGCTGATTGAAACTGCTAGGTTGTGCCTTCGTGCTGATGACAGGTACTTGCAGTCCACTATCAAATATTTAAACGAGCAGCTGCCTCCATCCTGTATCTGATATTTGCACAACACTATGATCTATCAAAATGTTAAATGGTTGATTTTGGAAATGTACATTTATATTCCCTGAGCGGTTATTCATTTAAGAAAAAAGAAAGAAAGAA
>Ga0325404_1003695_pt1 | contig 16322 bp, 11 predicted proteins | sample PopdelMetagenome_18_FD_205664 | JGI IMG/M metagenome (GOLD analysis project Ga0325404, IMG submission 205664) | Populus deltoides microbial communities from Bellville, Georgia, United States - Xylem-Control-R1 | ecosystem: Host-associated > Plants > Phyllosphere > Stem > Wood/Secondary xylem... | reverse complement strand
ATTTTTTTTATGATTTTTTTTGTTTGATTTAGTTTGTTAATGTTAATTTTTTTTATTTAGTTATCAGACTTTCATAATACGGATCCTGGGTTTGATGGGTTAACCTGATTTGACGAGTTAACATGGATTTGTTTTCTTTTTAATTAGTTTTTTTCGTTTAGTTTAGTTTGTTAATGTTAAATTTTTTTTCTATTTAATTATCAGACTTTCATGACACGTATCCTAGGCTTGACGGGCTAACTTGGTTTGATGGGTTAACCCAATTAATTCTGGGTAAACCCGTCAATTTGTTTTTCTATTTAGTTATCAAACTTTTATGACGCGAATCACAGGTTTGACAAGTTAACCTGGTTTGAAAGGATAAACCAATTAATTCAGATTCTTTTCTTTTTCTTCATTAGTTTTTTTCTTCCTATTGATTTTTTTTCTTTGTTTTTTTCTTTTTAATTAATCTATTTAATTATCACATTTTTATGGCACAACCTTATAGCCAGACCCACATCCAATGCTCTTGGGTTCGATGTTGCAATCAGGCTCACTTAAACTTAAGTCATGTAAGTTTAATATTATTATTAATATTTAAATATTATTCTTGGATCAAGCGTCACAGCTAGACCTAAGACTTTTGGATATATTTTTGCAGAAAGACCTAACACTCTTAGATCTTAGCTTTTTTTGATATTTTTTATGCAAGCAAAAAAAATCAACCCATGGCGTATGACTTTGTTTTTTTTTTTTCCTTTTTTGTTTTCTTTCTAAGCCTTTTACTGTGAACTGCACAGTGCAGTCCATAGTGAAAAAGTTTATGCCTTTAGTTTATTTTTTTTGTCTATAGTTTCTTAATATTAAATTATTCTGTTTAATTATTAGTCTTTCATAACACGGATCCCAGGTTTGATGGTTTAACCCAGTTGATTCCGAGTTTTTTCTTTTTCTTCAATAATTTTTTTCTTCCTGTATGTTTTTTTCTCTTTGCTTTTCCTTTTTAATTAATCTTTTTTTTTTAATTTAGTTCATTGATATTAAATCTTTTTTCTATTTAGTTATCACACTTTCGTGACACGAATCCCAGGTTTGACGGGTTAACCTGATTTAACGAGTTAACTCAGCTGATTCAGATTTTTTTTTCTCATTAGTTTTTTTCTTCCGATTTCATCTTTTAATATTGTATGCAATCCACAGTGAAAAGGCTGATGCCTTTAGTTTTTTTTTTTTGTTTTTATGGCTTTCACTGTAGACTGCACAGTGCAGTCCATGGTGAAAAGACTGATGCCTTCTTTTTTTCTTTTTAATTAATTTTTTTATTTAGTTTGTTGATATTAGTTAACCCAGTTAATTTAGACTCTTGGGTATAACTTTGCAGAAAGACCTAACACTTTTAAATCTTAATTTTTTTTCTATTTTTTATACAAAAAAATGACCCGCGAGATGTCCCGGGTCATATAACTAGTACAATTCTAAACCATGGGGTGGTACCCATATAAACCCTCACCGTGAACTAGCACCACACAATTTCCCCATTAACAAAAAAAGATTTCATTAAAGGCTAACAATAATAGCTCTCTCTCATCTCTCAGTGTCTCTCACACTGATCTAGCAATCTTATAAACCAATCTGACATCATCTCCTCCTACCCACGACAATTCCAACGAGTAGCAGCATTACTGTCGTCAACCTTATCCCGGTCAAGACCCAACGATAACTACCATTAGTTGGTTCTTTAGTAGAGATAACCTCATATTCTTTCCTTCTCCTTTAGACATTAGCCCATACATGCCAACCATCAGTAACAACCTCCCCATCCAAAAATTAGCAACATAATCTCGTAGCTCCAAAACTATCATCGACCAAAGCCTTCTCCTAAACCACAATGCAAGGCACTCTTCATGGCAGATCCACAACAACCAAACAATAACAATCAGAAAACAGAAGAAGAAATTACAATAGAGAAAGAGAGAGGCAGATCTTAAAAAAATACAAATAAATAAAAACTACTATCTTGTGTTGATTTTTTTGTCTTGCAGGTAGTGGTAATACTCACCGCTAGTAGGGAAAGGAAGAGGTGAAAGAGTCGCTTCAAATCCACCAACTTTTGCTCTTCAATTAATGACGACATGTTGTTTCATGCACCGACAATGACGATGGTGTGAGGAACCCACACGCCGCCACTACTCCCTCATGTCCAGTGCAATCCTACAACTTCTGACCTTTTTTTGTTCAGAAGGTGTTTTGCAAATTTTGGATGACTTTGTGTGTTTTGATTACATGTAATATATGTGATCGTAAGTGTGTGAGAGTTAATTAGTGAAAGAGATGAGGTGTGTATGATGTATGGTATTGCACATGGATGTGCGGCATTCGGAGGTTGTTTGGAGCTGCCACCTAATTGTTTGGTTCAGGGTTGCTAGGTAAAACAACAGGGGAAATATAGAAAAGCTCTCGTGAGTTACAGTGAGAGGGATGCTGTGTATTTATATTAGTGGTTCATGTTATACACTTTTCTAGTCTATAGAATATACAAGGAAAGCAGATAATAGACTCCTAGAATCAAGATGCAATTACAGTTGCTGATTTGTCATGATCTGTAATGACAACAATTACACACTTGCTGATTTGGAGTGATCTGTAACGTTCATTTCCATAATATACCCCTTCAAGGTCAAAGGGGACGAATGCATGTTGAGCTTGTCACGGAGGAAGACAAACCTTGCAGAAACTATTGGTTTAGTGAGACCATCAGCAAGTTGGTCTTTGCTGGATATGAAGCGAACTTCTAGGGTTTTTTTGTTGAACTTTTTCCCTGACAAAGTGGTAGTCTATATCCACGTGTTTAGTTCGCGCATGAAAGACCGGATTGGCAGTGAGATATGTGGCGCCAATGTTATCACACCATAGGAGTGGATGTTGGGGTAAAGTAATACCGATTTCACGCATCAGAGATTGCACCCAAAGTGATTCTGCTGTGGCATGGACAACTGCACGGTACTCGGCTTTAGTGCTGGAACGTGCCATAGTAGGTTGTTTCTTTGAGCTCCAAGATACTAAGTTGTCACCAAAATAAATGCAGAAACCTGAGGTGGACTTGCAATTATTCGGACAACCCACCTAGTTGGCATCAGAGTAGATAGAGAGTTGTGTTGACTTGGTTGGTCGAATAAGTGGTCCAAAATGAATTGAGAACTTAGGATATCGAAGTATCCTCTTTACTGCTGTCCAGTGGTCGTTTGTGGGTTTGTGCATGAATTGGCAGACTTTGTTTACGGCAAAGAAGATATCTGGTCTAGTCAGTGACAGATATTGCAAAACCCCCACTACACTGCGGATTTAGAAGGCTATGAGTAAACGGCTCCTAAAAACAGAGATAATTTCTGAGACGAGGACATTGGAGATGAAACAGGTTTGGCATCCAACATTTTGGTGCGTTGGAGAAGATTAAAAATGTATTGGCTCTATGAAAGGAGAAGGTCGATCGGTAGTTGATGTGCTTCTATGCCCAAAAAATATTTGAGATGCCCGAGATCTTTGACGGTAAATTCTTGACTGAGATTACTGATCAGGTAGGAGATGGCTAGAGTACTTGAGCCGATGATCAGTATATCATCGACAAATACCATGAGGAACAATGAAGTTGAACCCTGTCTGTAAATGAAAAGAGAAGTGTCGGAGGATGAGTTCATAAAGCCGAGAGACAGAAGATGCTCTTGTAGTCAATGGTACCAGGCTCTTGGAGCCTGTTTCAATCCGTATAGTGCCTTGTGTAATCGACAAATATGATTTGAAAAGCTGGGATGCATATAGCCAAGCGATTGTTGCATGTAAATCTCTTCAGTTAAGTTGCCGTGAAGAAATGTGTTTTGAATATCAATTTGATGAACTGGCCACTGGTTTGAGACAGCATAGCTGAGCATGATGTGAATGGTTGTTGGCTTTATCACCGGGCTGAATGTGTCATCAAAGTCAACTCCATGTTGCTAGTGATAACCTTTGGCAACAAGTCGTGCCTTCCTTCATTCAAGAAAGCCATCAGAACGCTGTTTGGATTTGAAAATCCACATGGAGCCGACAACATTGAGACTAGGTGTTGCAGGAACTAAAGACCAAGTACCATTTTTCATGAGTGTAGTGAATTCTTCATCCATGGTTGCACGTCATTCTCGGTGTTTGGAAGCTTCTGAATAGCAGGTTGGAGATTCAGGAATTGTACCTGTTACAAGAAATGTTTGTGGCAGAGTATACCGAATGGTGCCATCCAAATGCTTCCTTGGTTTCACAATGTTGTTCTGAGATCGTGTGACCATTTGATTAGGACGAAGTGGAGGAAGATCTTCAGCAGCAAGGATTTCTTGGGCTGGTATGGTGGTGAGAGCAAGAGTGGTGGGATGAGGAGAGGGATGAAATATGGGTGGGGAGACGGTTGGAGAAGGGGAAGTAGAGAATGAAGGGTAGGGATGAGCAATATTCAGCGATGATGTTGGCGTTAATGAGGTTATGGGTGGGGTTGTGTTGGGTTGTGGTGAGGGGCTGTGAGTCATAATATTTTTGTAAAGAGAGAGTGGCAAGGTTGCATGTGAGGATGAGGGCGGCTGAGTTGGTGTTGCATTGGAGTGAGCAAAAGGAAAAATCCTTTCATCGAAGATCATGTGTCTTGAAACAAATACCTTGCTAGTGGATGTATCAAGACACTTGAATCCTTGGTGAGAGTTGCTGTAACCAATGAAGACGCAGCGTTTAGATCTGAAATTAAGTTTGTGGTGATTAAAAGGACAAAGAAAAGGAAAACAAGCACACCCAAAAATTTTTAGAGAAGAGAAATCAGGAGTATGGTTGTATAGTTTTTCCAATGGTGAAATGTCAAGAGGGGTGGTAGGAAGGCGATTAATGAGATATGTGGCCATGAGAAAAGCATCATCCCAATAGATGTGAGGAACATGACTGTGAGATAAGAGTGAGAGGCCTGTTTCAATGATATGACGGTGTTTCCGTTCTACTGATTCATTTTGTTGGGATGTATGAGGGTAAGTGATTCGGTGTTGAATGCCAATATTTGCAAAATATGTGTGAAGAGAGCGATACTCCCCACCCCAACCAGTTTGTATAGATTTTATCTTGCAATTGAATTGACATTCAACAAGTTTTTGAAAAGAGAAAAAAATTTACATGACACTGGATTTTGCTAGGATTGGAAATAACCAAGTATATTTGCTAAAATGATCAACAAATGAAACATAGTATTTATTGTTGTGGGTTGACATGATGGGAGATGGACCCCAAACATCAGAGAAAATTAATTCAAGAAGGTGAGTAGAGATTGATTGAAAACTAGAAAAAGGAAGACGATGACTCTTTCCTTGTTGACAAGCCGAACAAATACTCGGAATTTTATTAGACGAAGTAGGTAAAGAAAATTTGGAAACAAGATGCCGGACAGTTTGATAGGAGGGATGTCCCATTCGGCAATGCCAGACATCAAGAGGTGCTCGTTGAGAGAGGTATGTTTGAGGATGGTTTGTGGGGGATATAGATGTTGGAAAGATGTAGAGGCCATATTTAGGTTTGTCATGCAGAAGAATTCTCCCCGTTGCCTCATCCTTCACGAAAAAAAAAGAAGAGTGAAATTCAAGATAAACATTGTTGTCACTCGTAAATTGGCTAATAGAAATCAAATTCTTCTGAATGTGAGGTACATGCAATAACTTACTTAAAGTAAAAGAATTTGCTAGGGTGGAAAGAGTGGCAGAACCAATATTTTTGATAGATAAACCTGCCTCATCGCCGACATGAATCTTGTCGTTGCCAAGATAAGGTTCTGAGTGTACAGACAGGTTGTTGAGGTCATTGATAAAATGATTGGTTGAACCCGTGTTCGGATACCAATTAGTGTCAAGTTGTGGGGAGAAAGATGCCGAATAAGCCACCATATTAGGGGGATTGCCTTGGTAGGCATGATCAAACCTGTAATAGCATTATTGGCAGTGCAACCGAGCTTTCCACAGACTTGGCATTGTGGTCTTTGATTGGAGGAGTAGTGTTGAGGTGGAACATTTCTAACTTTAGTTCCACGACCCCGTCCTCTGTTGTGGAAACCATGTGTTTGACTGTGAGGGGAACGTTGCGAGTGCAAATATTTTCCCTCACGTGACCTGTAGTCATTCCTGGTGGCCACGTTTACCGAGCTAATAGAGTTATCAATGGTAATATGTTATTGTTCTAGTCGCAACTCAAACACAAGAAGATGGTTAAACATATCTTCTGAGGTAATTTTATCAACTTGAGTGGAAATTGACGTGACAATAGCATCATAAGAAGTATGAAGGCCACCAAGAAGATAAGCTGTGAATTCATGGTTTTGAAGGGGTTGTTCGATGGCAGCCAAGTTGTCCGAGAATTAACGTCCGTTTTGAAAGTAATCAGAGATGGACAGGTTGCCTTTCTTAGTGGAGGCCAAAAATTGACGAGTTTGTATGGGACGAGTAGAGGAGTGAGAGGTAAACATTCTCTCAAGGGCTACCCAGACTTCTCTTGAAGTTGAGAGACCAACCATGTGTGTCAGGATACTCTCTGATAAGGAGAAAACCAGTGCACTTAGAACTGCCTGATCTTGATCAGTCCAGGTGATATAGTTGGGATTTGATATTTCAGTGGGGGTGGTTTGGGAGGTTGCTAATGCAGGATTAGGCATGGTGGGGCTGGGACAATATATTATTCCATCAACAAACCCAAACAGACGTTTACCACGGAGGTAGGGGACGATTTGAGTTTTCCAGAGAAGATAATTATCCTTGGTAAGTTTGACTGTGACGAGGCTATTGATGGGAGTAACTGATGAGTGAGATGAGGCCATATTGATGGATCGGAAAAAAAAAATAGAGGTTATGTTAAGCTCTGATACCATAAAACAACAGGGGAAATACAGAAAAGCTCTCGTAAGTTACAGTGAGAAGGATGTTGTGTATTTATATTAGTGGTTCATGTTATATACTTGTCTAGTCTATAGAATATACAAGGAAAGCAGATAATAGACTCCTAGAATCAAGGTGCAATTACAGTTGCTGATTTGTCGTGATCTGTAATGACAGCAATTACACACTTGCTGATTTGGTGTTATCTGTAACGTTCATTTCTATAATACTAGGTAACCCGGGTGTACTGATCTTGTCAAAGATTTAAGGATAAAAGACTAGTTGTGGCTAGGGAAGGTATTAACACCCCTAACAGACCCTACCTGAGGAAAGCTGCTTCGTGGTTTAGAGGTTTTGATGGTTTTCTGGTTTTTTTGTAGTTTAGGATTGAAATTTACTTATATGAATAAATCTGGTGTTTAAAAATTTTTTATGAACTCGTGTGCCCAAATAAATTCTTAGAAAAAAGTTCTTTGTAATTTGAGTATTACGGTGAAAAATACTCAATTAAAATTGATGAATATTTAGAATAATTCTAAGAATTTTCTGTTCAACTCCGATATTTTAAATAGCAACCTCACTTATAGGTTCAACATTATATACTAAGATTTTTAACCACTAATTCTCATGAATTAAAAAATAGTGATTTATTGAAATATTGGCTAAATTCTCATGAATTTAATAAACTGGTTATTAAATTCTAAAATGCATGCAAATATGTATTTTGAATTTTTATATGGAAATACTATGCAATTGATTTTCTTTGTATTTTTTAGACATTCGGCAAAATACAATACAAAAAATTTTTTTATATATTTTTTACTTGTAATTTTCTTGAGAATAAAAAAAAAGAGGTTTAAAAGGAATTTTTCTAAAAAAGTAAAATCCTAAAAATAAACTATAAAAAAGTTGTTTTTTTTATGTTGTTTTTTCTATGTTTTAGTGTGTGTGTGTGTATTTTGTAAACCCCAGAAAAAATCAAGGCTGGATTAAATTAAAGAAAATAAACTAAACTAAAAGTTGTGGGGGCAAAAATAATACACTTAAAGAAAATAAGGCCTAAATGCAAATAAGAATAATTATAGAGCATAAATACCCCTTTTCTCACCAAAAAATGGGCAGCTACCGTAAGGAAGGAAAATAGAGAGTTTTTGTATACATTTTTACAAATCAAAAGAGAAACACCAAAATTTCAAGAACTCATCCAAGATTAAGGATTATAGGTAGAATAAACACTTGTGAGCAAGGGATTAACAAGAAAATTTGAACAAGAAGAGAAGAGGGGAGGGCCGGTTGTGATTAGAAAGAAAAGGAGGGAGTTAAAGATCGAAACCTTGATTATTACCGATAAGGTGTTCTAAACATGGTCTTATGAGTCATTTCAAAGTTAATTATAAATTGATGCCTGAATGTTGAATTACAGATTAGGGTTCTTGGACTTGAATTGAGGAAAAAGTATTAGTTGCTAAAATTAAATAACTTCATGTGTTGTGTGTAAATGGAAAGGTTGACGAACCTGGATAGTTTCATCTCTTGACTTTCAGAGAGATTTTGGATTGGAGGATGAAGCAATTAGGATCAGGTTACTTATAGAAATTGTAGTTTTGGATGTTGACTAACTAAGAAAATTGGTCTTGCTCGGTTTAGAGTTATAGAACTCCAGTTATGGGTCACCAATCGAGATTGGGTTATGACAAACCCTATAGGGCAGTAGGTCTGGTTTGTTGATGAGCAATTTTGACTGTTTTAAAGGCAGAACTGGGTTCTCCTTCCTTTAGAGAACTTGTAGCCTCATGTCTTTGCTTTCCAACGAGACCAATCTTACTTGAAACGGAGTTCTATAACTCTAGATATAATTAACAATCCGAGGAGAGGTTTGACTAAAAAAGACCTTGTTTGTTTATTTTTAAGAAAACTGGATGGGAAGCCTATCCCCAACCTATAGAGGGCGTTTAAGCCATTCTTAGACATAAAACCAAGGGAAAATATGAGTCACAATCACAACTACTTATACATATACATGTTCTAACAAAAAAAAAAACAGAGAGAGAGAGAGACTCCAACTGGCCTACATATAGGTGATATGATTGCATTTTTCATTTTCTATCTATAAAATCTTCTCCTCATTCCCTTCATTTTTAGTCAGATTCCCAAGACTATGTCGAGCATATTCTTTATGAAAATGGAGCCATAAATCATGAATTGCACGATGCACATCTCCACTAGGGTGTGTCTCAAGAGTCATAGAAGATTATCTAAATACTCCTTACTCGGGCCATCCTTAATAAATTGTATTTTATCTTCATGGTTTATAGATATCATTCCTAAAGAATGACATTGTGCATTGCAAGTCCATTTGACACATCTATGACAGACTTTCAATCGTTTTGCATGACGTTTCTTTACCTATCCCAAGCATGTATGAAACAAAAGAACTGGAAGACTCACATGATAAATGGACCTATGCTTCAATTCGCCAGCGAATATCTTCAGGAATTCCATGGTTCATTAACAACCTCAATCTTTCACACTTAGCACTATAAATTTTTATAATCGTATTTTGAGGCAAAACAGGGAAATACTTTTTTAATTTTTTAAAAGTGGTGTCCATTTAGATGAGAAGTGGAGAATAGATACAGAGAAAAAAGAAAGAACAAGGAATTGAACAAATATATAAACAAATATCAGTTGTCATGGAAAACTGAAAGAATCGACTTAAAAGTCACGGAGTACCATTATCTGTCATTTGATTGGGGTTGGAGAGAGACTAGCAAAACAAAAGTCACACAAAAAAGAAACACGAAAACAATGTTAGAAAAATAAAATAATCAACATTTATAAACATGATCACTTAAACCAATGGATTCATTTTCACTAGGAAAATTATCAAAGTAAGTTTTCAAAGGATGTCCATTAGTTTCACAAATTTGACAGACAATTTCTTGAACAGATTTCAATTGACCACTCCTTTTCAATTCCAGTGCCTTGACTTTTCTCGCTAAAGATGCAAATTTAGCTTGGAGGTCATGATCTTCTCTAAGATTGTACATGCCTCCACTAGATGTATGAGGCTAAATTCTACCTAGTGCCTCACAAGTACCTGCAGTGTCCCAATTCTAAGTATTTTCAGCTAACAAGTCCATGTATTCCATTGCTTCATCAGGGTCTTTATTTTCATAAGTTTCATTGCACATCAATTCCATCATTTGTTTATCTTTAGGTGTTAACCTTTCATAAAAGTGTTAAACCAATCTTCATGTTTCAAAACCATGATTAGGACATGTATTAAGTAAGTCTTTATACCTATCCCAACACTAGTAAAATATTTCTCTTGGCTTTTGAGTGAATGTGGTGATTTGTCTTTTGAAAGAGTTTGTTCTATGAGAAGAAAAAACCTTCTTCAAAAACTGTTGTTGCATTTCATCCCAAGCACGAATGGATCCCGACCTAAGATTTTACAACCATGTTTTAGCTTTATCTTTTAAAGAAAAAGGAAAAGGCTTTAATCTAATGGTGTTCATGCTACAATTTGAGTTATTATATGTGTTATAAACTTCTTTAAATTCTCTTAAATGCAAGTATGGATTTTCTATATTTAAGCCATGAAAAGTAGGTAAAAGTTGAATAATGCCTGGTTTAAAATTGAAATGAGATGCATCATGAGAGGAAACTATACATGATAGTGTACTTGTTCTTATTGGATTCATATGGTATCTAAGTGTTCTAACACGATTATTCTCATTATGAAGTGATTCGTTATCCTCTTCGGTCATATTTTCTAAAGAGGATGAAAATTTCCTACAAAGTCTACCACTTAATGTGCGTGACCAAACTCTAATGCAAGTGCAGAAGGAAAGAAAAAGAAAAAAGAAAAGGAAGAAAAAAAATTAGAAAAACAATAAAAGTGAAAAGAAAAATAAAATAAAATATATAATTTATAGAGTAACTTACCTCCCCGGCAACAGCGCCAAAAACTTGACATGATCAAAAGATTGATGTCTTATCCTAAGTGCAGGAGTGTCAAAGTAATAAATAACCCGATAAGACCGAGGTCGAACCACAAGGAAGTCAACTATATAAAATAACAAATAATAAATGAAAAAGGGAGTTGAAGAGAACTTTTTAGATATGATATTGATGTAAGGATTAAATAAAGACAAAACAGTTATCAAGGTTAGAGGATTCACTAATAGTATTTCAAATAAGCATAATATAAATCATTTTATTACTCAACTAGAAACCACACACAAAGAAGGTTCCAATTGGATGATTTATTATTAATGGCTCATTATAAATTATTAAAATAATCATTTATGGTGATAACTTATGTTAACAACAAATCAAGTTTCTTTCATAGCACATGTGTCGGTTAACCATACAGTAGGCTATGAAAAGATCAAGTATATGGTGTGCTAAGGTTGTACATCATAAATTTAGATTAACCATTTAACAAATAAGGTATTAAAGGTGAGTAAGATAACAATTATAAAATATGTTAATAGCAAACCTTCTTGAATATAAACATTAAAGTCCATGTTGAGTTTATACTATACTTATTCTTACACCATTATTGTAATCTTATCATCTTGACAAAATAAACTTAGCTAAACATAATGAAAAAGAGAAATATAAATATGATATAAGTTAACTAAGTATAGTAAAGGAAATGAAAAACATAAACAAAAGATTAATGAAAATATAACATAAAATAAAACTTAAACATTACAAAAATAAAAAGAAAGAAAGTAAGAGCAAGATCTTGATCTAAAAACCAAGATGTCTCAATGTATGAAAAATACCTCCTTTTATAGGCTAAAAAAACTATTCATTTGATAATTAATCATTGATTTAATGGCCAACTATTAACTTGGTGGATAGCTATTGACTTGTTGTCTAGATGAAACGTCATTTCTAACATCAGAATTTGAACAAGTGATCTTCATGTAAGTTGTGGGAATTCATCTCAGCTTTCCAACAAAAACACGAATGAGCGCATTTGGACTTCTAGAAGTCGAGAAATAGGCTGAACTCCAAACAATGTCTGAGCTGCAAAACAGATTCAGACTTCTCTTTTGTTGCTAAGATTTGAACTTGAAAACGGCAGTTTTGAATCTTGTACTCTTCATGAATGTTTTAGGCCTATATCTTAACTTTCCATGAAGATAAATCAGACCTAAATCCAAGGTCTACAACTCTAGTTATAACCTAATAACCGAATGGTGTTTCAATTTGAATTGAACCAGCATCTCTTCTCTAAGTTTAGCCCTTTCTTTGTCTTCTCAACTTCAATAATTAAACACATCAATCAATTCTTTAAATTGTGAGATATGTCTGCATTTAAAATAAGCATTTTAATGAAGATATTAATAAACCTTTTTTTTTTTGCTTAATATATCAACACATAGTTATAGGGCTTTACTTGGAAGAAAACACAATTTTGTTCTAATACTCTAGTTTATGCTATTAAACCTTCATATTATAACATAAAGAGTATTCAATCTCATTGTCACTACACTTAAACACTTTTATATCTTATAAGTGCTATCTAGTGAGGTATAGAAATATTAGAACCTTGAATTGTATTATCCACTCTATTAAGAAAGTTTGTTGTGAAAACAAAATCATTATTATAAACATTTAAGAGTTAGGTAAAAACTCTTGGTATTGGTGAGAGAATTTCACCAAAGAAAAAAGTCTTAAAGATGGTATATCTTCAAATGAAAAAATTCTTGAAGAAGTGTTTTCTTCAAGTGATGTAAAAAGCTTGGTGTAGATTCATCAAATGGCATTATACTCTTGAGCTTAAACTAGTGAAGGAATACAACACTTAAAAGTTACTTGACTCAAAATTCAAACGAGTATTATGTGTATAAGTATAATCTTGAGTCTTTCTCATAAAAAAAATTAAGTATCTATAATGTTAATTTTGATTTTAAAGAGATAGAGAAACATGTTTAAATTTGTATTGATTCCAAATTTTAAAATAAAAAAAAAAGTGATTAAAAATTTAGAAAATAAAATAACAAATTCAAAAACTATGAAACAAACTTTGCCATTATTTTCATTTATAAACACATAGAAATATTTTATTTATATTTATTGTTTTTAATTTATCTTAAAAAGGTAAAAAAAATTAAAAATTAATTTTTTTATTTTTTATTGAAAAATTATCATGACCTACCTATAGTCTAGTCATTTTTATTTTTTTTTTACTTTGCCTCTATTCTTTTAGAAATTAAAATTTATATCTCATAGTTTATATTTGCTTTACATTTTCATTGACATGCGTAAAAAAGTAAGAAAAAAAAAGTTCAGAATACTTAATGATTGCTAGTATATCCTAATTAATGAATTTTATGGTAATTCTTAACTGTGGCTTTTTGAGTGACTATTCAAATCATGTGGATTTTTAAATGAATGTTGTTTATAAAAATGGGTTTGTCGCCCTTTTCAAAAAAAAAAAAAAAAGCTTGACAAGAGAGAGAAATATGAGCTGAGTTTTGACAAGTGAGAGAGTTGATGAAATGGTAAGGATTGTTTGGGTATGAGAGACAAAGATGGTGTGGGTTTTAAAAAGAAAAGTGCTGGAGCTATTTATAGGCAAAACATAAAGCCAATTTTGATATGGAGTTCTATGGAAAACAAAATATATATAGGTTTTTAGTAACAATGATGATGATGTAGATCTCAACATGAAAAAATGAGAAAGGGGTAGAAATTGTATATTACATGATTAAATTTTGATTATATATAATTTAGAAGATGATAATTATGATGCAAATATATGTTTTTTTTGTGAGAAGAGAGAGAAATTATGTTTATAAAGAGGAAAATTTTGCTTAACTAATATGTGAGGCTTCTAATATATTATATATGTTAATTTGATTTTTTTATTTAAATTTAAAAAATATGTTGATCTTTGATGTAAATTGTAATTTGTAAAAGAATAGAGGTGAAGTGAAAAAATAACTAAACTACAGAAGGGTGAGGGTAATTTTTCTCTTTTTTTATTTGTTTATGCTTGAATTGTTATTATTTTTTCTTACTATTCTTTTTATTTTCTCTAACTATTTTTTTATTTATCCCTACTTATTTTTTTTTATTTTTTTAGAAGCCAAATAAAAATCTTATAAAAGAAATATATTTTATGTAAAAATTAGAAAGGCACATAAAATAAATAAATTTATGAAAAAATAAATTGAAAAACAAAATATACATTTACTACCATCAAGTATGTATTATTAATAAATTCATAATTTTGTCCTTCATTATATATTATTAGACATTTTTTTATTTATAAGACCCAAATTATCAATACAATATTTTCTAATTAGTTTGTGATAACAAATTAAAACATTTATAAAAATTATTTTGATCTATGTTTTATTTTAAAAAATAAAATAAAAGGAGATTCAATAATAAGAAAATAAGGTTTTTGATTATTTTTTATATTTAGTTTAAAATATTATAATTTTTTAATATTGTTTTTTCTAATTATCATTATTTTTGTTGCTATCCAATTTTTGACCCATGTTTTTGATAAATTTTTAGGAAAAACCAAAAATAGCAAAAAAAACAATGAAAACCCAAAAAAAATGCATTTTGATATACTTGCATCGTTTTTAGCATTTTCAACGTCATTCCAAAAAAATTTAAATTTTTAAAGGTATTTGAAACGCGTTCAACTTTTAACGCGTAAATTTTATAATTACTGATTTTTCTTGTTGAGTTGACGTTGATATTGCTCACTTTCAAAAATACAAAAAAAAATAAAAAAAATAAAAATTTACAAAAAAAAAAGGAAAAGAAAAGAAAAGGAAAAGTTGAGGGACTGGTTTGAAAACCTAGCAAAACTTTTCCTATAAATATCATGCTACAGTAAAAAGAAAGGGGGAAGAAAAATTTACTCACGGGAAGAGAAGAGAAAAATTGAGAGGCAGGGGGGAAGAAAATTTTTACAGGGGAAAGGGCAACCAACAAAAGAAAAACCCTAAACCTAAAAAACATTCCTCCCCCTGCAGCCGCCTGAAAGGTAAAAAACCCAAGCTTTCATCTTCTCTGCAGCCATCACCGTTCCCCCCATTTCCTCTCAAGTCCCAGCCGACAAGCCGTGCCCCACTGACTTTGGCTTTTAGTATTTTTGGTCCCGGAACCAGTAATAGCTGGGGATCTCTATCTCCCTCACTATTCTCTTCCCCATAGAGACCGACCTCTGCATTTTCCTCTCATCTTCAAGTTCCGTTTGCCTCGAACTCCAAAAACCAGCCAAGGCCACACCCACATCAACCTCCAACAGCGGCAGCTAAGACCTGCCCTCTACACAGAAGTTTCCCATTTCCTTCTCACGGTCTCCGGGCCAACCACAGACCCCCGGCGTAGACCAGTCTCCACCGAAACCAACCTGGAGCAGCCCGAACACGGCGGCAACCCACACATGGGTGAACTCGCAGATCGTCCCCTTCCTCATCAACCGACTCTTCTTCATCGGTTCAACCCCGTGTAGCAGATCTGGACCGCGAGCCAACGGCCGGATCTGCCACAAACAGAGGGAAACGAACCGGGAGGAAGAAAAAAAGACAAAGGATGGTCCGATCTAAAGGAAGGAAACGGTTAAAACCCATTGTTGTTTGTGCGTTTTCTCCTTTTGCAGGTGACGGGGATCCTCACCGCTGGCAGAAAAGTGAAGAGAGGAGGAAGCCGCTCCAGACACCACTGGTTTCTTGCGGCGGTGTGTGAACCCACGCGCTGCCAGTGGCGTGGCGCGTGGAGAAGACGCGCCGCTACTGTTCAGCGACCCCACGGCTTCACAGCTCTGTTCCTGTGATTTGGAGCTTCCGGCACTGTTCAGGATTTTAGTTCAGGACTTTTCTTTTGTAAAATTTAAATTGTTTAATGTGTTGTTTGGATTGTTTTGAACATTGATTATTTTGTAATATTCAGTAATGGGTGTGTGAGTATATTACAGTAAAAAATGTTAGTGTGTGTGTTTGTTGATTTTATTTATGTTATTGAATTATAAAAATTAAAAAGAAAAAATAATTAAATGTTTAATTTGAATATGGTTAAATATGTTTAAGACAAATAAATTGGACAAATAAAATTATGTTATACTTTTCATGAAAATGTAAGAACATGTTTTTATGTATATTTTGAGATTTAATAATTGATTTATTAAAGCCTTAGAATTTGATTAATATTTTAAATTTTTGAATTATATCAAATTATAAAGTAATTTATTTTAGGTAAGGTGAGCTATAGGTGATAATACCTTTCCTAGTTATAATTAGTTTTTTATCCTTGAATTTCTGACAAAGATCAGGTTTTCTAGTAACCTTCAATAAAATACAAGGTGACGACTCTCTAGAATCAAATCAAGCAAGCATAACGGAAAATCATCGTGACGGTTGTCCTGGTGACGTGCGA
>Ga0325404_1003694_pt1 | contig 16324 bp, 9 predicted proteins | sample PopdelMetagenome_18_FD_205664 | JGI IMG/M metagenome (GOLD analysis project Ga0325404, IMG submission 205664) | Populus deltoides microbial communities from Bellville, Georgia, United States - Xylem-Control-R1 | ecosystem: Host-associated > Plants > Phyllosphere > Stem > Wood/Secondary xylem... | reverse complement strand
TATTCACCTTTTATTTTTTTAATTTTTTAGATTTGATCTCTATTATTTTGATTATTATTTATTTTATTTGAGATAATTTATGAAATTATATTTTTTTCAATTTCATTCTCATTCAACTTTTTAATTTTGTAAGATTTGTTCCTCATTATTTTAATAAACTTGAGAAAAATAAAACATTAATAAGTTATTTTCCAGCTCATTTTCCATGATATAACCAAACACTGGAAAGTGTTTTCCAATTTATTTTCCATTACACTACCAAATATCAAAAAATACTTTTCCGGAATTCACTTTTCTGGAATTCACTTTTCCCGGAATTCACTTTCCAAAAAAAAACTACTTTCCAGCAAATAAACGGGGCCTTGGACTCCCAAAATTATCAGCCGGAAAGCTTAATTGTTGGCGCATGATACTTACTCTTCTATAAGGTGGAACTGAAGGCTTCCAGGGAGAGGTTTCAGGGGGGGCCAACCTAAACGAAAAACTATCCAAGCAACATTTATATCAACCTTGTCAAAGAAAGAAAGATTTTTGCGTTTACAGGCAAGTTTCATCGGAGACAAGAAAATATTGTGTTAATTTTGTGACTTACTGGAAAGGCAACATGTTGAAGAGACAGAAGTCGTACACATTCCACGCTTTTCAAGCCCAATCCCGTGAACTCCAACAGGTAATCCCTACAAGTAGATGACAACGTAGGCAAGTCATACCGAATCACTTGTTGGGCATCTTGTAAAAGATATCTATATCAGGACTTACTTCACATCATCAGGTGGAGCATATCGTAACCATTCCAGTTCTATGCTTTTATGCATCTCAACAACTCTATTTAAAAATCCCTGTGAAAATGACGGGGTTATTGTTATATTCAAAAGAAAATAACTGAATCAAGTGATGATAAATTCTGCCAAGAAAAAATAGTGCCAGTAACAACTTCCAATACCTTGATTCTCCCTGCTATAATAGTTTGCTGATTACGTGCTTCGATGATGCTTGCAATTTCACTAGTTTCTGCTTGTCTTACTGCCTCCCAATCCACGGAATCCTTTTGATCCTTGCTTCTTGGTCTAGAATAGATCTTTCCGAAACTCCCCCTTTTCCTTCTTCTGAGTACCATGTCTTTAACAATTTTATTCTTCCCTCTAGGTGTGGTCCTTTTAGTCTCCTTAGAAGCTGCTTTCCCATTCTGGCTTCTGTTCTTTATTTCAGTTTCATCATTACCTTCTTTCCCGCTCTGTCTTTGCACCTGTTCACCTGGCGAGCATACAGGTTTTTCAACTGGTAAAGTCTGAGGCATGCGGCTCCTATCTGGTTCAGGTTCTGATCTCATAATACCATTTTGCCTTTGCACCTCTTCTTGAAGCAAGCATATGGCTTTTCGGCTGATAAATCTTTGGGCCCTTGATTTATATCTGGTTCAGGTTCTGTGACAAAATATTGGCTGCCATCTGAATCAAAAGTGGGTCCAATGGATGCCATGCTGCTCTCAACTGGTCTTTGGCCATCTACAGTCATCGACACTTGTTGAATACTAGTTGACCGAACAGGAAACTTTGCAACAAGTGACATGTATGCAGCACTGTCAACCATAGCAATGAGTTACGAAGTCCCCTTCATTAATTTCGTGCTGTCTTTCCATGAACTACATTCCATGATGAAATAAAAAATCCAAAGAAATTTCTTCACCTCGATGGTCTGCAACATTTTGGGTAAGGAAAACTCCTACCACCGACTCCATAACAGAACCATTCCACTGTTTGAACCTCCTATCACCCGATAAGCATGCAATGTGTCCTTCAATCGTACAGTTAAATGTCTCTGTCTAAATTTAATACAGCAACATAAGCTATGACTAATCAGTTGAAAGTTCTTTCCGATTTTTGTTCTAAGAAATTGCGAAAACAGCATTGATTTATTAGCTTAGCTTCTAGATGTTTACGGTAAACGACATGAATGAACAACAGGACGGAAGATTAAAAATATTGTCAAGTGGAATATGTCGGCGCATTCTCAGATTGTTCATCAAATTCAGGATTCATTTATCAGGGATCAGCTTCCAAATTCAATAGATTACAGTCATATACCTACTAAGAAGGTAACGAATATTAAGATTAGATGAAGAACTTTTCAATTCACCAAATAAATAAAAGGGCTAGAAAACCTTGGAAAGTAAACGTATGGTATAAGGTATAATCTTTTCGAAGACTGATTTTTCCAAAAACAAAAAAAGCCTCAGACAATTCTAAACTTAGCCATCCAAATTTTGAATGATGTAAAGTAATGGTATCTAGTATGAAAGTACCTAGAACCTGATGCAACGGAGAAATAAATAAATCTATTCGTCCTTGGAAAGTTAATAGTTCTCTTCGCCACCATTGCTCCCTTTCCCCGTCTTCTTTTTCTTCATCCACTCTACTATATATTTTCACCAGTTGATTCCACTTTCTCAATGACTCTGGATCCAGATCAACTTCATGTTTTGCTCTGCCACGGCCCTGATAGGGAACTACAGCATTTATCTCACTGGTCTTTCTGCATGTTGTTCCATCGACCATATGTTCTGGTTTGCTTTTCCGTCTGCCAGGACCCAGCCAGCCAGTGTCGTTTGGTGCTTAATTACTGTTGTCGATCACCAAGTTCATTCATTACAGCACGATTAACTGTCTTAAGAAAAACACCACTTTCTTCTTCGAAAGCTTTCGGTCCAGCTGCAAAATATTGAGAAGATAACGTTAAATAATAGAATTCGCAGCAAAAGAGCTCGAGGAAGCCATAGTGAAAATTATGTACTCCATTTATATATTTTGTGCATTCACAAGTGGAACAGAAGAAAACAGAAACACTTCGATAAAAGGCTCCATCAAATAACCCACAATATGTGCTCTATATATATTTTGGGAAGAAATTTTAATCACTGGGAAATTTAGAGATTTTACAAGTGAATGCACAAGTACTAGTTACCGAGAAAGAAATATTAAGTTCCTTGGCTTGGAATTTCATCACTTGCTGCTGATTCCTAGAGCAGCTTCATGGAATTATATTATCAGTAATAAAAGTAAGATGTTGTATATTTTCATTAACTAACAAGAGTTCAACCCACTACTATCGATAATTATGAAGAAAGGTCAGAAGATTAATTACTAATCAAAACTGTCAACAGACAGTCCATGCTCTAGTTTTAGTTTAGATCCCACAAAACATTACTTTTATTATGTCTTGACTCTTGTTTCTCTTGTTAGCATCCTTTTCCATCTCATAAATAGAAATTTTCAGCATTCTCCACGCTTTTTCAGCACACTATTTGCTAGTTCCCTCTATAGAGGAAAATTGCTTTGATATGTCAATAAGCTTCGATTCTTGTCGATGACAGATTTTTACTTGCAAAGAATCCTAAAACTTCTATGAACGGTTAAACAATTTACACTAGCATCACGCCAAAGATTTGAGGAGAGGGAAGAAAACGTACCTTTTATTGATTCGTCAGTGATTTGATTCATCATTTTTTACTCCCGTTGTTTGCTTTTACCATCCTGAAACTTTGGTTTTGCAGCATAGGGTACCATCTCAGGGGAGCTTTATGCTTTGGACTCCATTAAATTCACTGTTTAGAGCTTGTCAAGAGAAAGCCCAACCTCAATGCAGTCCTCTGTTAGACTTTCGAGGTTTTCTCCCTTTACTTTGTCTGTTATTTGAAGCTCCTGTTCTTCAAGAACAGCTATATGATCCCGAGGAGCTGTCACTAAAACTTCATCTATCTCTGCGAATCCTGCAATGAGAGAAGTGAAATCGACTCTTCGAGTAAACATCTCAGATCTTTTCTTTCTTACATGGCCCCTAAAGTGATCGGACGACGCTAAAGCACTGAACATGTTCAGTTTCCGCCTCCTCTTCATCATTTTTTTCATGCATCTTTTAGGAACACTAGGCACAACCCTTCTGCTATTACTGAGACAGGAGTCTAATTTAAATATCCTTTTATAAGCCAGTAAAGAATTGTATTGATGACAACCAGGTTTCGGCCAATACTCTCCCATAGACCTCAATGCACGAACATTCCATCTTAGTTCATTCTGATTTGAATCGAACCCCAAGTCAAAACCATTCAACAAAACCATTGCTCCACTTTTTTTATCCATGCCATCTTGCATAGTTGAATCTAATCCCAATCTGTTGTCATCTTTCAACTCATGGTTGACATTACTAACCATAGCCATCTTGTTGTCATCTTTCAAGTCACGGTTGACATTACTAACCATAGCCATCCTTTTGTCATCAACTGGCAGATTTTCCATCTTCGGTATTTCAGCAACTTCTTTATGATCCTCTGTCACTGAACTCTCTTGGCTTCTTCCGATAGGAAGAGCTTTTTTAACATACTTCCTTTTCGGTGTTGTAGCTTTTTTAACACACTTCCTCTTCTCGTTTGGAGTTGAAAGTTTTGTCATCTTTTTCGGTTTACTTTCAACAGCAACTTTGGCTCTATGCTTCTTCGTTTCGGGTTTCTTCGCTGGCTTTTTGTTCTTATCTATGCCATTGTTTGGTCTTTTGTTCCCACTTCTCTTCGGCAATGGATTCGAAATCATTACTGGCTCAACAGGCTTTGAGCACTCGATACGATCAAGCTTCTCATCATTCATGTGAGAGATTAAACCATGTTGTTTTTTATCATCTGCATTCAAATTCATCAGGTAAGTAACTACCATATTTTATTAGCCTAGTTATAACTAGTTCCTATACCAATATATATATATATATATATATATAGTCCAAGAAAAAAACATTTACATGTGAGATAATAATCAAAAGAAAAGAAAAAAATGACAGAAGCATACAGGACCGGTCTGTGCTGTTTTCACTCTCCTCCAGGTCTGTAATGGACAAGGGATCATGGTTTACAGATTGAAAGCCTTCTTTAAAAAGACCTTCTCCTGAATCTCCAATTGCCTGAGAACCATGAACAGAAGCAGCAGAATTTTCGTCGAAGTCATAGATACTTTTGTTGGAATCTATCTGAAAACCATCAGCAGTGTGCAAATACTTGCAGTCATCCACCGGCATGCTTGAATTGTTGGAATCTCCATTCTTGGTTGTGAACGTAGTGGCAGTAATAATTGCACAAATTGGGTCTCGAGCCTCTTCGGTTTCAATTCTGGCCTGAATAATTTCTTTATCATGTCCAGAGCGCCTTTTAACATAGACCAGCTGTGGCCTTGCTGGTAGAGGCGGAAGCTTTACAGGAGTTTCTGGAGCATGAACATTCTTTATACTAGGCTCCTTTTTCTCCATCGAACTGCCAAACTCTTTGCCTTTTTGTTTCCTCTGGTATACCTTTACTACTGACATGCTTACTGTACAATCCTAAAACCCATTAAGCCATTGTACAAAACCCCTTTTTTACAGCAAGAGATAAAAAAAACTTCTTGAGACAAAAACAAATTGGTAGAGAAAATTTTTAAAAAAAAACAAGGAGTTAATAATACCTGATATAGTTGCAACTGGAGATGGAAGAATATAATCCCTGAAAACACAGTGCTGCAGAAAACCAAGGCGAGTAAAGACAGGAAAGATCCAGAAATTTATGCAACGAAAACGTCAATATATTCTTTGCTGCGATCTCGGTCTGTGCTGTTACTACTATGGTAATGGAGGTATAGAGGGGGGGATAAGAACGAGACAATACAATATAATACAGGAGCTATTTGTTTGACAACACTAAAGCTGCAAAAAATACTATCTTGTTTTTAGGAGACAACTAGTGCTATAAGGAGTGTTTTGAGTCATGACTGCTTATGCTGTCATTAATTTAACTGTATTTTAGGAAGAAAAAAAAGTCTAAAAGATAGTTTGTTAATATCTACTATGAAGATAAATATTTTTATATTTTAGTATCTAGTACAGTATTATAGTAGTGATTGTTTACAAAAATAAATTTTTTTTGATATCAAAAAAATTTAAAAATAAAAAAATTAAACAAAAAAAAGAATTTTTTAAGAATATATTTAAAACATAAAAATAAAATCGAAATAATATTAAAAATAATAAGATGGATTGCAGACAACTATTCAGGTTTGATATATATTAATTTAACATTGTCGAATAAAAAAAAATCAAGAGTAGAAGTTAAAAACAAATCAAGGTGTCTTTACTATCCTATTTCAAATTAAAAAAAAATATATAAAGACGAAAAAATAAAAAATAATGTCGAATAAAACTATGTGACAGTATGAGAGATAAAAATCCATAAAGAGTGAGATTCGATTAACATAACAGGAGGTTTAATAAAAGTTTTCACTTCGAATTTGACCGAACTCCTGATACTCTGTGTTGCTATCCTTTTATACTTCAAATCCATAAAAATAAAAAAATAAAAATCATAAAATCATTCATGAATTATGGGATTAAAATACATACATTTACATTAAAAAAAAAAATCAACTCCACAAAATAAAATATATTGGATGAACACCTCCATATTTGGCTTGATCGAACCGAATCAAAACCACCTAGTTAAACCCTATCAGAATTTAAAGATGATATAAAACTTGTTACAATTATATTATACTTTGATTTAATCAAATTAGTTTGTTGTGGAGCATTTTAAATCACTTGCGTTGTGTATCTGGGAAAGTTAGCTTCTTCTCTCTTTTTTTCTTTTTTTCCTTTTCCTTTCTAGCCCACCAAGCAAATACTCACTTCTAATATCTGATTGGAGATATCTTAAACTTCCCAACAAGGTTGAATTGAATCAAAAGGGTCATATAGATTGTAGAAAACCCACTATCCATGTAAGCACATCAGTCTCGGGGACATATCAGAAGGAAATTTGCAGTTCTACTCTCTTGAAAACCTGCTTCAACATGCTCAGTGCAGATTGACAATGCTAAGTGGTTTGTGGTGGGTCTAATATTATTTAAAGTCATCTTCCCTCTTTTGCAGGGATGATGCAGGCCGGCTTGTCCGCACAGAGAGACTAACAACTAAGGAACAGTAAAAATGAAAAACTATTGGCAGGTTAATATTGGTGTCTGTAAATTGCTTCATGATTCCTAACAACTGCTTCTATTTAGCTTCTAGTTTTAGCTCTTCGTTAGGCTCATCATACTGAGGGGTCGTCGTCATCTCAATAAAGAAAATGTATAACCATCTTATATCTAAAGAAAGGGTTTGCATCTGTTAGTTTTCTTTCAGACTTTTCACAGGAAGCCTGTTAGCTCGCCAAGTCACACAGAGAATACATATTATCGACTCTGCTACTTTAAAATCCAAGTGCATTGTGCCTTGTCAAGAGCTGTGCTCCCCCTATTGTAGAACTGGGATGTTGTTGGGGCGGGTCATCCTTGAGGATCATCCGAAGGGACCTAAGTATTATGAGAAGGAGAAATTTGCATGGCTTGTTGAGATAAAAGACACTGATATCTGCAATCAAAAGAAAAAAACATTGTTCTGATACAATTATTGGGAAATCATGGTCGGTGTCACTGTCCTGTTATCCTGACTTCTACAAAATTGCTTGGCAGGGAGGTGTGTGCTTAGCATTTACTGATGAGGTATTATGCAGGCTTTATGGAACAGTCAAAGAAAGTGAGTTTTAACTTTTTGTTTGCTTTTGCCCTTACGAATGCTGAAAAAGCCTTTGTTTTACATTATAAGGGTTATATTTAATTTTTCTTTCCCTATTTCTGACGCTTAATGCGCTTACCTTTGGTTATGTGGCTTCAGACGAAGATTACAGTTTGCTCCGCCTTTCACTAGTTTAGAGCTTCTACAAGCTCAATCTTTGCCCTGATGCGATCACCAACCATATTGAGCAGCTGTAGAACAGCTGGGTACCCTCCAATACTGTTGTAATCTGCAATGCACAGTCTCAGCAGAAAAATCCTGTGCCTATCATAAAGTGAATTGGCTGTAGTTCAATGCAAGGGGCTTCGCCAAAATAGCATAAAAACGTGTGATTGTAGTTCAGCAGAAAAATTCATGGCAGGTTAATCTTTTGACATCGCATAGACACCACAATAGCATCGCAAAGACACCACAATCATTATTATTGGTGGCTAGAATTTTTCCGTTCAATAACTTTTTTTTCCTTCTTTTTTTTCTTTTTTGATTTAAAACGTGTGATTATAGTTGCTTTGTAAAGTGTTTTTCACTTGAAAATATATTAAAATCATATTATTTTTTATTTTTTAAAAATAATTTTTAACATCAACGCATTGAAATGATCTAAAACATCAAAAATATTAATTTAAAGTAAAGAAAAAAATAAAATAAAATTCAAATTTTTTCAAAAGTGTTTTTGAAACGAAAAAACAAACAGGCTTAAACTTTTTTTTATTAGCTTTTACATACTAAAATATAATAAAAATCAATTTATAGATCAAAATATAAAATCTTAAGACAACAAGTACCACATAATGTGTAAATTTAAACTTCAGGGACCAAAATAAAGTTTTTCACATGAAAATGAAAAAGGTTTTGTTTTTTTTTCTATCCTTGTTCTTTCAAAAAAATTTTAATTATGCGCTTAAATTCTATTTCATGAAATTTACCTTTAATTCATTTATATAATTTGCTATTGCATTTTGAGTACACAAGGGTATGTAAAGAGAAGCAAATTCTAATACATAAAACAATGTCAACATCATTTAAGAGGATAAAATTTAAAAGAAAATAAAATTTAAAAGTAAAAAAAAAAAATTAAAATGGCATTGTCCCTTGAATAGTGTTCTCCTAACAAGAGTTTTCTACACTAAAAAATGATATTCTTGTATAATGTATAATATGCTACTTCTTATGGTACTATACTATATTATTACTCATGCTATATTATCGGACGAATTAATTTTTTTTCTGGATGCAAGAAAAATAAAGAAAGGGCCTAAGGAAAACTTAGACAACCAGTAATAACATTCCTGACAAATCTGCAACTTAAGTTATGTGACCATGAAAACCATATAAAAAGAAAAATTAGAAAAAAAATATTCATACAAAAAAACAAATTGAAGCATATTATGAAGATTAATTCAAAATAATTTGAATGCATTTAAAAACAAATCAAGATGGTATTTTGTTTTAAAAACATATTGAGATAACAACATATTAGATCAACTCGAGTTTCGCGGTTTAATCGCTAAACTTGTGACTTAGGTCATAAATTCCACTAAATTTAATAACTTTTTTAAACTATATTTTACTTGATTATATGATAAATAAATAAAAAACTAAGTTCAATGATGAAATTAGAAGCAAAAAAGATTGAAGAACAGAAACAAAAAGTTTAGGTATGCAGGGCTGGCCTAAGTGGCCTAGCGTACCTGGACCTTGTTGGTTTTCTTGTTTAAGGAGCAAACAACTACTTTTTTGAAAAAGGCAGAAAAATAAAAGCAGGCATTGTGTCATATGCCTCTATCTGTAATCTGGCAACTACTATGGTGACTAAAAAATCAAGCCTATGATTTTTACCTAGAAAAATTGATATTTCCATTCAATTTGACCTAAAAAATACTTATCAAATGTCATTAGAACAAAAAAAAACCACTTAAACAACCCAAAAAACACTAAAAATAGTATGGAGATATATAATAATTACCACAACTTTCATCATCGAAATTATTGACACTAAGAAGGATGAGTTTTGCCACTAAAAAAATGAAGAAATCAATGTATTTCTCTCTCTTTGTCATTTTTAATGAATCTCTATCTCCTATCTCTAACCTAATGACTAAAAAATGAAAAAAATTAATTTTGGGATCAAAATAAAAATTATTAAGAATTTAAAGCAAGCCATATATTTTCTCTTTATTTTAATTTTGAGTTCTTTAACTTGTAGTTTGGTATTGTATCCATAAATCCAAGTCTAATTTCATTTAATTAGGCTATAAAAGAGTTAAATTGAAAAAGAAAAAGAAAAAAAAAACTTCAAAAATTAACAAAAAAACAGTGTGATTATTAGATGGTTTCCAGACTGCACCTCTTTTAGTTAAGGCTATTATTTTGTGTTTTGACTTTTACTCTGAATATAATATTTCTTTGTCTGATTTTTTTTGATGATCCTTCGTTTATTACTCTATATTATTTCTCTACACAATGTTGGCTAGATTATTATTTTTTCTAATCTTTAAAAAAAAATATAAAGACACTAGAAAGTAAAATATTTGATATATATATTAGACAAAACACTTTTAAAATATTAAAACAGTGATATATTAGATAACATTTTAAAAAAAAATCATTGAGATAGTGAAACACTAGATCAACTCGAATCAATCTAGTTAATTTACGAAACATGCGATTCAAGTCATGAGATCATGATAACCTTATGGTACCCAAATCAAAATAAAATAGGGAGCCCAATTCTAATCAACTAAATATTGAAAGCCAAATAAAAATATTCAATTAAAAAAATAACAAAAATAACTCAAGTAAACCTAAATTGATGGCTCGCACTATGTCATGGCCCATACTTAGATTGTTTCTAACATAAAAATAGATGTTTGGTGATGGTAGTGTTTTTAAAGAAACAATAAAAATCTAGTACTCGCCTAATTGGATCTAATAAACCTAGTTAATTTAATAATATGATAAAAAAAAAACAATAACAATAGATAAATTGAACTAAAAATTGCTAACTATAAAAAATATGTCACCAATATCATACTTAGGAGAAGAAAAAAAATATATCGGAGACTCACTGTTGTTCCCCCGTGGACACTAGCAGACTACTAGAAAGAGCTCATTGTAATGATTTTAACACCACTGTGAAAGACTGCATAACAACACCGAAAGAGTTAGCACACCTGTGCAACAGCCCCGAAAGCAAACCAAACAAAATATCATGAAGTGAGGGCATCATGCTTATATTTAAACAATTAATCAAATTTAATTAAAAAAAATTTATTTTTTTAAAAAAGCTAAATTTAATAAAGAACAACAAGTAAAAAATATGAGATAACTAGTGTTATTTTTTAAATTAGTGGAAAATCCTATAAAAAACAAGTAAAAAAATACTGAAGCTCAATATCCAATTAAATCAAATTCTGAATGATGAAACTAAAAACAATATGAACTTAAAAAAACAAAATAACTCGAACAAATCTCTTAAATCTGGGTTAATCTCCCAAATTCGTTAGCCATTAAATCTTAGACTCATGCTCAATCAAAGAGCATAATTCAATGTTGAAGAATGAAATTAAAAAAATTAGTTTAATTTTTTTGTCAAAGTTAAAAAAATAGCAATAAAAAATAGATGATGAAATCATTAAAAAAAATCAACTTTAAAAATGATCCTAAATAAAATAAATAGAAAAAAAAATTAGGGATCAAATCTAATAGATTAAAAAACTAAAAGAGAATGAGATTTAAAAAAAATCTCAATTCTATAAAGTAATTCAAATAAAAAAATATCAATTGAAAAAACATGAAAGAACATGGATCAAATTTAAAGGAAAAATAAATTGAAGGGTTGTTGTGAAATCTTATGAGGTGAGACGTGAAAATCAATGAGAAAAGAAAGAAGAAGAAAAAGAAGAAAGTTAATTGACTCCCAAGCAATAGGAATTCAGCCACACAAGCTGTCTAAAGGGGTAGGCTCTGTCATGATGAATCAGAAAAAAACCAAGGAAGGCCTTTTTTGCTGCCTTGAGCTACCGCACACATCGCTTAAATACATCGGAGTTACTTACTCGTCGGTGCGTGCAATGCTAGCACCAACAATTTTTTTTTTGTATATTTATTAAAATACCAATTGCTTTTAAGACTATACAATAATCACAAAAAAAAAATGGAATATAGATAAGCTCCTGGAGACATGACAGTGAAATTTTGATTTTGAACGTATTAAAGCCATTTTAGTGTGTTGTACAAAGTAAAATTTTGAAAAAAATCCCTAAACCCAAGTTAAATAATTTTTTGCTTTTAAGAGCAATTAAATAATTATAATTGGTAAAAAAATTAGAAAAAACCAAGTTGCCCCAACCAATTTTATAATGGCTAAGAGACCCTGTGAAATACCATAATAGCCTTCAGTGTCACGCCATTGGTTTTTTTTTAGGATGAAAAAAACATCATTTTATGTTTCAATCAGCACTAAAGCACTTATATCTACAATATTTTTCTTATACCTTTGTTAATTTGTATTTTTTTTTTGTCATTACTGCCTCACAAACAGCCACATGAGCTTAAATAACAATATTTTGAGTTAGTGTGTGTTTAATAATGTAATGCAAGATATTTTTTTAATTGAAAAATTATTAAAGTAATATTTTTTTATTTTATTAAAATACAATGCAAAATGATATTCAATTAAAAATATATAATAATAATAATAATAATATCAAAACAATATAAAAATATCTTTAAAAAATTAATTTAGTATTTTTTAAAAAAAATAAAAAATTAAAAATATGAGCACCCACGTGAACAAAGGAGTTGTGGGTGGAAGTCCACAACTACGCAAACGTTCACCAGTATTTTGCAATGGTATGGTGTGTGCAGCCCCCACTTCTATTCAGAGGGTGTTTGGGAGAGTGGTGGCTTCTGTGGCTCCCCCAAACGCAGAGATTATGTTGTTTGGTAAGAGGTTTACATTTAGCTAAAGTTGTGGACCCCACGTGAAAATAGTGGCGTGACCATAGGTTAAGGAAAAGTAAAAATTATCAGCTTTTCACGTGAAAAGTTAATAATTTTACATATCCAAACATTACAATTAAAATAGCTTAATACCGTTGCATTTATTGGACAAAACTGTCCTCCCAAACAAATCAATTTTGATCTGTACCAGTTTCTCAAAGCTTATGTTGGTTTCTTCACCATTAACCTCCTCATCTGCGAGCCTTCACCCTTTGTTATTTCACTTTCCTTCTTTACAGATTGAGAAACCCAGTTAATATCCGGTGTATAAAAGTTACCCCATGGCTCATGAATGCGATTACTAGCCACACCCACCCCGAGCTTCACCAGAAACGTGGTAAGTTCATTCCTTCAGTTCTTGTTTGCTTTTTTCATGTAGTAAAAGTGTTGGTCTTCTCTACTGTTTAACGGTGAACTTAGATATGTCACCACCATGTGTTTAGCCTTCGCGATCTATTTTCCTTTTTGGCTGATCTACTAACCCAACTTTTTGTTGCAAAACCTTGCTCAATCTTGTTCGTCATTGCTTGGTCTGAATTTCCCCTATTATTAGCATGTACTAATTTGTTTGTTATGCTGCAGATATGCTTCGGTCCATTTGATAAAGTCGCGGCCCTGATGTCTTGGATTAGCCTGTTCTAATAGACAAGTAAGTTTGCAATGTTTGAGAAGCTAGTAAAAATGTGTGTCGTTTGAGGATTATCAGAACATTGTTTAAGGTTATTGCATGATTGTGTTGTCACTTTGATCTAGAGGTGAATGATGGTGTATACACGCACTGATTAATGGAAGTCACAAGAAGATGTTGCATTTACAGAATATGATCACAATCCTCATTTTATTCCTGATGATTTTTTAGCCGATGTCATATCACGTTCTCAAAGTCAAGGGAACCATAGGCCTTCTCAAATGAATTATGTGCGTGATGGCATCGCGGATAGTTTAATGGGATGACTGGAGGACAACAATAATGTAACATTTTTTTTTATGTATTCAAAGAATTTCCTAACAAATTTTACTCACAACTTCACAAAATTCACACATGTCCTTCTAGATAATTTTACCAATAGAAGTACTTACAAAAGCAACTTAACCAAACACATATCAAGTATTTTTTAAACAACTTTAATTATAACCACAATAATAACCAAACATATATTTACTTTACAAAACCACACAAAAAAGTACTTTTTACCAACCGCGGTTACAAAAGCTACCACTTTTTCAAAATACTCTCAGAGCATGTTTGACAGTGTGGTTGCGGGTGCTTTTCAAATAACTTTTCGTGCCAAAATACATGCCAATGATTTGTTTTATTTTTTAAAAATTATTTTTAATATAGTACATCAAAACAATTCAAAACATACAAATCATATTAAATTTTAATAAAAAAAATTAAATTTTTTAAAAATACGGGTTGAATAGCGTTTCAAACGCTTTCTAATGTCTCTAAAAGAAAAAAAAAGGAAGCTTAAATACGGCATACAGAGAGAGGAAGAGACACTTCGCGTCGAAAGAAAGCTCTGTTCTGTTGGATATTTTGGACGACAAGGGACATATAAGTAATTTCAATAAACGCATCGCATCGCTGGTATCTCTCCCACTACTGAACTGAAGATCGATCGCTTTATCCATCGCCCCGCCCCGCCCGGCCAATCAAAAGAAAATAATCGTGATGTACAGAGAGCGAGGGATTGGCGGGTCCAAGGCGGAGGTGGATCATCGAAAGCATCGGATTAGCGATGTCCTCGATAAGCATCTCGACAGATCCACACCGTCCAGTTCCAGACCCACCAACGGCAAGGATTTGTTTCTTTTCATGAACAAGCAACAACCACCTGATTACAACAACACTGACCATCTCCTCTCTAAAGACAACAACGCCTCCGATGGTAATCATTTATTTTTAGAAATAATCTCAATCTCGATCTTCATAATGTCGGTGGTGTAATTGTTATATATGTATATTTGAGTGCAGTGGAATCTGAAACGGACAGTGAAGAGTCCGATGTGAGTGGGTCAGAAGGAGATGAGACGACGTGGATATCATGGTTCTGTAATCTAAGAGGAAATGAATTCTTTTGTGAAGTGGATGATGATTACATACAAGATGACTTTAACCTCTGTGGGTTAAGCACTCAAGTTCCTTATTATGACTATGCTCTTGATTTGATTTTGGATGTCGAGTCTTCTCATGGTATGCTTTTTTGTCCTTACTCTGATTCCTTTTTTACTGCTGCTATATATTACTGCATCTCTACTGTTTTGAGACTCTTTAATTCTCTCAGTTCACATTACCCGGCCGGGCGGCCGGGTATTGATAGATAAAAGAGGATATGTTGTGGTCTTAGCCACTTGATTATTTCTGGTAATTGATTCGGATGGATAGGTGATATGTTCACAGAGGAACAAAATGAGTTGGTTGAATCTGCAGCCGAGATGCTTTATGGACTGATTCATGCTCGATACATATTGACCAGCAAGGGGATGGCAGCTATGGTGAGGTTTTTCTACTAGACTTGGACATTTTCATGTTTTTCTTCTTTTTAATGTTTGGCCACTGGCTACAACAATGCCGCTTCTGCAATTTTTACAGCTGGACAAGTACAAGAACTATGACTTTGGGAGATGCCCAAGAGTTCACTGCTGTGGACAACCTTGCCTTCCTGTTGGTCAATCAGACATTCCTCGGTCAAGCAATACTAAAATATGCTGCCCCAGGTGTGACGATATATACTACCCACGTTCCAAGTATCAAGGCAGTATCCTTATTTACATTCAATATTTCTCCTACTGCATTTGACCTTGTTGGGCATTGACATGCGGTTCTGTTAACAGGATGCTCTTAGGCAACATTAGTGGTTCTTTTGGCATATAGATTCACTGATATGTTTTTCAGGCTAGCATGAACTTTTCAATTTGATAGGAGTTGTGGCATGTATTTATAGGTCTGAGGGGTTCTTTTTTAGATCATTTCATTCATTGGTTCATGTTCATTCGTTTGCCTTTTCCCAGCCATCAATTAGAGGTCACCAAAGGGATGTCCTGGCCAGTAAAGACTTGGGGATTTTCTGCGTGGATATCTTAGGTTCAAATCTGGGCAAGGGTGGGGTGTGGTGGGAAATTTGGATTGGGGGAGGGGTGCACGCATTCTTGCCCAAGGCCTGTTCGGCAGTGGCGGAGGGTGAGTAAATTTGTTGGGCGGGCCAAGTTAGATATGATGGGACCTTAAAAGGAAAAAATATAATTTTTTGGAGGGGTCAAATTAGAGTATTACAAGGATCAATATGTAAGATAAACTGGTTATGGGGATTATATTGATTTTTTGAAGTTTTTAGGGTGGGAGGCCATGGCTTCCTCAAGCATGGCTTACATGCCACCCCTGTTGAACAAAAAAATATCCATCCATTAAAGGTCTTAGATTGTGATTTTGTGGTCATTATGTTTGGTGAATTTGTTCTTGAAAGGCAGTATTATATATTGTCAGGATGGGTGGGTGGGTGGGGGATGTCTATTGTGTTCTATGGTTTTTTGTGAACTGGTACTGTTTTGTGTTCCAGTCTCTCCATGTTTGCCATGTTTAAAGCCAACTCTACATGCTCTGTCTTTTGATCATCATTTTTTTACAAGTTTCCTTTACTCTATTTAGACATTGATGGAGCATATTTTGGGACGACATTTCCTCACCTGTTCTTAATGA
>Ga0325404_1003693_pt1 | contig 16326 bp, 10 predicted proteins | sample PopdelMetagenome_18_FD_205664 | JGI IMG/M metagenome (GOLD analysis project Ga0325404, IMG submission 205664) | Populus deltoides microbial communities from Bellville, Georgia, United States - Xylem-Control-R1 | ecosystem: Host-associated > Plants > Phyllosphere > Stem > Wood/Secondary xylem... | reverse complement strand
GGGTGGTTGGTTCGAATACAGATTAGTAGCTGCCGCAGCTGCAGAGCTTAACTAGATAAGTTTCTCTTGATAGAACTTGGTATTGCTCTGCCTCAGATACCTGTGATTTATTGTGACAATATCGGGGCAATCAATTTGTGCTCAAACCCAGTTTTGCACTCAAGGATGAAGCATGTTGCCATTGATTTTCATTTTAATCGTGAGGAGGTTCAAAATGACATTTTACGTGTCTCTAATGTTTCAAGTGATGATCAACTTGTTGACGACCTTACAAAACCTCTTCGCAAGTCTCGATTTCTTTAACTTAAATCCAAGATTGGTCTCGTAACACTACCCCAATCTTGAGGGGACATATTAAAGAAGTCTCATAATTCCTTATCATGCACGGCTTTAGTTTATTTAAATTTTGAATTTGTATTTTAAGCTATACATTTATCCTTAGGAATAAGCTTCTAGTTTCTTACAATTCTTTGTATTTATATCAGCTAATCTAATGAGAAGCAGTGTGGCATATTAATTTCCTCTCCTCTGTTTCTCTGCTCCTCTTATTTCTTTTAATACCAACCAGAAAAACCCTCATCAAAAGCAACCATTAGATGGGTATTGCATGTGTGTAAACAACAGTGGCCATGATCCTGCAGCCCTTCATGCGTTTAAAGAGATAAACAACGGCTCCTAGCGGCCATTCCACGACCGCCGCGTCAGCAAATGCCAAGAACCCAACAGTTGGACCAAACACCTTACACCGGCAACGGTTGCTAGTGTTGCCACATTGGACACACATCGGCATGCTGATTCCACCGGCCATATATATTATGTATTGCAAGAAATATTTACCGACAAGATAAAAATAACACAAAGGTCAATTAATAAGAAATGCAAGAAAAGAAGAGAGGTAGCAAGTGCTGGCAATGGATTGAAAAGGAAAAATTAATGAAGAGGACAACTTCTGAAATTACGAAGTGGGTTTTCAGTATCACTTTCGTTTTGAGGAGTCTGTGACTAGTTTTTATAGAAGCTTTGAGGGCATGAGAGGTTTGAGGCTGATTTGATTGGGTTATGGAGGGTGAGGGCAACGTGTTATCGTTTCATGGCAATGGTTACTACGTGTTGCTTGTATATGGAAACGTTTTACTTTGATGTAAAGGAAAAGGACATGTTTTTGTTTCATTTATTTGCTGCTTGTACTAAAAATATCTGAACTTCACAGCATGAAAATCCTTATAGGTACTCACTTGCCGGAGATCCACGACTCTATAGATCTCATGCTAAACTCCAAGTTAGTACACATTCAGCTGGATGAGATTGACCCTTTAAGATATCCAGAGGCAAAAGGTATTTCATACTCTATGGCAGAATTTCAAACCACATTACTTCAGGGAGAAGATGCTGACAGTAACTCAGATGATGAAGTGTCCACTGACCTGGCTTTTGACTTGGCAGGAGATAACAACATTTTCAGGTTGGCTATTGCTGATAAGAATTTTGGAGCTGATGACAAGGCACACACGCTGGAGGAAAGCAAGCACAGCCCACATGGGACATGTGAGGTCTACGATCATAGCTTTCCGGGCACAATAAATGCCACTGACAACACAGAACGGCTACATATCGTTGTTGAAGATCTCTTTCCAGAAATAGCGGCTCCTAGTACTGCCCACCACTGTTTCTTTACCAACAAGCTTTCCCAAAATCAGCTCCAAGCAGAACGGGGCCTTGTCTTATAGGATGTGAATTCAGCAAGCCCACTGGAGCATCAAAGCATGGCCTTCAGAGACTATTTCTCGCCACAACTTTATACCCCTGTCAGCAGTGATAATTCTTTAGAATCCCACCGCAAAGCCCAAAGCCTCCTTCATACACCCAACCAACACCGGATCACAACAGTTAAATAATTAATACTTGAAAGTATATTTTTATTAAGGTTTTATATCATTATTTTGCATTTAAAGTATCAATAATTCTTTAACTAGAACATGTTTTATAATAACAAGTCTAATAATATAAGATATTTTTAATTTATGATAAGTATTCATTTTAAATGCAGGTCTATCACATAAATTAAAGGATTTTTTGATGAGTTTAACTACTAAAATTGAGAAGACAAATTAAGAGAGGGCTAAGCTTAGAAAAAAGATGCTGGTTGAATTCAAATTGAAACACAATTTGGTTATTGGATCATAACTGGAGCTGTAGAACTTGGATTTAGATCTGATTTATATGGATAGAAAGTTAAGACATAGACCTAAAACTTTCATGAAGAGTCCAAGATTCAAAAGGACCATTCTCAAGTTTAAATTATAGCAACAACAGAGAAGTTGGAATCTGTCCTGAAGCCTAGATACTGTTTAGTGTTCAGCCTATATCTCGAGTTCTAGAAGTCCAAATGACCTCATTCTTATTGTGTTTGAAATCTGAGATAATTTCCCAGAACTTTTATAAAGATTATATGTTCAAATTATGATGTTAGCAATGACGTTTTCTGCAGACAAGAACATAAGGATTGTTACCAAGTCAAGAGGTGGCCACCTACTAAATAATTAGTCATCAAATCAATAATTCTGAATTTTAGCATATAAAAGGAGGTATTTGCCATGCATTTAGGTATATGGGTTTTCAGATCAAGATCATATTCTTTCTTTCTTTGTATTTTTGTAATGTTTAAGTTTTGCTTTCATTAATCTCTTATTTATGCTTTTTATTATAACTATGTTCTTATCTAGTTTATTTATGTTTCTCTTCTTCACAATTTTTACCTAAGTTTATTATGTCAATGGGAAAAGGTTTCACTAATGGTGTTAGAATAGGTATAATATAAACTCAACATGAACTTTAATGTTTATATCCAAGAAAGTTTGTTATTAACATGTCTTATCTTTTTATCTTACTAATTCTTAATACCTTGCTTGTTAAATGATTAATCTAGATTTGTGTTGTACAACTCTTGGTACAACAAATACTTGGCATTTTCATAGCCTACTGTATGGTATAACCGACACATGTGCTATGAAAGGAACTTGATTTGTTGTTAACATAAATTAACATCATGAATTCTTGACAATATTTAAAAGTATGGTGTTACTAAAATAAGATAATCAATATGATCATGTTAAAAATTTATAATGAACTATTAAGGATAAATCATCCGATTAGAACCTCCTTTGTGTGTGGTTTCCAGTTAATTAATAAAAAGAGTCTATACTATGCTTATTTCTAATACTATTAGTGGATCATCTAACCTTGACAATTGCTTTTATCTTTGATTAATAATCACATCAATATCACATCTCAAAAGTTATCTTTAACTCCTTTTCATTTGTTATTTATAATTTTATATAGTTCACCTCCCTGTGGTTCGACCCTGGTCTTGTCGGGTTATTTATTACTTCGACACTCCTGCACTTGGGATAAGACATCAATCTTTTGATCATGTCACCAAACAACCAAGACTAAAGAAAATATCCTCCACTGGGAGTCTCCTCTCTTTGCACTCTTCAGTAAGCATATCTTATATAGACTTTTACATCAGGGTGAATAATACCCGGAACCTGAAGGAATCTGCAGCGGAGTCGTCTCACAATGAAACAAAATGATCCATTTGGGAGAAGCTCTGGGTCTTGGTAATCCAGCTCTCTTGGAAAAAAAAATTCTGGTTTATCATAAGGCAGCTAGAAAAGAAGAGGGAAGATTGGCAGAAACAACAATGAATAGTAAGTTCCTGCAAATAGATCTTTTAATTTTGTTATGAATATTCTTTCTTGGAACTCCTGTGGCTTGGGCATGATGAGGAAATGAAGAAGAACCATGAAATTAATAATAGAATATAAGATTGAAAATCATGTGAGTTGGTTTACTAATGATGATCAGGGATCAGAAGGAGGTCTGCTTGCTATGTGGAAAAACACTAACTTTGAAGTCTCTAATATTGAATATGGCCATGGTTGGATCGGTTTATATGGTAAACATGTTCATAATGATTTTCATTGCTTTGTTATTGGCATTTATGCTCCTTGTAACTATCAAGACAGACAATAACTTTGGGATGATCTCATTCTTTTTAAGCACGCTTTTGAAGTTCCCTAGATAATAGCAGGAGATTTTAATGAAACACTATCTCAAAAAAACAGAAATAGTGGAATCTATCATCCTGCAGGCTCAAATTCTTTTAGTGGATTTCTGCAGTCTTGTGAGCTTATTGAATATCCTTTAGCATAAGGTAATTTTACCTAGTTCAAAGGAGGGTCCAAGACCAAACTGGACTGTATGTTCGCAAACTCATCATGCCATCTTCACTTCCCCAGTTTATCTCTTCGTCGACTTCCAACAGAGTTCTTGGATCATTTCCCTTTAATTCTATCTAGCTTCTTACAGGACCATGAATGACGTCCTTTCCGTTTCTTAGATTGTTGGATTCAGTACCCAAATTTCAAGCACATCATTGAAAATTTCTGGAATGATGCATGCTCCCTTCACCCTGACTGCTTCAAATTTCTCAAAAAGCTCAATCATATTACAGTCAGATTAAGGCAATGGAATAAGCTCGAATTTGGAAATCAAGAAGCTGCCCTTCAACAAACCCTTTCAGCTATCAACATGCTAGAGGAAAAATGTGAAAAAGAAGGTATAACCGACCAAGAGCAGAAGCATTTAGACTTTCTGTTGAAAGACCGTTGGGTTCGCAATAACAACATTGAATCTATTTAGAGACAGAAATCAAGATAGATGTGGTGCCAATTGGGTGACAGAAATAACAATTTCAGGAACGCTAAATCATCTATCCTAAAAATCCACCATGATGGCAACACTTTTAATTCTCAGCAGGGTATTAATCAAGCTGCTGTGGATTATTTCTCTGAGTTGTATGACTCCTCCTCTGAAAGAAAGCCGCAGTTAAATCCTTTGGGTTTCAAATGCCTCTCTAAAGAATCCTCTGAATGGCTAGAGTAGGAAATCACAATGGAAGAAGTGAAGCGTAGTGTATAGGGTTGTGATGGGTCAAAATGTCTTGGACCAGATGATTTCAACTTCAAATTCTATAGATTAGCATGGGATTTTATTGCTCAAGACATCCTCGATATAATCTTAAGCTTCTTCAAAACAGGAAGGCTACCCAAAGGAATCAATACAACCTACATAACTCTCCTCCCCAAGACAGTAGACCCCATAGATTTTAAAGATTTTAGGCCCATCAGCATGATTCATGGTATCTATAAGATCATTGCTAAAATCCTTACGTCCAGACTGAAGGCTGTTATGTAAGATATCATTAGCATTAACCAATCAGCGTTTATAGCAGACAACAACATTATAGATGGCTTTATGATTGCAAATGAGCTAGTGAGTGATTTAAAAAGCGAAAAGTGGCAGGTCTGATTTTCAAGATTGATTTCCATAAAGCCTCCGACTTAGTCTCCTAGGATTACCTAGATGATATCATGGGTTGTATGGGGTTTGGCAGAAAATGGAGAAGCATGATTTATGAATGCCTTTCTTCATCAAAACTCTCGGTCCTCATCAATGGATCTCCTTCAAAAGAATTCTTTGTTCGGCGAGGACTGCGTCAAGGAGACCCGATTTCCCCTTTTCTGTTTGACATAGTTGTTGAGGGCCTCTAGGTCCTCTTTCAAAGGGCATCTAGTGGGAACATTCTCAAAGGGCTACAATTCGTATCATGTATTTTCCTCAGCCATCTACAATATACATATGACACTAATATTTATCCCGACAGATATTGATCAGTTAGTTCAAGTCAAAAGAATTTTGAGATGGTTTGCTCTGACTTCAGGCCTTCATATAAACTTCTATAAAAGCTCTATTATTGGTATCAATGTCGACGATCATTTATGCTTGTGCTTGGCCACATCTATTTTTTGCAGATCAAACTCTCTCTCAAGCAAATATCTTAGCATGCCACTAGGAGCCAATCGATCTCATATCTCCACATAAAATCCAATGATAGAGAAGTTTCATAAAAGGCTTCATATGTGGAAAAGGGAGATTATTAAGCATGGTTGGTCATCTTTGTCTCATTAAAAGTGTCCTTAATTCCCTGCCTATATATTTTATGTTTGTATTCAAGATGCCGAAAGGGGTAGGCAGGCTTCTATCATCCATCCAAAGATGTTTCTTGTGGTGTGGATGTACCAAGCACAGATCTTTCTGCAAGATCCAATGGAGACTAGTGATGCGAGATAAGAAACGAGAAGGCCTCGGTGTAGGCTCTTTTATATCAAAAAATAGAGCCCTGCTGCTAAGATGGATTTGGAGACTCTCTTCCCCAAGTACAAGTTTATGGAAAATGATTATCTCTTCGATGTACAATCCAGCTTATGAGAATGGGATCCTAATTTTCTGCAACCAACCCTTAAAGATCTGGAAGGATATTATGTTCATTGTTTAAATCGACGTTCACCACGTCTTTATGAATCATTGCAAATTCATGGTGGGGAATGACAGTTTAACATCCTTTTAGCTAGACAACTAGATTGGTGACTACCCTCTCAAAACAACCTTCCTTAGGTTATATCTTTTGTCTTTCTCTAAATCTGCTTTAATGGCTGACATGGGTAAATGAAGCAATGGAATTTGGCTTTAGTCCCTGCAATGGCGCAAACCTCTATTTCATTTTGAATAAGAACAACTATCACTTTTATCATCCTTGTTGGAAACCAAGCCTATGTTTTGCCACAAGATGGATAAGAAAATATAGACTCTCAACAACGATGGCCTCTTCAGTGTAAAATCTTACTCCAAAATGTTAGACCAGCTGCTCTACGGTGGTGCCAAACCATTCCAATTTTTTGTTTGGATAAAACTAACCCCACTAAAAGTGCAACTTTTTCTCTGGCTCCTATCCAAAACAAAGTAACCACAAGATATTTTCTATTTCGGCATGACTACCTCACCCTTCAGGAATCAAGATGTGCTTTCTGCAATAAAAGCTTGGAATCTTCAAGTCACCTCTTCATTCACTGCCATTTTTCTTAGAATATATGGATGAAACTGCTTTCTAATCGGGGCTTTTGCAGTGTTTTTCCAAATTCTGTTGATGATATGTGCTACCAATGGTCTTCCATGGTTAAAGGCAAGTAGCACAATCTCTCATGGCAGCTTCTTTTCTCATGCATTGTTTGGAATCTTTAGCTTTACCGGAATGACGTCATTTTTAATGACGTTGCCCTTAACCTCCAAATTTGTTTCTCCATGGTACGCCAAAGTATTACTTTATGGCTGTGGCTTGATTCCGGCTCTTTAGAGCTTAATATAAAGAATGTTCAGTAGGGAAGAGTTGGTTTCTTATGATTTTTTCGTTCCTCCTATTTGTTGCGCTCCCCTATTTCATGCAACAAACTTTTGTGCTTTCCTTTCCTCTGCTTGTTCATCTAATGTAAGTTAGGCTATTATCTTTGTAGCCTTTTTCTTAATAAAACTTTCGACTATTACTAAAAAAGGAACAACGTGTTATTGTTTCATGTTTTTTTATCTTTTTTAAAAAATTATGCATGAAGCCTTGGAGAGTTTATTTTGTGATTTCTAGGCAAAATAGAAAAGGAATTCAATTATTTCTCTATGTATCGGATCAAAAGTTTTATAATGTAAAAACATTTCATGGAAATCTTTTTAATAGCATTGTTTTTTAAAATAAACTCTTATTTTTAAAATACTTGGATTTAAAAAAAAAAGAGGTTTGATTTAAAAAAAAATTCAAAGATGAATATTGTTTAAAAAAAAAAACTAAGACAATGATATATTTGATCGACTAGGGTTTTGTGACTTAACCTATGATCTAGGTCTTGGATTGTACTAGATTTATTAAAAAAATTTGTAAACTATTTCAATTTAATTATATAATAAAAATAATTGTTTGTAAAGTCAAGTACCAACTCAAAGTCAAGACAATTGTTTGAGGTAAACCGAAAGTAAATTATGAAGCTCAATCCTCAATCAATCCAAGTTAATATGTTAAACCTACGATCCGAGTCATGAACTCAATTGAGTTTAATAACTTTGTTTTTAATGAAACTATTTTTTATTTAATTAATTTTTATAAATTCAACCTTCAATGTTGGGTTTTTATTAGGGTTTTTTTATCGATTTTTCTTTTTCCAATTTACATATGCATTGTGTGTTACTTTTTTTATTCTTTCAAAAAATATGTTCCAATGGTAACATAATATTCTCAAACACTTTTAAAAACTCAAACAAAAAAAAATTAAAGAGTAGGTCACATGGAATAAAAAAAAAAAGGAATTAACCATGAAGGGAAAAAAAAGAATAGTGGGCAAGAACTTTCATACGGAAGATCAACAAATTTAAAATCCATCATTTTAACCACTCAATTTTAAATTGGCCGCGAGATTTCTCCGTATTTTACATTTGATTTTTTTTTTTGTAATTTCATCAATTATTTACTAATTTTAAATTGACAATTTTCTCTTCGAAGTGGCCATAAAAGGTTGCAATTGAAAACAAATTGAGGAAGAGATTAGGGGAAAAAAAACAGTTGTGGCACTGTTCACTACTATAATGAATTCCTTGGACTTTGTAGTATATTTTGTAATAGGAGGACAATTCTATCCTCGTAGTATTTGCACAGCGAGCTTGATCAGTGATTAAGGTTCTAGCTAACTTCATGAGTTTTAGATATTTTCATGATTGGTTTATGGGATCTGAAAGTTGGTGACGAAGAGCTCGGTTGGTAATTCATGAATTTTTATAAAACAAGTTTTTTATATTGTATAAGGGATCCTTTAATATTTAAATCAATAAATATATAGAAGGGATGTTATCTTAAAGGTTGTGTGTTATGTGCAATAATTGAAAATGATAAAAAATGAGAAAATAATGTTCTCATTTTATGTTTACGATGATGAGCTCCTTTTTTATTTTGTGATCCTTAAATGTTTATATACTCATAAATCACACCAACTTACATGTAATGGAAGTTAAAAGAGGAAAAGAATGTGCAACTTATATTAGAGGTAACTAGATTGATGGTCCGTGCTATCACGTGGGTTGGATCAAACTTTTTCTAACATAAAAAAAGGTTGTTCAAGCGATAGTATTTTTATAAGGCAAGAAAAACTTGAGAGTTAGGTCATTGACTTGAATGGATCCAATAAACTTGTTTAATTTAATAATATGATAAAAAAAATAGACAATAATATTAGTTAAATTGAACAAACAAGTTAGCCTGAGTAAACTTGGGTTAACTGTCAAAACCATGACCGGTATATGAGATTAGATATCCTCATAGAAAACAAAGAGGAAAAAACAATAAAGCTCAATCCCCAACAAACCCAATAGTAAAAATCAATTGTAAAAAAAAAAATTAAGTCAACTCGAGTTAACCTTCCAAACCCCTGATTTGGGTCCTCAGGTTGGGGTCACCTAATAGAAGGCAAACCCAAAAAATTCATTAAACCAAAATCATGATCAACAAAATATTGAGAGATGAAATTGTAAAAGAAGATTTCCATAAAAAAAAAAGATAAAAAAACAAATAACAATAAAAAGAATAAAGGACAAGTTTGGCATAAAAATAAAATAAATTAAATCAAACGTTGAGGGATAAAGTTATAAAACAAATTCAATTAAGAAAATGATTTGAAAAAAAATAAATTGAAATTAAAATAAAAAGGATCAAATCTAATAGAAAAAAATGGAGGATGAAATTGTAAAAAAAACAATTTTAAAAATTGTCTCAAATAAAACAAATAGCAAATAACAGAATGAGGATTAAATGTGACAAATAAAATATTGAAGGAGGATAAAATTGAAAAGAAATCTAATTTTATAAATAATTTCAAATAAAATAAATAGCAATAAAAAAAACAGAGACCAAATACGAAGGAAAAATAAATTAAAGGGCTGGTTTGGAAATTTAGATTGTCATGCAAGAAAATTGATGAGAAGAGAGAAAAAAGAAAGGAAAGGTTGACGACACCAAATAAGAGGTTACTAAGCTACACAGGACGCCTAGGGAGGGAGGGTCCATCGAGATAATTCCAACCACATTAATGGTGGTTGTCTTTGGCCACTGTAATCCGCCATATGAGTCATCTGAAAACGGAGGAGTGACATATGCACTAGCACGTGCAATTCACGTGCTACCCAGTTTTTTAAAATTATAGTTTTTATTAATATATCAAAATGTCTCTCAATCAACTTGATTATAACTAAAAAATCAAGATGAAAATTCGGAAAAATCCATAGACTTCAGTTAAATTTAACCAAATATCATGGTTGTGAACCATGACATCAAATATAATTTTGTCATGATTTTGAACCGTGACAATTAATCAAATTAATAGTTACAATTGGGGTATCTAGGGTCTACCCACATAAAGATGCTACCACAACCATAATTGTTATTCAATAAAAAACCTTTCATTTATTTTGTGATAATGACAAAAATTTAAAGTAACAATAATATTTCTCACTTTATACCTGTAGAAATAACAAACATCCTCTAACATGTTTGACCCCCTTCATACATGAGACATGGGTGTTTGTACAAGCATGCCAAGATAGCAGATCTCCAACTATATATGTGGATGACATTAAAATCATTTAGGATAATCAGATAAATTAAGGGTATGTATCTTCCTATTAAATCAGTGAATAATACATTGCCAAACATATAAAGTATATATGCTCAGCATACCTATATAAAACATTAAAATTATTATAATAATTTATGTAAATTTAACAAATAATCAACACATTAGATTCATATTTGATTTTGTACTTCCGCTGGACCTTAAATAGGTCACATATATATAATCGAACTAGGTGCACACACAAGAAATTTTATTTAATTTTTTCATAATATCTTTTATTAAATTTATATCAAAGATAATAATAAATAAAATGAACTCACTTATCTTGCACGGAACCAACGCTTAGTAAAATTAAGGCATGATTGATTATGAATTACCTCAAATAAGAAAATTTGGACACGCATGACCCCTAACATTTACTTCCTTCACATGCATTTCGCTTTCAAAACATTGCAACACATTGAAATGGTCTTATCATATCCCACTCTCAGCAATTTTCAAAATAACTAAATTTACCTAACCCATATGTGCCTATCTTTATGCAAAAAGCTCCCTTAGTTTTATAACCCTACACTCCTCTTTCAAAACTTCAAATCATCATCATCATCATCATCTCTCTCTCTCTCTCTCAACATGAAAATGTCATCGTCCATGCATCAAATGATCAGTCCTCACCAACTTCTTCTCTTCTCTCTTCTTTCCTTCATGGGATGCACTATTATTCCCGTATGTAGTGCTAGCGTGACAAAAAAGCTAGACCAAGCATTAGTGCCCCGAGAACTAGATGCTGGAATAAAGTGTGGATCATGTCCTTGTGTCGACCCATGTGCCCAGCTGGCTCCTCCTCCTCCACCACTACAACCATCGGCACCTCAGACTCCGTATTGTACTCCTCTTGCACCACCACCCCCTCTTGCACCACCACCCCCAAGGTTTATTTATGTGACCAGTGTTCCTGGGAGTTTGTCTGAAACTGATCCTTATGATCATTGGAAATTCTACAGTGGTGCTAGACAGAATGCTGTTAGATGGTTGCTGCTTTTGGTTGGCCTTGGAGTTATAGAGCTGCTGGTGATTTGGTAACTTAGAATCTGGTGTCAACGCTATCTAGTTCCATTTTAGTTTTGTTCTAATTAAATAATTAGTTCGTCTTCAAATTATTTACTACATAGTTCAAAGCTCTTAATGTTGTCCTATCAAACATGTTGTCGTTGATCTATTATAATTAATTGCTAGATTATAATTATAATACAGTCATAATTAACCTTCCAATAAATAGGATTATATTTATATGCTGATGATCACTTTTAAACTATATGGGGTTCAAATTAAGACATTAATCTGTCATCAGTGACTCTGGCTTCAGGTGATCTTGTTTTATTTACTTTGATTTTAATTTTTTAGTGTACTGAAACCTTTTTTTCCCTTGTTTTTCTTTTTTCTTTATGCAATATCGAACATTTTTCCATTATTACATGCAATTAATTGTTTGAGAGATGGAAAGAAGTACACAAATATATTCTAAAATTATCCCAAAATATATTTATTTTATATATTTATTTATATCTATTCATCTAAACACGATGCTGTCTTAATTTCCTGTATTTATCATTTTTATCTTGGAATACTAACCACATGCAAAATACAATTCAATTCCACATAGCTGGTTAAACAAAACTGACGAGGCTGACTGAATAAACAAACCTGATTCATGAGCTTCTTCAATGTTGGAACATATTTCTCTAGCAGGATTAGAATATAGAAAAAACAATAATTACATATTTAAACGCTGCATGCATTGTTGATCAGCAGGAGACCCCTTCAAGAAAATTACATGACATATACAAAAAGTTACACGACCATATATTTCTGTATTTTTTTTCCTTTTATTGTCTTCAAAATCAAATGCTCATTTCCCTTATTTATACAAAAATCTTGACAAGTCACGTTGTAGAGTATAACTGGCTAGGGAATGACCACTGGGCTTGATTCACCTAGAGCAGATAGCCCGAGAGGGGAGCATAAATTGACACTTTCCTGCAGAATCCCGAATTCAGATCTGGCCTGACATTGCTCTAGTAATCTACATATAAACATAAACAAGTACCAATTGATGAATTGTTCTGGCCACCCAGGAAATGAAATTGGTTGTGCCCACTGACAGTTTTTTGAAAAATAACTACAAACCTGAGTTCTGACAAATGGGATTACAAAAATTCTGTTCCTTATGACCTCTTTGATTAGCCAATGTATTTGCATAACCAGAAATTAGTGTAAAAGCATATGATCAGTACAAGAGACGGGCCTAGCTAGCAAAGAATAGTTTTAAGTTTCTTTACCAAGAAAAGGAAGCATTTATGGGTTTCCTCCATGGAAATTTTCCTATCCATTAATTAGCTATCCCCTTTATCTACCATCACTTATTAGTGCCACCACCGGTACTGGCTAGAGCTGCATCAGTAATGGTATGAGGTAGGTACAACATCCAATACGAACCACCCTATTGCTACCTTAGCATTTAATTACTCCATCAATGAGGTATATTCTTGTTATACAGAGGGATTATCCCTTTCATCAAGTTACCAAATTTTATTTTATTTTACAAAGTATAGTTGTTAAACCTGGTTTGTTTTTGGGGAACAACTCAAAAAACCCACAACTCTGAGCTCAACTTGAGCTAGGTTTCAAGCTAAACTGGAAAAAAATAATTAAGTCATTTGGTATTTTGCACAATTAACAACAAAACATCCATAACCAATGAGCTTGTAGCTCAATGCTACTCTAGCACAGGCAAGAGAGTGAGGTCTCAGCCTTTGTCCTTTGTCAAAACTTTAATGAAATTGGAACATATATATATATATATAAATGTTCCAATTTCATTAAAGTTTTGACAAAGGACAAAGGCTGAGACCTCACTCTCTTGCCTGTGCTAGAGTAGCATTGAGCTACAAGCTCATTGGTTATGGATATATAAACAATAAATCACAATCTCAAATAACTTTCCAAAAGCCGTGATCATGACATAATTATCGAACTTAATTTATCAGTCAAGATCATCGATTTTCTCCAAATTAAAACCAATCAACTAATCAAAGGTATTGTTGTAGTCAGTCGTTTTCTTTGGCACACTTTGATGGAGAGCAATAAAACTTGGTGCATTATATTTCAAATACATTATTGCACTTACTAGCTGTCAGTGAGTCAGTTCTTTGTACCACTGGAAGACTCATAAATGAAGCTCCTTACCATAATACTTGCAGCTCAGGATATCAGAACAAAACCCACTTTGTCAGATAAAATTCACCAGAAATGAAAAAAAATTATTTAATCTTCGACACTCTTTATTGAGAATTGTTATTGAGCGAGGGTTTAGTATTTTGAAGAGTTGTTTTAGATCAATTGATGAAAAATCTTTTTAGTCTTATGAAACACAAGTAGATGTTGTGCTTGCATGTTGTATTATTCATAATCACATTATGAGAGTTGATCCAAATGATTTTCTTATTGAAGAAATATGTTCAAAAAGTGAACTAATTAGACAAACAATCAACTTAAATCAACAGGAGGAGATGGAAGAGAATAGGGAGTGGATAACAAAAAGAGAAATGATTGCATCAACCATGTGAAATGATTATAACACTCAAAGAAACTAATAATTGAGTGTTAATTATATGTGTTTGTTTTTATTATGTCTTGCTTGAGTTTGTATTATCTTTGTTATGTATTTGGATTGTTTGTTAACTTTATTATAATTTCTTATGTATTTTATGTATTCTCTTTTAAACATTAATTGTAGTTTTTATATTTAATTTATTAAATCTAAATATTGTATGATTATATTTTGTATAAATTTGTAACTTTTTTTTTTGTAGAAATGAGTACCACACAGAATGAAAAATGCAAGGGCAAGCACTTTACATGGTCTAAGCCTATGTCTTACATGCTACTTGAGATATTAGCTGAGAAGTCACTTAAAGGAAACAAACCTTCTTCCACCTTTAGAGCAGAATCTTTTGTTAAGGTGGCTACAGAAATTAGTAAAAAATTCAACGTGCAATGCGAGCCTAAGCATGTTAACAATCATCTCAAAACTGTGAAAAAAGAATAGGGAATAATAACCAAGCTTAAAAATAAAAATGGCTTTGGTTGGGATGATTGTTTGAAGATGATTATAGTTTCGGAAGATGTTTATGATGAAGAACTGAAGGTATGATAAATATTATACTCTTCGTAATTTTTATATTTACTTTTGTTTCCAAAATGTTATACAAGGAACTAAAAAATTGCATATTCTAAACTTTATGAACAAGCACATCCCAATCATGACAAGTATCTCAACAAAAAACTTGATATGTACGAGGCAATGACAATTGTTGTTGGAAAATATATGGCAACCGGAAATTATGTCAAATCATATGCTGATATCAACTTGGAAGAGAACACTCAAGAGCAATCAATTTCAATTGAAAATGAAGGGGAATATGAAAAAACTTCAAAAGGAAAAGAGACATCTTCTTCTAGTGCATAAAAGAGGCAACATAGTAAGAGAAATCGCATGTATGAAGATGATAGTGTTGAAAAGTTGTCTAAAAATATTGGAGATGTAGCATTTTCAATCCAAAGCCTCAGCAAAAATCAACTTGATGTTAATGAGCTATATACAAAAGTGATGAAAATTAAAGGCTTTGATGAGATCACTCTTGGGAATGCATTTGATCACTTGGTCCAACATGAAATGTTGGCAAAAGCATTTATGGTAAATAATGCTAATTTGAGGAAAATTTGGGTTCAGAATTTTGTGAACCAACGTTGCTACAAGTCTGATTGCTAAGATGATTTCACTATGATAAGAAAGTTTATGTTTGTTATTTGACAAGTATGTTTACTTGTTTAATTCGGTATAGCATGTTTATGTTTGTTAATTTGAACTAATGTGTATGAGTATTACATTAAAACTTAATATATATGCATGACTATGTTTGATGTAAGATATTTATATTTATTTCTTAATGCTTATTTGATATATATTAAAGGGATATTACAGGGATAATTGCTTATACCCGTAAAAAAAAAAAAACAATCTTTATCCAAAAAATCTATCAAAATATTTTTGTATTTATTTATTTTTTTAAAAAATCTTTATACCAAAAAACCCAAATATCTAACTCTTACTTAATACCATAAACTAATTTGGCTTTCTTCATATGAAAAAAAAAACATATTTTAAGCTTTTAAAATTGAAAAAAAAATTAATAAGTTTTATTTATGAAAAATTTCACAAGGTTATATCTCTATAATATTATATGATATATATAGTTATATTTTATAAAATAAGCTATATATGAATATAAGAAATTAAAAAAAATCATCATTACACTTTTTAGATTTTATTCTTTTATTGTAAGTGATTAAATATTTATATTTAATATTTTTCATATATTAGATAAATTTAAAAAAATAATAATTCATTAATAAATTATTTTCCAGTTTATTTTTCATAACATAATCAAACACTGGAAAGTGTTTTCCAGTTCATTTTCTATAACACTACCAAACATCGGAAAATAATTCACTTTTCAAGAATTCACTTTCCAAGAAAACCACTTTCCAAAAAGAAATTATTTTCCTGCAAACAAACAGGGCCAAATTGACACTACATCTTGAGATCATTTTTTTTTTAATTCTTTGCTGGTTTTAACTAATTGTTTTAGTTTTAATCTTTCCTTTTCCAATTAATGTAATTTCCATTAATTTTTAGTCAAAA
>Ga0325404_1003690_pt1 | contig 16331 bp, 10 predicted proteins | sample PopdelMetagenome_18_FD_205664 | JGI IMG/M metagenome (GOLD analysis project Ga0325404, IMG submission 205664) | Populus deltoides microbial communities from Bellville, Georgia, United States - Xylem-Control-R1 | ecosystem: Host-associated > Plants > Phyllosphere > Stem > Wood/Secondary xylem... | reverse complement strand
GTAGGCGTGGTTCTCATAAGATGCTTTAGAGAAGCCATAATGGAAAGTTCTGTTCAATTCTGTTCGCAAATTCTAATCTCCAGTAAAAGATACGAAAGCTGCTGATGTTTTATCCGGAATATATATAATTTATTTCATGTGGTATTGGTAGTTCTAACACTCCTCTCTTGTAATCTGTCGTTTAAGGTATGTCTAGTATACCGGGCTCAGTTATTATATTGAATTTGATATTAATTATTCTAACACTCCTCGTCACGTGCAACCTTTCAAGTTTGTCAAGTAGATTAGGCTCCAGGATCTTTACTAGGTCATTAGGCTTAAATATAGCTTCACTAGTATATTGAATTCATAATTGAGTTTGTTTCCATCTAAAAACTTAAACATTACGGTAGGTTTTTCATTTTCAACTTTATTTATTACTTTTATATATATTAACTATTTATTGTGTGTGGGATTGGTGATATTTTATAAGGAGTTAAGTGAAACTTAAATATTTATGATACTACTGGAAAAAAAAGTGAGTCATAGCTTGTTAGCCAATCAATTTACTTAGTGATATCCTTTTTGTTGTTATATATTTAAAGGAGTTGCCTCTTTCCACTATTAATTTCAGTGTGACCACTTAAGAAATCAATCATGTTCTTTCCATGTAGCTCAAAAAAATCATGTGTTTACATATAAAATAAAAATATATGTGTCAAGTTTAGCAACTAGCTAGTGATTGCAGATCATAAAATAAAAAAATAAAGAGGCATTGTTCATGAATTAAAAGAATTAAAAGAATCGACCAAACTGGAAAAGTTTAATGAGTAGTTAAAAAATCATGATCTATAACAAAAAAACGATCAATCAATAATGTTTGAATAAACACATAACTAGAGAGAAAAAGTCCTAATCAGAGAAGAAGTTCTCTATAAAATAAATAATAAGTAGGAGATTAAAGTATAATTCATCCATGCATCAATAAAAGGAGAATATAGCTTGTATTAGAATATAATAAATATTTTTATCTGATACCAGCATATGCATGAGATTAGAATTACTTATATAAGTAGGATTCAAATCTGTAACATTATAAATAGAATCAAATGCTATTATAAACTAAGGTCAGCCCAACATATTCAAATTTCTGCAATTTATATTCTATCTTTTCCTAAAGGGTTTTATTTCTTTAGATTTATTTATTAATTTCCTTTCTTTATTACTTTATTTATTGTCTACAACTAAGATAATTGCAAGCTTTTCTCCCTTAAGTCTTATGTGTTTTATTTCATAATGGTATTTTAGAATAGATAGCCTTTACTAATGGTCCGAGATCTAAAATCCCCATTTCTTTTAATTAGAGGTAGTTATTGTCTTATTACTGGTTCAATTCTAAAAATATTTAATTAGCAACATAATAAATTAGTATGCCAATCAGAAAATGATTTTAAATATGTTTCAAAAGTCAATAAAACATGCTAAAAACAAGGTAAACTCATTTTTATTGTATTGGACAAATAGTCAGTACAAACAATAGAGAAAGATCAGCCTAAAAATCCACCATCTTCCTAGATTTTGATAGATCAACTATTGGAAGACATGTCTAGAGATAGGTATTCAATATCTAACTCACAACTACAACACAAAATTACATTCTCATCAGTTTTAATAGGGTCATCACCACCAACTATGAACAAACATGTTTATGCATCATCACTTCATACACAATTATACATGTATATAGTGTATGGATTATACAACGTTTTATGATGAATCATCTATAGTAAATTTTAGCCAATCAACCATGATTGTTCCTGAATGAGCATTTTACTCTCAATGCATAAATATCTTTAATATTAATATAAGAGCTTTTTAGATGGAGATGAAGAGCACAAGTAACATAACCTATCACAAAAACATAATGGCGGTCAACTAAACTATGTAAGCCATATCTAATCACTTAAATATGATATAATACAAGCTTAATCATAATAGGCCTAGTAAAATATGAATGTATTATTAGTATATATGCTCTGTAGCCAATTAGTTGGTTACACGTGATATTGAATTAATTTATGTGAATGAATTTAATATTTGATTAATAAATAGAGAGGAAAGATAAAGTTATTTAGATAAAAATGCTTTGCAAATAAAATTATAAAATTGTTATAATTATGATATTCATATTCTATCAAAATATTATTCATAAATGTTCCTTGTCGATACTATATTAAAACTGGATATTAATTGGAGTTGTTGAGACTTGTATATATTATGTTATTTTTTTATAAAAGAAAAAAATTGTTCTCATAAACTGAGACATTAGAAATACTTGAAACTAATATATAGGTGCATATCATGAAATATACATTGAATTAGCTTGCATTGAGATTTCATATGGAAAGATTACATGTTTCTATGAAAATGCTCAAGAAGTGATCCTTAGACTTAATATCACTAAGTTATATTATATAATGAATATTATACTTTAATCTTGACTATTTATTGTCCTAATCAAGGGTGATAAATGAGCAAATATTATGTATAACATGAACTATATGAAGGTATTTGAGAGATTAAGAAAGGATTTAACATCCTAGGTAAATTATAAAAAATATTCCACATGTTCTCAAATATTATTGATTGTGAAATCTTTGTGCCAAGTAGAATTAGATTTGAAAAGAGTTTTAATTCTTATTCAAATTATCAATGACTATAATGTTGAAAATATATATAATTTAATAGGGCATACACATTTCATGCTATAGTATTTAAATTAAAACATTCTTGATGAAAAGAAAATAATTATTCTAAAAAATTACTCATTAAAAAGTTAAGTCAAATCACACATGACTTTCCTAACATTTAGGAGATCATGACATTCTTGATGAAAAGATAATAATTATTCTAAAAAATTACTCATTAAAAAGTTAAGTCAAATCACACATGGCTTTTCTAAGATTTAGGAGATCATGACATGTTGCTAAACGGTGCACTTGATCTATAAATGTAGATCAATTAATTGTTGAATTAATAAATAAATTATTGAATTTATTTAAACCTAGTTTATTTAAGATTATGATTTTTATGTGGGCTAACTTATTAGAATCCTAATAAGTGGCACATATTAAACACTATTAATCAAAAATAAAATTGGAATAATTAATCAAGTGTGGCTTGATTATGAATTAAGTTTTAGAGTTTGAGGACTAAAATGTAATTGATACAAGGGATTATAATTCTAAACCTAGAAAAATCAAGTAGGGACTTAGTTGAATAAATTTTAAAAATGATCTTGAAATAATATATATGATATTATTTAAGGGGCAAAGTGATATTTTTCCATGGTTATTAAGTTTTTCCTAAGAACAGAATGTTGTGTCTAATGTTTCGTATGTATAATGTATTATACACACTACACCTATACTAACATTCAGAGTAGAGAAAAGAAAACGCTAGCACTTAAGGCACATAGATCTTTCATTTCTAAAAAGGTTTTAGGATGTTTTTTTATTGATGGTTCATATGAATTATTATTAGAGGCCAGACACTTCAATAACTTATGACATGCGATATGCTAGCCTTGAAGAAGTTGATATATCAAACCTGAGAAAGAAGATCTGATCTTAAAGTAATTTTTGCTCAAACCATAAATGATCCTAGACTATCTAATTGGATTATTCGAACTCTAAAAAATTAAATTATTGTCTAACTATATCATTGGGACTTTAAAAAAATTTAAATTACCATTTTTGTTGCATCTAAGAGTTTTAGGAAACCGAACATATACACATTTAAGGGACAAATTCTAGGAAAATCTACAATAATAAGCATTTTAGTAAGGATGTTTAGAATGTTTATACCTTTCACAATATGATATGTTTTAGTGTATTGGATGTAGCAATAATCACAACCCAATCTAAACATGATAACTTGTAACACTCTACATACTCCTCAAGTAGAGAAACAACCAGAAGTTAATTGGCTCCATAAAATTTTTATTCCATACCATAACCTATTATTGAGCAATGTTATGCCTCATGAGAATATTATTTAGATGCTTAGGACTATAAGAAGCCATATTGGTCATAATCAAGAGTTTCTCTTCAAATCATGAATTCAAACTGTTAAAAAATCATTTAATATATAAAAAAATTATTTTTCAAATAAGGTAAAGAATAAATTATGGTTGTATTTCATAAAAGATCAGTGCATGAACATTATTCAATTGTGAAATAACTAATGATTATATCTTTATAAGATTTCCTAGATGAATAAGCCCTATTAAGGTCATTCAACACCTTCTTTTGTGATGGCTTTTGTTGTTTGAAAAGAGTGGAGGTAGTGTTGACAGACTTTTAAAGAGATTTATTTTTCTACATGAATAATGACTTTAATCTCTCTAAAGGCTAGATCAGACTTAGCCTCGAAAAGCTCCCTATCCAATTTTTCCCTTATATGAGCCACCTTGGCTTCTTGAGACTAGACTAGTAAGGAAGTATTTTTAAATGATTGGCTAACCTATTGGATAGTTGAATACATAGCCTCTCATGATTATGTTTTAAGCTCTAAAAACCTTATTAGATAGTTTCATAGTCCTATAATACTTTTGTTGCAATATCTCTAGTACTAATAAAAGAATCAATACCCTTTTGTAGTTGTACCAAGACTTTATTTACACTTTGACAAAATAAATCTTTACGCTTTAGGGAGATTGTCCTTCATAAACTACTTCAAACCATCAATAAAAGGTTGATTACCTTAAACACTTTCCTCTAGGGCAAGAATGACTAGTAATAACTCTCACAATTGGTTTTTTTTTTTAAAGTTTATTTTAAGATGTGAAATGTCCACTAGTAGAGGAGCATAGATTTAAAAGAGTTGGATATCTAAGTTTCTTTGGTACAAAGAGAAAAATTTTCATCTAAATTAGAAATATTGAAATTAAAAGTTAAATAACAACATGGACTTATATGCCAACTTTGTGGAGTCATTACAGAAAATTAATATAACACCATGATTTTTTTCCTCTTCAACAAGAGATGCAAAAGCATCAATGCATTGGCCTTTTAAAGATATTATCCCTTGGATCAATCACTAATGTTAATCATTCACCTTGATTATTCTCAATTTGATCATCCATTTCTTTGTTAGAAGGTATAGCTTTTAAGGGGAATATAATAGTACTCTTGGTGTGCTTTTTCCTTCATAGAATGAATAACCAAGTTGTAATTAATACTCATGCTTCTACAAAAACAACTTTCAAAGTTCAAGACACACCTTTAACTTGGAAATAAGGTACCTTGTGAGGTTCCATCACCAAGGTTGAGCTTATATTAAAACTTGAAAACATGCTAAGTTTTTTCTGGTACTTTGACAGGATCACATTGCTAGGTAAAAGTAATTCAAGTTGATGGCACTTTACAAGTAAATAAGAGAGGAACTTCAATAGCTTGGGTGAGTGAGACATTATGGCTTTAAATAGCAATAGTAGAGGGTATAATTTCTAGAAGAGATAGAGTCACTAGTTTATGTAATAAACACTAAGAGTAGGATCAATCTTATGTCGTGAGACTGTATATAGAAAAATACGAGAATGTAAAAAAACAACAAACTATAAAAAAATAAGTTTGAAATAAATGTTACTATCAAAGCCTTTAGGGGTATACCTTTTACTCGATGTAGTTAGAAGGTTAGTTGTAATTCTTATCTTGCTCCTTTTCTTGAGAGGTTGATCATCAAAATAGAACTTTGCTATTATATCTTTTAGAAAACATTGTATAACAATTCTAAGGTGGTAAACTTTCCTTACGTGGTCCATAATATCAAATACTAGTCTATTTGGACCACCTTCATCCACTCCATGCAGTATGAAAAAGAGAATTCCTTAGAGGAATCCTAATTGCTTAACCACTAGGTGAGGGTTATAAGGATCATAAGAATATGATTTGTCCTTTAGGATAAGGTTTTCAATCTTTTTTGTACCTTGTCTTAGTTAATTCCAATAGAAATATAATTATGTCGCTTACACTAGTGAGGTTCAGGAAGAATTGTACATATTCTCCAAAACAAATGAAGGTTATATGATCTCTTATAAATGAGGTTTTTCTCTCCTTTCTCTTTTTATAAGTCTTATAAATTCTACTTCACCTTTTACTAAATCCTACAAACGACTGGTATAAATTTTGTAGTTGCATAGATCTCTTTACTAATTTAGTGAAGGCTATTAATTATGACCAATTCATAAATAGTAATGGTCTCTAAGCCATACTTGAATATGAAAATATGTACCAAAATAGTATTGTATGTTGTCGAGTTATCTAGTGTCACTACCAGAAAATCGATAAATACAAATGGAAATACCGAGAGAATATTTCTGTCGGTATATTTTCAAGGGATTTTACCAACGGAAATATTTCATCGGTATATACCGAGGGAATTACAGTGGGAAAAAAAATAAAACAAAGCAAAAAAAATGATGACATGTCATTTTTAACAACCGAATTACCGACAAAAAATTCCGTCGGTAAAATCTTTGGTAAATTGTGAACATTGTTCATCATGTCAATTACAAAGGGAATTGTTGATGAAAAATTCCGTTGGTATTTTCCAGAGAGCTCCAGAACTGTTTACTTTCCAATTGCACTGTTAATTGTTGTTCTTTACAGAAAAAATCACTGACAGATTCAAAAGTTGTCGGTTTTATTTTACGGTTTTATAAAAAAATTCAATTAATTTAAAATTTTCATTTAAATATTATAGACGGAATCACCAAGGGATTGAAAAATTATCGGTGATTGTTGGTGATTTCTGAAAACTTTTTATGAAATTAAAAATTTAAATTAAATATTACAGACGGAATTACCGATGAAATAATTAAAAAATATTAATATTTAATTATCCGTCGGTAAAACCATCGCTAACACACCCAAATAAAAAGTCTGAATCCCCTTATTTTACAAGAGACAAACTCATTTCTTATTCTTCTTCTTCTACTACTTTTTCCCTATATGTAAAAAACATCAATATCTATTTATTTCTCTTCTCCTCTCCTCATCTCCTTCTATTCTCCTCTATGCTTGGGATGTCTTCTTCTTTTATCCTCTTATTCTTTTTAATTAATATGCTTTACGAAAAAAAAATTTATTTCCTTAATTTCACTTGCAACTACATTAAGGTAAGATTTTTTTTTCATGATTTGTTTTCGCTATATTTGTTTTTTTATTTTATTTTTAATTTTTTTTGTTCTTAATAATTATATGAATGTTGTTGTGAGATTTGTTTTTTCAAATGAGATCAATTTTTAGTTGATTTATTTATAGGATTTTTAAATTTTTAGCAATCACAACTTCATTTTTTTCATATGAAATTTTTTAGTTGAATTTATTTTTTCATTTTATTTATTTGTTGCAAATTTGTTTGAGTTGATTTTCTTCTTCTTCTTTTTTTCCAATCATTTTGAGTATATATTATAGAGTGTTGATTTATGTTAATTTAATTATTTTATAATTTTATAAAATGGATTTTTAAAATGTTTTTAAATAATTACTAACGGAATTACCGATGGTATTTTTCGAGGGATATACCAATGGAATGAAGCGGATAATTTTTTTTACGTGTCTGTTCCATCAATAAATTAGCGATGTAATAATATTCTTTTATTACCAACGGATTTACCGATGGATAAAAAATTACCGATGAAAGATTCACTGACAGAGTATTTTCGTTAGTGATTTTGTTGGTAAATTAATTACCGACGGAATATGTGTCTTACACCGACGGAAAAATTCCATAGGTAAAACTGTTAAATGTTGTAATGTGTAATTTACAAGAGCAAGACTCGACTATAATGGGATATTCTTTTTCCAAACATTTAAATTTACATGATTGTCTTGAAAACAAATTCTTTTTTTTTTTTTTTGCAATAACTAGGCAAAGTAAAAATCTTCCTCACCCTAAGGTATCCTTTTATAAAATAGGCCAAGTCATTCCTTTAAAAAGAAAAAAAAAAAACTTTTAAGTACCATTCATACTAGACCATTTAAATTAAAGTATTTAATGAACTTGTAATAGAGCAAAGTAAATTTACATGATTGTCTTAAAAACATAGTTTTTTTTTTTTTCAAAAGCGAAGGCAAAGTAAAAATCTTCCTCACCGTAAGGTATCCTTTTATAAAATGGGCCAAGTTATTATTATTTTTTTTTACTTTAAGTAGAATTCATATGAGACCATTTAAAATAAATCATTTAATGAATTAAATGAAGTTATGACAGGGCAAAGTAAATTTATATGATTGTCTTGAAAATAATTTTTTTTTTCCAATAAGTAGGGAAAAGTAAAAATCTTTTCACCCTAAGGTATCTTTTTATAAAATAGGCCATGTCATTTTTTTTTTTTGAAGTAGCATTCATATTAAACCATTTAAAGTAAAACATTTAGGCCCCATTTGTTTGCAGGAAAGTAGTTTTCTTTTGAAAAGTGAATTCCAGGAAAGTATTTTCCGATGTTTGGTAGTGTAATGGAAAATGAACTGAAAAATATTTTCCAGTGTTTGGTTATGTTATGGAAAATGAACTGGAAAATAATTTATTAATGAATTAATTTTTTTTTCAAATTTATCTAATGTATGAAAAATATTAAATATAAATATAAATATTTAATCACTTATGATAAAAGAATAAAATCTAAAAAGTGTAATGATGAATTTTTTTTATTATATCTTATATTCATATATAGCTTATTTTATAAAATATAACTATATATATCATATAATATTATAGAGATATAACCTTGATAATTTTTTCATAAATTAATTTTTTTTTCAAATTTAAAAGCTTAAAATATGTTTTTTTTTTTCATATGAAGAAAGCCAAATTAGTTTATGGTATTAAGATTTTTTTAACCAAGAGTTAGATATTTGGGTTTTTTGGTATGAAGATTTTTTTAAAAGATAAATAAATACAAAAATAATTTGATAGATTTTTTGGATAAAAATTGCTTTTTTTTTTACGGGTATAGTCAATTATCCCTGTAATATCCCTTTAATATATATCAAAAAAGCATTAAGAAATAAATATAAATATCTTATATCAAACATAGTCATGCATAAATATTAAGTTTTAATGTAATACTCATACATATGAGTTCAAATTAACAAACATTAATATGCTAGACCGAATTAAACAACTAAACATACTTGTCAAATAACAAACATAAACTTTCTTATCATAGTGAAATCATCTTAGCAATCAGGCCTGTAGCTGCGTTGGTACACAAAATTCTGAACTCAAATTTTTTTCAAATTAGCATTTTTTACCATAAATGCTTTTGCCAACATTTCATGTTGGACCAAGTGATCAAATGCATCCCTAAGAGTGATCTCATCAAAGCCTTCAATTTTCATCACTTCTGTATATAGCTCATTAACATCAAGTTGATTTTTGCTAAGGCTTTGGATTGCAAATGCTATATCTCCAATATTTTTAGACAACTTTTCAACACTATCATTTTCATACATGCGATTTCTCTTCCTATGTTGCCTCTTTTGTGCACTAGAGGAAGATGTCCCTTTTCCTTTTGAAGTTTCTTCATATTCCCCTTCATTTTCAATTGAAATTGATTGCTCTTCAGTGTTCTCTTCCAAGTTGACATAAGCATATGATTTGGCATAATTTCCGGTTGCCATATCTTCTCCAACAACAATTGTCATTGCCTTATACATATCAAGTTTTTTGTTGAGATACTTGTCATGATTGGGATGTGCATGTTCATAAAGTTGAGAATATGAGATTTTTTAGTTCCTTGTATAACATTTTGGAAACAAAAGTAAATATAAAAATTAAGAAAAGTATAATATTAATCATACCTTCACTTCTTCATCATAAATATCTTTCGAAACTGTAATCATCTTCAAACAATCATCCCAACTAAAGCCACTTTTATTTTTAAGCTTGGTTATTATTCCCTATTCTTTTTTCACAGTTTTGAGATGATTGTTAACATGCTTAGACTCGCATTGAACGTTGAACTTTTGACTAATTTCTGTAGCCACCTTAACAAAAGATTCTGCTCTAAAGGTGGAAGAAGGTTTGTTTCCTTTAAGTGCCTCCTCAGCTAATATCTCAAGTAGCATGTGAGACATAGGCTTAGACCATGTAAAGTGCTTGCCCTTGCATTTTTCATTTTGTGTGGTACTCATTTCTACAAAAAAAAAGGTTACAAATTTATACAAAATATAATCATTCAATATTTAGATTTAATAAATTAAATATAAAAACTACAATTAATATTTAAAAGAGAATACATAAAATACATAAGAAATTATAATAAAGTCAACAAACAATCCAAATACATAACAAAGATAATACAAACTCAAGCAAGACATAATAAAAACAAACATATATAATTAACACTCAATTACTAGTTTCTTTGAGTGTTATAATCATTCCACATGGTTGATGCAATCATTTCTCTTTTTGTTATCCACTCCCTATTCTCTTCCCTCTCCTCCCGTTGACTTAAGTTGATTGTTCGTCTAATTGGTTCACTTTCCGAACATATTTTTTCCATAAGAAAGTCATAAGGATCAACCCCCATTATGTGATTATGAATAATACAACTTGCAAGCACAACATCTACTTGTGTTTCATAAGACCAAAAAGATTTTCCATCAATTGATCTAAAACGACTTTTCAAAATACCAAACCCTCGCTCAATAGCGGTTCTCAAAGAAGAGTATTGAAGATTAAATAGCTCATTTTTATTTTCTGGTGAATGTTCTGTAAACTCGTTCAAGTGATATCGAACTCCACGAAATGGAGAAATGATTCCTTTTTGAATATCGTAACCAGCATCACCAAGATAATATTTCCCTACAAGTTAGAAAAAAAAACCTATTACTATCTTTAGCTAATTAAACATTTTATATGTTTATTGCATATAATAAATACTTTATTATATACCTTCTGGAATTTTTAGACCACTAGGTCTTGATAATGCATCACCTAAAACCCGTGAATCATATGCACTTCCTTCCCAGCCAGCTAAAACATATATAAACTTCAAATCAAAAGTTATAGCTGCTAAAACATTTTGTGTTGTTTCTTCTTTTCGACCTCGAAACTTTCCTTAAATCTCAACAGGAATATTTGCAGGAACATGGGTACCATCAATTGCTCCCACACAATCATATACAAACATGAAAAAATAATTTATAACCTTTTCCTCTAGATGTAATTAATTAATGTATAAAAATATTGGTATTATTCTCATACCTTAAAATAAGGATAGAATCTTTGATTATTCATTATCTCTGCGGGAACTGTATCGCCTGTGTCTTTAATTAGGTGTTTGTATAACTTAAGAACTGCTTTTAAAACAATTCTAAAGTAACGATGGATAGTTTCAACAGACCTATAGTATATACTACTAATAAAATGAAATCTTTGGTTTTGGCCTATAATTTGTAAGAACACAATTACTTACTCCCTAATAGACACATTTTGAGTTGATTATAATAGGTCATGACTTATGAGAACATCACATAATTTATATAAGACAATTGGTTTCATACGAATTTGTTCAACGCAATGTCTATCACCTCGATTCAAAATGCTATCCATATAGAATTCTCGTTGAGCAATTGCATTTATACGTGGTTCTCTTGGTATATAATTTCTATTTCTTTCTTGTTCAATAATAACTACCCCTGTAGCTATCACAGTTACAGCTGCTCCCATACATGCTGCATGAATAATCTTACTATCCATAACAAAAAAGTGAAGTTTTCTACTAACAAAACCTAAAAATTTGGGGAAATAAATATTAAAAAAGCATAAAAAATACTTACATAATCAATATAATAAATTATGCTCAAAATTATGCTCAAAGAAGATGATTCCCAACACAAACAATGCCTTAAAGGAAATAATTATATAATGAATTCTGTATCCCAAAACAACCAATACAATAATTTATTAATGAATTCTGTATATAAATATTTAACAAACTTAAGTTTTCTACCCAAACCATTTCAGTTTTTTATAACTGTGTAATATTTCTACCCAACATCAACGCACATAATATTTCACTGTCTAATATTTCTACCCAAACCAATTCCCCTTTCACTACTGTGCAGCATCATCAACCGTTGATTACGGTCCTAACCATATACTCTTCACTTATTAAGCTTGGAACCCACATCTTCACCCGGTTTAACCGCTGTCTAATATTTCTACCTAACATCAACGGGTATAATATTTCACATTCAAGATTTACCCAACCAATTCCCTTTTCATCATCAGCATCATCAACACACACATCACTGTGCATCATCATCATCATCAATGTACATACATCACGCCCAGAAAGCATAGGAAATGCACAAAGCACAGGAAACGCATATCATCAACTTATCAACAAAGAAGGAAAATCACATCGGGTGGTTCGGGTTCTACTGGAAGAGAAGCAATTGAAGAAAAGGAGATGAAGATGAAGAGATGGAGGGGAATTGAGATCATATGTTTTTGATTAAACAAAAAGAGAAACAGAGCATGGGTTTGCTGTGTTTTGTTCACAGAAACCAAACAAAATGTTTTGTTTGGTTTCTGTGAAAAAAACACAGCAAACCCGATTTCTGTGAAAAAAGCATAGCATGGGAAAAATAGGTTTGGGTTTGCTAAGTATGAGTTGCTGGGTATGGGTTGCTGTGTATGGGTTTGCTGTGTTTGGTTTCTATAAAAAATGCAGGGGTTTTGGTTTTTTGTGTATGGGTTGCCTGGCAAAGAGGTGGATCGGCAGGGAAGGAAACGGGGCCGAAGGGCGCCTTCGGTTTAATGAAAAAATGGGTTTCTTTGAGTTTGCTGTGATAGCAACAGTGGTGAAACGAAGGAATGGTTTGGTTTTCTGTGTATGGGTCTGTTTTTAGTTTCTGGGACAAAATTTGGGTTTGCTGTGGTTGATTTTTCCCAAGGGTTTGGGTGTGTTGTGGTTGAATGGGTTGCCTTCCCAGGGGTTTGGGTTTACACAGAGCATGGGAGCATGAGAGCATGAGTTGCAGTAAAATTAACAAGATAAACAAGGAACAAAAACGTAGCAAATATATCACAAGATTTATGCCATTAATATAACAAAAAAAATAAAAAAGATGAAAACAAAAATAGACATTTGAGGAAAAAAAATTACCTAGAAAAAAGCTGAGAGATGCTTCCAATTGATCTGCGTAAATTATTTGGGAGAGAAAGAGAGTTTAGGGATTTGACAGTGCATGTTTTGTTAATAAAGGAAAGGAAAGTGTTTTCCTTAGAATAAGGAAAGGAAAACACTTTCCTATCATAAAGCCTCTTGTTTTCCTTTAACCAGAATTGAATTTCCTTTGACCAATTTTCTTTATGTTCACCAAACATGGGAAAATGGTTTCCAGGAATTCATTTTTCTGGAAACAAACAAGGCATTAATGAAGTTGTATTAGCGAACTAGAAAGACTGATTTTGTAGTGGAATGTAAAGTTGCCATTTTAAGAAGGTTGTGTTTGGTATTCTTGATTGAAACTTTTTAGAAAAAACTCTTTTTTTATATAAAAGATTAAAAATTAGGTACAATTTAAGAAACCTAAACAATACGTCTGAAAACTAAAGAATAAGTAGTTTTTAAATTAAATTGATTGGCTCCAAACATTTGAAATTTTAGATATATTTTAAAACAAGATCAAATGATTTTAGAAAAATAATGTTATTTTTCCTCTCATACTTAGTTAATATGATCAATCAATTTTAATGCAAATATGAAGAGGTTAACATTTCTTTGTTTAAGAAATTCAACAATACAAAGGGTATTTTTTACAAATAAAATAAACATACACCTGTGAAGTATAGGGAACAATAATTCTTCACCATAAAACATGGAAAAGGAATTTAAATAAATTGTGAATTCGAAGAATCGACCAGCATCCAATTTCGTGGCTCTCACACTCTTTATTTATTTATTTTATTAACGTGGGTGTCCAAGCCAGCTTGTGCACACCTCGACTAACCCACGAGCCCTAATGTTAACGACTATGTAAGCCTTCAGTGGCCTTGAAGTTTGTGGGACTGAACTGATGACTTCTAGGAAGCAACTCAGAGTCTAATCAGTTGAGCTACACCCCTTGAGGTTACATTTATTCATAAGCCTGGTGGTGATGTTTTCTATATTGTGGTGTACGTGGATGACATAATTGTGATGGAAACCAATCTTAGTGTTGTTGATCATCTTATAACGCAACTTTCCAAGGAGTTCGAACTTGTTGACTTACAGGATCTTCATTATTTTCTTGGTCTTGAAGTCAAGAGAACAGTTAATTCAATTATTCTTTCACAATAGGAGTATCTTTTTGAGTTGCTGCACAGGATTATGATAGATAAGGCCAAACCAGTAGGCACTCCAATGGCTTCCAACACCATCATTAATCTCCCTGATGGTGAACCGATGACTGATACTACATTATATAGAATGACTATTGGATCTCTTCAATATACCCCCTAACAAGTCCTGATTTATCCTTTTGTGTTAATAAGCTTTGCCAATTTGTTATGTTGTCTAGATTATCAACCTATCTAGTTATTAAGATTGTCATTGAATTAAATTTCTAGTGCAGACGCTATAGTTGTTTAATGGTTAGGGTTAGTTATACTGTAAATTAGTTAACTGACTAATATTAAGAAAAGATAAATATTAAGAATATAAAATGACGTATTGTTTTAATTATTACTTTTGATTTTTGAAGGTGGATGTTTATTTGATATCAAAACATTTCTCTTAATAAGTTATGGTTTATTTAATTTAGTTTGATTACTTTATTTCTTTTACCCTTATTATAGAATGTACCTATATAGGAAATATTGTATATAGAAAATATTATAGTCATACTCTTGTGTGGTAATCTTCACCATTGCTATTGTATATTTCCCTACATATACTCCCCACCTGCAGCCGACCTTCTATCTCCCTCTCCCAAATGGAATCTGTAGTTATCACCGCCTTCTTCCCCCACCAAACCGGCGATACAGCCTAACCGACCAGCCACTCAGAAACTACCGCCGCTGGTTCCTTCTCCCAACAGCTGAAGCCCTAACCTGGAGCGCAGACCCCCGGTTCCTGCTCCCATGCTTTTGTCGTCCCTCTTCATATTATGGGGACAACACCTTCTTCTATCATTGTGTTGTCCAACACTCATCAAGTGGTCTCATTAAAGCTTAAAACCACCAACTATCTCTATTGGCGAATGCAGATGAAGCCATATCTTCTTGGACAAGGTGTTTTCCACTTTGTTGATGGCTCAGTGCCGTGTCCTCCCTTTCAGGTTTCTGACAGTTCTGATGGTTCTTATTTGGCAATCAACCCCACTTTTCTTCGTTAGAAGCAATAGGATCAGCTTATTTTAAGCGCACTATTCTCCTCTCTCTCCATGGACGTTCTGCATCTTGTGGTAGATTGTCAAACTTCTTCTTGTGTTTGACGCACTCTTGAGAAATCATTTGCTTCTCTATCGAATTCCCGCATTATGCAACTCTATGGATCCTTTCAAGATCTTCGGCAATGAGATGCTTCAGTTGCTATATACATGCAGCTTGCCAAGTCATTATTTGATGAATTGGCTGCTGCTAGCCGACCTCTTTCTCTTGAAGACTTCAACCTCTACATATTTCATGGTCTTCGCGGTGATTTTAAAGACTTGGTCACTAGTCTCGTAACCAAGGTAGAACCGTTGTCATACGCTGATCTTTACAGCCATCTCCTTGTTGCGATGTCGTGGTCGCACAAATTAATTACCCTAACTTTAAACACAACACACAAGTTAGTATAGAGCAAGCAAGGGGTCGATCCCACAAGGAAGATTCAAGTCAGATTTTTATGCTAGATGATATGCAATTTAAGGGGGGGTTTGGACGTTATCTAGGCTAAAGCAAAAGAAAACAGAAAACTATCAAACAAAATTTAATATAATTAGAAAATTATCAAGAGAACAAACCATGGTTGCAAGCACATATCCACCTATAGAAATCAGAACTGATCATAGAAACGAAACATCAATTTATATTCTGAATATTTATCTCTAACCCTAACCATCAAACATTGGTTAGTTAACGGATCCGCCGTATAACTAACCCTAACCATCAAACAACCACAGTGTCTGCACTAGTAATTTAATTCAATGGCAGCCCTAAAAACTAGATAAGTTGATTCATCAAGAAAATATAACTGTCCGCAGTCTATGTTTGATTTGATTGAATGTTCTCCCTAAGATTAATAACGTAGATCCGCCACAATTATTAAACTCAGTTGCTTCACAAGTTCATATACCACAACTCCG